>PVMK01183269.1_pt1 | contig 34094 bp, 33 predicted proteins | sample 1853481 | NCBI WGS metagenome assembly PVMK01 (sample SAMN08533507, study PRJNA380276) | Marine sediment metagenome, whole genome shotgun sequencing project. | reverse complement strand
AACCGAGATCACCGGTAAAGCCGGTGCGCGACACCATCAGGGTGTCGCCGTGAAAAGGGAAGTGCCGGATATCAAAGGGTTTGGCTGTTTCTATACCTTGCAGACCCATCTTCTTCAAAACGGCACAGGTGGTTGGACCCTGGAAGGACAAGGCGGCGATTTCATCGGACATGTCAGTTATTGTGACATTGTCAAAACCAAAAGCGCTCATTCTTAACCAGGCATTGCAGGGGCTGCCGCAGGTCAGCATGAACTTGTCTTCGGCCAGCCTGAAGATGGTGCCGTCATCAACCACACGCCCCTCATCGGTACACCAGACGGTATACATTACCCGGTTCAGCCCCAGTTTTTTAACATCCCGGGTTACCATGCGATTCAGCATGGTCTCGGCATCGGGGCCCTCTACGTAGTACTTCTGCATCGGGCAGATATCATAAGTGGCACAACTGTTGCGCACACAGAAGTATTCATACTCCGCATCGTAGTAGCATTCGGCAAATTTGTAGCCGTTCCAGGCAAGCCAGGCATCACGGATATTCAAGGCTGCCGCCCGAGGATAAAAATGGGTCTTTTTCAGCCGTTCGCCTGCGTATTGGTCTACTGTGTTCATAGGCTATTCGTCGTAAAAATCATCTTCGGGGACGGTGTTGGGTCGTTTCAGATCCATCAAAATTTCACGTGCTGCATTGGCACCACAAGCGGCTGATACGCCACCGCCCGGATGGGTCGATGAGCCACACATGTAGAGGTTTTTTACCGGCATCCGGTATTGTGCGTAACCCGGGAAAGGCCGGTTGAACAACAGTTGGTCAATGGTCAGTTCACCCTGGAATATATTGCCTTCTGTCAGGCCGGTCTCGAGCTCCATTTCGTGGGGTGTACGCACCTCCAGGTGGACGATCAAATCCTTGAAGCCCGGACTGTAGCGCTCGATCTTGTCGATTACCGACTGGCCGTACAGGTCGCGTTTTTCAGGTGTCCAGGGTCCATCGGCCAGTTTGGGCGGACAGTATTGAACAAAACAGGACATCCAGTGTTTTCCGGGTGGTGCGACTGTCGGATCCCAGGCCGAGGGTATGACACCTTCGACAAAGGGGTTATCAGACCAACGGCCATGTTTCCAGCAGTCGTAGGCCCTTTCCATTGTTTCCAGCGAACCTGTAAAACCCTGCCCGCCTTGATTGATGTAGCGGTTATCCGGAAGACCGGTGAATTTTGGCATGCCGGACAGTGCGATGTTGACCTTGCCGGAGGAACCACGGATCTTGAAATTCTTTGCTTTCTCATAGATACCCGGTGGCAGATCTTCGCGCTCCACGATCTTGGTAAAGGTTCGCTTGGCATCCAGGTTTGAAACCACGACAGGCGCGTATATCTCGTCACCGTTTTCCAGCACAACGCCAGTGGCTTTGCGGTCTTTCACCAACAACTTTTGCACACCCGCGTTGGTGCGAATTTCGCCGCCATGTTCCTGCAAGGCACCGGCGATAGCATTTGAAATAGCGCCCATGCCACCGCGTGCCAGGCCCCAGGCACCAATATTGCCATCAACATCGCCCATCACATGGTGCAGCAGAACGTAGGCGGATCCCGGTGAGTAAACACCCAGGGCCGTGCCGATGATTCCCGCACTGGCCATGGCGGACTTGATCAGATCATTCTCGAAATAATCCTCAAGGTACTCTGCGGCGCTCATGGTGAAAAACCGGATGTACTCGTAGATTTCCTTTTCACCCAGCGCCCACATCTGTTTACCCAGCCACAGCAGTTCCCGTATATCCCGTGGCCGGAACGAGGTTGGATCGGGCGGTGTGCGCAGCAGGGTTTTGCGAATGAACTGGGCGTACCTGCCCATGTCGGTCTGGAAGCGGAACATGGAATCTGCATCGTGTGGCGAATGCCGCTTCAATTCGAGGTAATTCGCTTCCGAGTTGGTATAGGCTGCCAGTGTGCTGCCGTCATCACCAAAGTTGACCGTGCAGAGATAGGGCACCAATAATAAACCGTGCCGGGTCAGGTTAAGATCACGATGTATCGCCTGGCGCAACATGCTGCAGACGTAAGAAGAACTTGAGTAAAACCATCCTTCGTGCATCTCCCGTGTTACAGACGCGCCACCAATGTAGTCGTTCTTCTCCAGTACGACGACGTTCAGTCCGGCTTTTGCCAGGTAAGCGCCGTTGGTCAGGCCGTTGTGGCCTGCGCCGATGATTATCGCGTCGTATGTATTGTTTGCCATAGCTTTATCGCAGGATTTCCTGCGCCGCATTGTGACCCGGACCGCCGGTCAGGTCGCCGCCCGGGTGACTGCCTGCGCCGCAAAGATACAGGCCGGGTACGGGTGTACTGTATTGTGCCGCTTCGTAGGTCGGACGCATCATCAGGGCCTGGTCCAGCGCAAATTCGGTATGGTGCCAGTGACCACCGGTTACATTGAAACCCTGTTCCAGGTCCAGCGGTGTCAGCAATTCACGGTGAATGATCTGTTCCCGTATGCCAGGTGCGTAACGGGCAATCGTAGCGACCACACGCTCGGCAAATGCCTCGCGTTTTGCTTCATCCCAACCACCCTTTTGACGGTAAGGCGCGTACATGACATGGGCTGAAAGTACATGCTGCCCTGCTGGGGCCAGCGAAGTATCATTCATGCTGGGGATGACAATTTCCATAACCGGTTGATCTGAACATTCACCATACTTGGCATCATCGAATGCGAACTCGATGGCATCCATATCCGGGGCGATGATCATCCGGCCAGCGGGTTTTTCCAAGCCGGTAAAGTTTGGTAAATCACTCAGCGCGAGATGCAGTTTTGCAACGTAACCCTCGCAACGTAAACGCCGGATCCGGTTGCTGAATTCAATTTCCAGGTTCTCTACGCCAACCAGCTTCAGGAATGTCGTTTGCGGGTCGGTCGCCGAGATTACCCGGTCTGCCTCGATGGTCTCGCCATTGGCCAGTTTCACGCCATGAGCGACGAGGCCCTTGTCATCCGCCCGTACCAGGATGCGTTCAACGGCTGTTCCGGTGCGGATTTCGGCACCGGCTGCAGTGGCTGCGGAATACAGCGCCTCGATCAGGCTTCCAACACTGCCATGTTGTTCTCCGGCCCTGCGGTAGAGCATTGCAAGTACGGCGTGATTGGGTGAGCGCGGAGCAAGTTTTGAGCCGATAAGCCCGTCCCAACTCAGCATTGCTTTCAGGATGTCATGATCGAAGTTCTCATCCATCAGGTCACGTGGTGGCAGCGCGGTGACGCGCAAAAATTCACGCATATCCGTTTTGCCCAGCATGCGCACGCTCAGCCCCATGCGACCGAGGGTCAACAGGTCAGCCAGGCTGGTGATGCCAATCCGCGGTATGGTCTTGAGCCAAAATGGTTTAAGCGCTTCAGCAAAGCGTTGCATCAGGCGGGAGAGTTTCTGATAGGCTTCGATGTCACTCTCACCCACACCCGACAGGGTGTCTTTCTGCAAGATGACATGATTCCCATCCAGGCTCAGCCCGACGGTTGCTAAGGGTTCTTTTGAAACCCCGAAGCCAAACGACTTGAGGTCCAGGTCCGCGACGATTTTGGATGGGAAATGATTGACAGAATGCGCAACCGCTATTTTGAAGCCAGGATGGAACTCACGGCCGGCAGCCAATCCACCGGGGGCGTCAGAGGATTCCAGAATCAGTACGTTCTGGCCTTTCTTTGCCAGGTAGGCAGCGCAAACGAGTCCGTTATGTCCTGCACCAATGATAATCGAGTCAACGCGATTCAAATCCAGATCACTCACGGTTAGTATTATCTGAGTGGGTAATTTAGATATCAAGAGTACGTCACGCAACCTTGCCTATACGCACGAAGTAAGCAGTGTTCAGAACCAGTCATAGCAGGCGGATGACGGGTTCCTCATAGATGCGGACTTCCACTTCGTCACCTACCCGGATTTCACCCGGATAATCGATCACACCGACCAGGCCCCGCCGGCCTGCTGCCGGTCGCAACCATATCTTGTCGGTTAGTGGCTGGCTTGAGCGGGTGGAACACTTCGATGCAATTTGTACACCCATGTCGGAACAGGGCGGATTGTATTCCTCGACCGCTAATACCGCACCCGAGGGAAATATCAGCAGGGTGCCTTTGGGCAACAGGGAAAACTCGGGAATGCCTTCAATGCAGATATTTGCCCCCAGCGTCGCGGGAGACAAGGGTTCGGTTAGTTCGAGGCGCTCTGTAATGTGTGCCAGTTCTTCAACTGAAACACCTGACCACTCACGCTCATTGCGGCGTATCGTGCCTTTGGGATGCAATTCTCCAGCCCAGGTTTTACGCACAGGACCCTGGTGTTTGTCACCGGCAAACCCACCGATTTCTGCCTGCAAAGATGCACATGATTGCTTGCTCAGATCTTCATTTTTGCCTGTGTGCACCGAGACAACTTTAGCTTTCAGTGTCTTGCCGAGATATGTTTTCATTCAGTATTGACTCTTGTTACCAAGCCAACGACAGTAGCAAAAATGCCGGTGTGAAGGCACTTTATTTGTTCCCTTTTAATTCTTGCCTTTCAGTTTATCCAGAAAACTTTTCTTCTTCTTTTCGACCGCTTTTTCAACACCGGCCCTGGCGACCGCAGAGATAATTGCACCTGCCAACTCGCTCGTGATCTCCTTCGCAACGATATCTGCACCTACACCACCCTCGGCCCGGCCAATATCGGACATTTTGATACCGGGCAAGCTGATATCCAGTTCTTCACCTGGTTTCAGATCCGAGCTGCCCTTAACTTCACCGCCACTGAACTCGAGATAATCAATGATCATTTTTGTTGATTCACCATTTGTCGCAGTGTCATTATCAGATGGGCCGCTTTCACCGCTTCCAATGTTATTCAACAAAGTCTGCATATTGCTGCCCCCGTCTGCATCCCCTTCAAAGACAATTTTGGGGTTGTGGATACGGATAGCGTCTATGACCAGCACATCTGTACCCAGTGATTTCAGATCAAGATCAACTTCGATACCTTCCAATTCAAACAGGTTGGCATTGGAATAACCTTCGGGGTTGGCAATGGTCATACCGGCTATTACCGCCCTGGCCTCTTTCAGGTCAATGGATACGCCCGATACGCTAACCTTTGTCTTCAGCACATCCGAGCCGACCTCTTCGATCACGCCTGCAACGATGCTGTCCAGGTTTGCGACCACTTGCCAGATAAAAACAGCCAATACCAGCACTAAGCCACCGACACCGATCAGAATTTTTTTCTTCATGACACTACAGCCTCCGATTTTTATATTTCACACACTAGCATAATGCATTTTGGCAGACTTTAGGCCCGAGAAGCCTGGCACTCATCAATCTATGCTTTTCAACACACGTTCGACGATCACGTCGTCCGCCCAGCTTTCCATTAACCAGTTCTTCAGAAATGCACAGTGGCCGCCATAGCGGGTTACCAGCAATTCAATGTTTTCATTCTCCGGCAGGTCCCGGAAATCACTGACCGGCACCACCATGTCATCCTCGGAAGTCAGGATGGTTGCCGGTATGGTCAGTGTCGCAAGACGATCTCCTGCTATGGAGTAACCGTCAAAATAATCTTCCAGTGTTTCAAATTCGTAGTACTTCGTGGCCATGTACCCGGTTCTCTCCCTGAGACTGCCCAGTTCATGCCATTCTTCATATTCATATGCGTCCGGAAACAGGGATTCCTTGAGCCTTAATGATTTCGCCCATTTACGGATGAAATAATTCTCGTATCCCATGAAACTGCCTTCCATGGATTTGAGTACATTGTCCGGAGACACCACCGGGCTGACTGCAACCACCTGTCTGAGCGACAGCCCTGCAGCCGGTGCTTCCAAAGCCACCCTGAGGGCAAAATTCCCGCCCAGGGAATACCCTGAAAGCGCCCAATTTTTTGCACCGGTGCGCTGTTGTATGTCGTTCAACGCATGGAGTACTTCCCCCAACAGACAGGAATGGAAAATACCGGTATTCATATGATGGCTGTCGCCGTGATCACGAAAATTCAAGCGAAACACATCAAAACCCTGGTCGTATAACATCCCACCGGCACCGACGATGTAGTTGGAACTGCTACTGCCCTCCCAACCATGAAACATAATGACCAGGCCCTTGCTATCACCCGCTTGCGGGGAATAATGGCCCAGCAACCGTATGCCGTCACCGCCATCAACCAACCAGTCCTGCTTTGCATCCAGTAATGCACTGGAGCGTTTGCCAACAATGCGGCGCCGGTAGCCGCTGCTGTTGATAAACGATTGGGTATGGGTATTGCGTAAGCCGAACACGGGGAGAAATGACGCGGCTGCAATTTTGGTTTGCTTCATCGGGGAACGGTGTTATTCGGATTCATAACTGTTGATAACAGCGGCCCTGGCGGCATCGGCCAGCGCACGCCGTGGTTTGCCGGTACTTTCAATCACCGGCAGAAAATGCACATCCCCGAGCGCGCCGGGCCGGGTCAGCAGACGGGCAAAGTTGCCCAGCATGGTCTCGTGTTTGTGGAACAATATGTCATCATCCCTGCTGCCATTACTTATATAGCGAACCATGACCGGTTGCACCGGGCAACCCGCTTCGATCGCGGCCCTGAACATGCGTGCGTGAAAAACCCGCACCTCCGCACCAGGCAAGATGCCACCTTCCGGAAATATTGCGACCCGCCTGCCCTGTTTTAACCTTTGCACCATCATCGAAACCACATCGGCTGCCGAATCGTGGCTGCCACGTTGATGAAAAATGGTGTCGCCGGTACGTGCCATAAACCTGAATACCGGCCACTTCTCTATTTCCGCCTTACCCACAAAACTCATCGCGACCTGGGTATGCAAGGCCAGGATATCCAGCCAGGAAATATGGTTGGCCGCGATCAGGACTGGTCCGTCCAGGGGTGTACCCCTGGTCCTGACCCGCACACCGAAAAACCACAGCAGCCAGATCGCCAGGCGTATCGCGACAACATCCGCTTTTCTCCGGCCTGCTTCTGTATCCCGACGCCGGTAGTGGTTAATCACCAGCAGGACCGGAAAAAGCAGCAAGACCATAAACAATACCAACAGCGCAGTGCGAAATGTAAAGCGCAGAATTGAGGTCAAAAACGAAATCATGATTCAGTGTGAATGTCCCTGGACACTAACAAAAGTGGCGAAAAGGTTATCACATCAGCGACAATACGCTCCGGTTCATTTTCAAACCCGCAATAACAGGTGTTATGAAACAATTTCAAGTCAAAAATATTAACAGCGGTGCCATCTTTACCGTCAATGAAGGCGAATCGGTTCTGACAGCGGCCCTGCGCCAGGGCGTTATGCTGCCCTACAGTTGCAAAAACGGCACCTGCGGAAGTTGCAAGGGCCGGCTGGAATCCGGTGAGGTACATTACCCTTTTCACCCCCCGCTGGCGCTTAGCCGTGAAGAAATAGGTGAAGGCGGAGCCCTGTTGTGCCAGGCGGAACCCATCGAGGACCTGGTTATTCGTATCCGCGAAATTGAGGCTGTACGGGATATCCAGGTACGCAAAATGCCGGCACGGGTGATCGAAAAGACACTGCTGACAGAAGATGTCATGCGCATCAGGATAAAGTTGCCCGATGCCCAGCGGCTACAATTCCTGGCCGGGCAGTACCTGGACATACTGTTACAGGATGGCAAGCGCAGGGCATTTTCAATCGCCAGTGCACCGCATTATGAAGACGAGATCGAACTGCATATCCGCCATGTCGAAGGCGGCGGCTTCACCGGCTGGGTATTCGATGAACTCAAAGAACGGGATATCCTGCGAATTGAAGCACCTTTGGGTACGTTTTTTATCCGCAATGACAAGACCGAAAGACCGATGATACTGATGGGCGGCGGTACCGGCTTCGCTCCGCTCAAGTCAATGATCGAAGACCTGTTGGCACACCATGACAAACGTCCGCTGCACCTGTTCTGGGGTGTGCGCAATGGTGCTGAACTATACATGCACGAGCAGGCGCAACAATGGGCGGAACAAAACGAGCATATCCGGTATACCAGCGCACTTTCAGAACCGGGCAGCGATGAGCCCGCTGGCAGCTTTACCGGTTTTGTCCATGAATCCGTATTAAAGCAATACCCGGACCTCTCCGCTTTTGACATCTACATGAGTGGTCCACCGGCAATGATCGACGCCGGCCGTGCTGCGTTCCTGGAGAACGGTGCAGAAAAACGGCGCATATATTTTGATTCGTTTGAATTCGGGCTGGATGTACCGATCAGGGTTCTGGCCAAACCGCACTAGGGAGCCACGGAGCAAACCGCCCGATAACCGTGGACTTCGGAGTATGAGACTTTTATCCTATAGCTGGCGTTTCACCCATTGGGTTTTCCCCACAAACCAACGTCCCGGGGGGGCAGCGATGAAGTCTTTTTCAAAAAACGTCCTGAACAAATTGTACAACCATACCAGCCTGAGAGACGTGGACGGCGGGGTGCGCTTCTCTGTCAAGAACCGCCTGAGTCCTGCCGAACTCCAGGGGATCTCGCACGTGACCATCGATGATCGGGGCATTCCACAAGATAAGATAACTGTCACTTGCGATAACAATGCGAGCCTACCGCTCAGCCGGATCAGTCCGAAAAACCCAATCGATTTTCCGCTGGGGGCACCACTGACATTCCAACTGGATATAGAGCCGTTGCCGGAAGGGGAGCACAATATCGAAGTGGTTTTCAATACGCGGCCTTTCGGCCTGCTGAAACTTGAAGCAAGAGACACGCTGAACACCGGCAAACGCATGCCCGGTAAGCTTCCGCGTGACGTCGAGGACGACCACAGCGAGGAAATCATCCGGGCCCGGCAGGCCTTTATCCACGAACACACAGGGGCTCACCTCAAGCATATAGGCCGGTACTCGATTGATCCGCACCTGACGCGCGGAAACATCGAGCACTTCACCGGCGCAACCCAGGTACCAATGGGCTTTGCAGGTCCGCTGCTGGTTAATGGGCAGCATGCCAAGGGCAATTTTTATGTCCCCCTGGCAACCAGCGAGGGCACGTTGGTGGCTTCCTATAACCGGGGTATGAAAGTGCTGCACAACAGCGGTGGCGTTAAATGCGCCGTAGTGGGCGACAATATGCAACGGGCGCCGGTATTCATTTTCGAAGATGCGGCACAGGCCCGGCAATTCGCAGACTGGCTGGTAGAGAAGACTGAGGCTATCAAGGCCGTAGCCGAAGCCACTGACCCTTTTATCAAACTGAAGTACGTCGATTACTACCTGACCAACAAGTTCGCCTTCCTGCGCTTCAACTACAAGACAGGCGATGCGGCAGGAATGAATATGGTTGGAAAGGCCACTTTTGCAGCCTGCAACTGGATATTACAGAACTGCGATGGCGTTGATATCCAACGCTTCTTTCTTGATGGAAACTTCGCCACCGACAAGAAGGCTTCGATGATCAACATGATGCGAACACGTGGAAAGCGGGTTACCGCCGAGGCCGTCGTTAAACGCGAAGTGCTGCTCAAAATCATGGACGCAGACACGGAGTCTCTGTACCAGCATTACAAGGTGGCCAGTATTGGCAGCATGCTCTCCGGCGCCAACAACAATGGCTGCCACTCCGCCAATGCCATCACTGCAATCTTCATTGCGACCGGCCAGGATGTGGCCAATGTATCCGAATCCTCAATGGGGCTGCTCTACTGTGAGCTGACGCCTGAAAAAGATCTGTATATTTCGATAACCTTGCCATCACTGATCGTGGCCACATGCGGCGGTGGGACCGGCTTGCCAACCCAGCGGGAAGCGCTTGAAGCACTGGAGTGTTATGGCGCAGGCAAAGTTTACAAGTTAGCCGAAATCGTCGCCGGAACGGTGCTGGCCGGTGAAATTTCCCTGGCTGCTGCCATCTCCTCGCTCGACTGGGTATCGAGCCACGACCAACTGGGGCGCAATGATCCGCGTTTAATGGGCAACGATCAAGGACTGGCACCCAACGGATGACAACCGGCTCAAGGCGCTGACAATCGGGCCATACCCGATGGCAACGGCTCCGGCGGTTGGCCCTGGTTCATGCGCAGTGCATTCCGGAAACAGGCCATTGCGGGTTCGAGTTCATCCTGACGTTCAAGCAACTGGCCAAAAGCATCATAACCGAGACTGCTGGGTTCCAGTTCCAGGCTTTTGACCATGTGTTCACGGGCTTTACCCCATAACGACTCCGCGGCACACAAACGGCCCAGTGCGAGGTGCAGACCGGCATCATCGGGATGCTGTTTTAGCCATTTCTCACATTGTTTCAGACGTTTTGAGCGGTCATCCGCAGCCGGGTCACCGTAGCGCAGGACCAGCGCCGGATTCCACTCGCTCTTCAGGCTTGCTAGTAATCACCGGTTCGGCCAGGTCGGCCCGTTCCAGCCTGGCGGCGCCAAGTGCAAAGGCATCAACAACACCTGCATGATGACGCATGGCGCGTGGGATTTTTTTCCAGGCTGCCTGCAAGTCTTCCGTATTGGACACTGAGCGTAAGCGGTTGACAGCAACCTCTTCCTGCAGGTCTCGCGCTCTGGTCATCGTCAAGCACACCGGCCTTTCGCAATGCCGGTAACATGGACTGCAATTCATCCCATTTACCCAGTTCACGATAACAACGCGATAACAACTCCAGTACCTGGGGGTGCTTGCGACGGCGGTTATACAGATCCTGCAATATCGGCAATGCATCGGCACAGTTGCCATTGGCCAGCAACATACGCGCCCGGGTCAGTTCGACCAGGAAGCGCTTTTTTGAACCGCCGCTGTCGGCCTGCTCGAGGTAGTACTCACGCCGGTCGTGGGCATCCTGGCTGTCCGCTGCCTGGGCTGCAGCCAGGTACTGCGCTGTGGTTTTACCTTGTGTGCTGGCGGATTTCTCCAGCGCTTTCTCAGCTGCGCTCCAGTCACCCTCGGTCAATGCAAGCAAGCCTTTTTCAAGCTGTTTGAAAGCCCTTTGCTCGCGCATTTTGCGGGCGGTTTCGACCGGCATACGCCAGAGCCAGACGGCGACCTGCACGGCAAACCACAAAACCAGGAAAGCCGATGCCAGCACCAGGACACTGGTTTCAATGGTCCAGTCACCAAAATTGATCAGCACGTGGCCCGGGTCGGTTTTGAACATCGGTGCCAGTGCGCCTGCCACCAGCAGCAGTGCCAGAATCAGCAGCAGCAGAAAGCCGCGTTTCATGTGCCGGAATCCTCACTTTCAACCGGTGTAGCAGATTCAACCGGCGTCGCAGACTGCAACAATCTGCTACTGTCGCGCAATTGCCGTAACTGTGTCCAGGGCGCGCTAAGATCGGGCATAGGTGGCGCGATATTGACTGCCCGCAAGGCAGCGGTCTCGAGCAGTAAGGCCTCCACTTCAGACGACCCATTCTGGAAAAACTGCTCCACGGTGTCATTGACCCGGTCCAGGGACCCTGCGTAGACACTGGTATCGTTGCGCATCAGTGCGAGGCGCGCTGATTCAAGTTGCAACCATAAACCCTGGCGCAGGTAATCCTTGTCATCCAGGCTTAACAGCAACTGGTCTTCAGGCACACGCCGTCTGACCGTTACCAACGAGGAAAATGTGTGTTTGATATTTGCCCACCAACCCGCATCGTCCGGCAAAACAGGTTCCGGCTGTGCCACGAATTCACCGCGAAATGGCAAACCGGGTATTTTTGATTGCATGGCGGTGAGTTGGGCTGACAACTGCACGCGGTCAATACGGGGTACTGTGGCCAGCGCCTGGCGTGATGTGGCAATCCGTTGGCGTACGCTGAGAAACATCGGGTCGTTCAATGCCTCTATCTGAACATCGGCAGCCTGCAAGGCGAGATCGGCGGCGGTCAGGTCGGAAAATAATTGCAGTCGTTCACTGGCGGTCCGCAAAAGAAAATCAATCTCTGCGATGTCCAGTTCCACGCTGGAGTTCTGACTGCTCGCCGCGACACTCACAAGACCGGATTCGGTGGCTGAAAGACGCTGTTCCAGGGAACGAACGCTGCCCTGTACCGCACTGATTGAAGCCTGGTCTTCACCTGACTGGCCTTGCAGGCCCGCCAGCCGGCTTTCTAAAGCCTTGATCTGCTCACCCCGGCGGGCGAATTCGGCTGCATCCAGCGGTGACTCCGCAGCATCCAGCTCTGTTTTGATGGATGCCAGTGAACTGGCAAGCTGTTGCTGAGCACTCTGCAGACGGTTCAGTGATTCTTTTTGCGTGGTCGCTTCCGGGTTGACCTGGCGCGTTTGCCACCACTGCCAACCACTTGCGGCAACCGCTGCAAATGCTACCAGCAGTGCCAGTATCGCAATTGCGTTGCCTGGGGAAGCAGGCCTTTTCTCCTGCAGCAGCCTGTCCACAGGATCGCTTGCCAGGTCTTCAATCTCTTGATTCAATTCATTACTGTCCATGTTCGGGCCTGTTCATAATCGACTGCAACAGTTCGGGATTGCCGGGGCCGTCTGTCAACTCAACACAGCTTGCGCCCAGTTGCTGTAAATGATGCTGGATACGGGCGGAAATCACCAGTGCCGGAGCGTTCAATATTTTCGTCCACAAGGCCCCGGGCAGGTTCTCTTCGGCAAGTTTTATTGCCGAAATACTGGTCCAGACGCTCAACAACTCCCCGGCGGCGGATAAAGCAGCCAGTTGCCCGGGTTCCGGTTTTAATGGCAAGCGCTCATAAACCATCGCCATGACCACCTTCCAACCCAGATCGACCAGACCCTCCGCCAGTGCCTGACGACCGCCAGGGGCACAGAATATGACGGCCTGACCCGGATCAACGGCCAGTTCCGGCATTTGCAACAGGTCTTCGGAGGTAAAGCCGCTGTCTGCCTGCAGCTTAACCGGATAGCCGGAAGACATCAGCCTGGTACGCGTTGCTGTTCCGATCGCGGCAAACTCAAGCTTGTCCAGTTGCTCAGGCGGGATATGTGGCAGCCCGTATTGAACTGCACGCGGACTGGTGAAAACGGCCAGTTTTCGCGACCCTGGCCCGGACCAGGCCGAACTCATATCGATCGCTGGCCCGCGGGCTGAAAATGTATACAGTGGCATCACGATAACCTGGAAGCCCAGTGCATCAAGCTGGTCTGCCAGTTGCTCTGCAGCCTCTTGCGGGCGTGTGACAAGTATCTGTGTCATGAATCCTCGATAGCAGGCTTAAACTATCCTACAAGCCCGCAATGATTGCTCCGGCGCCATTTTTTAAAAGATCAGCAGCGACCCGCTCACCCAGGGCAACTGCCTCAGCAGCCGGTGCTTCACCCTCTGCATGGATTGATTGTGTGCCATCCGGTGTGCTAACCACGGACTTCAAGCTGACAATACCGCTATCCAGCACCGCGTAAACAGCCAACGGCACCTGGCAGGTGGCTTCCAACACCTGCGCCACCGCCCTTTCCGCACTGGCCACAACCATCGTATCGGCATCCGCCAATGGCTCGATCAATGAACGTGTGTGCGCATCATCTTGCCGGCATTGCAGACCAATGATGCCCTGGGTTGAAGCAGGCAACCAACCGGGTAACTGCAGTGTTTCAGTGATGCGTTCGCCCCAGCCAAGGCGCTGCAATCCGGCACAGGCAAGGATGATCGCGTCATACTGCCCCTCGTCCAGTTTTCTCAGGCGCGTATCCACGTTACCACGCAGGTCATTGACGACCAGGTCGGGCCGTAGCGCCAGTAACTGGGACTTGCGACGCAGGCTTGAAGTACCAACACGGCTTCCCGGGGGCAAATCGGCCAGCAAACGGTTATCACGGCTGATCAGGGCGTCAAACGGGTTGGCCCTTGGCAGCACCGCATCCAGAACCAGGCCCTTGGCCATACCCGCCGGCACATCCTTCATCGAGTGCACCGCTAAATCGGCGTCCCCGTTCAGCATTGCGTATTCCAGCTCTTTCAGGAACAGCCCTTTACCACCAATTTCTGCAAGCGGCCGGTCAACGATGCGATCACCTTCGGTAACAATAGGCACCAGTTCGATTTCAATACCATCATGTGCCTCGCGTAATAAAGCCTGCACATGGTTTGCCTGCCACATCGCCAGCGCGCTTTTGCGTGTCGCGATTCTGAGTATATTGTTCACGTTAATTCCCGAATGAGTTTTCTGATAGCAGGGAGATTGCGACGACTCACCTGCGGGCGGGCGTCACAACCCTCCAACTGCAGGAAATGGTGTCCATCAGCGGTTTTTTCCAGTCCCCGGATACATTTTTTTGCAACCAGTGTGCCACGGTGGATACGTACGAGGATGTCCGCGTGTTCATGCTCCAGGTCCAGCAACGACTGGTTGATGACCAATTCACCGTTTTTGTGCACAACCGTGGTGTATTTATCTTCGGCTTTCAGGCAAATTACATCCGCCAACGGCAACAGGCTGACCTTGCCGCCCAGTGTTGAACGAAGAAACGGACCGGTCGCGCCTGCGTCAAGCCTGGCAATAAAACGCCTGGCTTTATCCAGTGCAAGCTCCAGCCGCTCCGCGCGCACGGGTTTGACCAGGTAATCAACCGCGTCACACTCAAACGCTTCCACGGCCTGGTCCGACCAGGCCGTGCAAAAAATAATGGCCGGCGCTGTATCCTGTTGTTGCAACATCTGCGCCAGTGTCATGCCATCCATCCCGGGCATGGATATATCCAGCAACAGCACATCCGGCGCTGTCTGCGGGATCAGCCGCAAGGCCTCCTGGCCGGTGGCAGCTTCACCTGCAACATGTACTGCCGGCACTTCCGCCAGCATACGACGCAGGCGGTTACGGGCCGGTACCTCATCGTCAATTATCAGTATTCTCAACATAAGGCAGGCTTAATATGGCAAAAAACTGTTCGTCATCCTGGTGTGTGATCAGGCTGGCGGCCGGTCCGAAGGCCAACGCCAGCCGTTCGCGAATATTGGCAAGCGCCATGCCTTGACCGCTGCTGTCATGGTCATCCGGTCCCAGCGGGTTACAGATTGTGATAACAATATTATCCTTTTCGCTGCGTCCGTAAACGCGTATCTCGCCACCATCAGTGCGGGGCTGGATACCATGGGCAACCGCATTTTCGAGCAGGGGTTGCAGTGTCAACGGCAGTATCGAAGCACCTTCCGGCAGTTCACCCACCTGCCAGTCAATGCCCAGGCGATCACCCAGGCGTCGTTGCTCCATTTGCAGATATTGCCTCGCCAGCTTCAACTCTTCTGACAGGCTGATCAAACTATCAGCCCTGCGCATACTGCCACGGAACAGGTCCGCCAGGTCTTCGGTGGCACGCTCTGCTCCAACCGGATCATCCGGTATCAGGCTGGCGATGGTATTGAGGCTGTTGAACAGGAAATGTGGCCTGATCCTGGCCTGCAAAGCCTGAACCCGCGCTTCAGACTGGGCCAGCACCTGCGCACGCCACTGGGCACGTACAAACAGGTAGCGAAAAAGAGCCACGGAAACCAGCGCAACTGCGAGCACGCTTTGGGTCACAAATATGGTAAATCCTTCGCGACCGGGCCCTGCCCCCAGAACGGTACCGATAATACCCACAGAGTAGCTAAAGGTCAGTGCAACGATGACAGCGACAATCCAGCTACCTATCCAGGCACCACGGGCAGAAAGCCGGCCCAGCCAGGCCCTGCTGATACACACGCCCAGGGCAGTAACCAGCGCCAGTGCCTGCGCATACAGCGTTACCACACCCAGCCAAACCGGGTTGAATTCCCGTAATGTACCGACACCGATAAGCAATACGGAGACCTGTGTCACTACCACCACCGCCAGCAATAAGCGCCAACGGCAAAACGAGGGTGGATAAACACCAGGTTGCGGTGCAATGGTTTCGTTGCTGCTCACGGTTTCCATGAAGTCATTTAAAACATGCCTGCATCCAGCGGCCAATATCTGCTATTTCTGCCTGCGAAACCGAGTGAGGAATTGGATAACTGTGCCATTCCACCGGCCACTTTCCAGCCTGCAGCGCCGACCGCGCGGCCTCGCCAAGGGCAATGGGTATAACAGGGTCCTGAGTTCCATGACTGATAAAAACCGGTGTTTCGGAATTGGCTTCCGAATACTCGCTTTGCATCCGGTCCGGATACATCAGGTAGGCAGACAACACCATGATGCCCGCCAGTCTTTCCGGATAACGCAGCCCGATGTGCAATGCCATCCCGCCACCCTGGGAAAAGCCGGCCAATATGATTTTCGATGCCGGAATACCACGCTTGATCTCGTTTTTGATCAGGGCTCGTATTTTTTCGGCGCTATGACTGATACCGACTTCATCCTGGCCCTTGGTGATGCTGATATCGATGACGTCGTACCAGGCCCGCATGACCGCACCACCGTTGATGGTAATCGGGCGCATCAGCGCATGGGGGAATATGAAGCGTACCGCTGGCTCTGGCGGCAGACCGAGATATGGCACAATGGGTTCAAAATCATGGCCGTCGGCACCCAGGCCATGCATCCAGATAACTGAATATTCCGGGCTCGCAGCCGTGCTTACTTCTATGCACTCAAGCAGTTCCCCGCTATCCACTTGCCGTGCTGAATTGCTGCTTTCCATGGCGTATAGTGTAGCAGTCATTCAGGGCCTGGATTATCGTATCAATGCAAACTGTTAAAGCCACCTTACTTAACCTGATATGCGTCGCTCTGCTGGGCGCATGCGGTCTCAAGGGCCCGCTTTACCTGCCAACTGAGAATCCGGACTCAAAAACAAACATTGAACAGGATTCAACGCCTGCCACCGATGCAGCAGAAGATGATGAAGACGCTGAAAAAGATACAGGGAAGAAGGCTGTTTCCGGTTAATAATGGCTGTCACATTTCACAAAATGCATGGATTGGGTAACGACTTCGTCCTGCTGGACTTGCGCAACCAGGACTTTGCCATCGACGCAAACGTGGCCACAAAACTGGCCAACCGCCATACTGGTATCGGTTGTGACCAGGTCCTGGTTCTGCGTCCGCCATTGCATGATAGCCAGATAGCATCATTTGAAGTCTGGAATGCCGATGGCAGCCGTGCCGAGCAATGCGGAAACGGTGTTCGCTGCCTGGGCCTGTACCTCAATAAACGCTCGGAAACACCCGTCGGGCAGTTTTTGCTGGGCGGCCCTGCCGGTATCGCCAAGATCGAATGCCTGGATAATGACCTGGTGCGGGTCGACATGGGACAGCCTGAATTTGAAGCATCTCAGGTACCCGTGCTACTGGATGCCGTTGATGGCTGGTACCCGCTGCAAATCGATCAGCAACACTACAAACTGGGTGCCGCATCAATGGGAAACCCACATGCTCTGATGGTCGTGGATGATGTTGATAGCGTTGATATAGCACGACTTGGCGCCGCCATCAGCACGCATTCCGCCTTTCCGCAGGGCTGCAATGCAGGATTTGCACAAATCGTGGATCGTGGCAATATTCGCCTGCGTGTGTATGAGCGTGGGGCCGCGGAAACACACGCCTGCGGCTCCGGCGCATGTGCAGCAATGGTTATTCTCCACAGGGCTGATTTGGTGGATAAAACAGTAAACGTGACCCAGACGGGCGGAAGGCTTATAATAGCGTGGACGGGGGGGAAGAAACCCGTCATTATGATGGGGTGTGCTACTTACGTTTTTAAAGGGACGTTGACATGAGTGACAGTACCAGGTCAATTGAAGACATAGTTGCGAAGTACCTGCGCCAGAACCCTGATTTTCTGGAGCGGGAGCCGTCGTTACTGAAATATCTGGAATTGAGCCATGCCAGCGGACCGGCAATTTCGCTGATTGAAAAACAGGTGCAATACCTGCGTAGACAGAACGAATCCCTTGAACAACGGCTTAACCAGCTGATACAGGTCGCTTCAGACAACGAAAAGCTCATGTTCCGCTTACACGACTTGACGCTGGAATTGATGTCAATGGGTAGCCTGCCGTCATTCTTCGACCGGCTCACCGAAGCCCTATTGAGTGAATTCAAGGCCGACATTCTCAATATCACCCTTTTCGACCGGAAAGTTGAAGCGGGACCGAAAACACCGATGTTTCACATCAGCCGCGATGATCCGGAAATGGAACAATTCCAGGATCACATAGAAAAAGGTGTCAGTGTTTGTGGACGACTGAACCGTAACAAGCGCGACTACCTGTTTGGCGCCCGCGCCCAGTGGGTTCAATCCACAGCATTGATACCGATGGGCAATGATGGACTGATGGCTATTGGCAGCAGCGACCCGGCACGGTTTTACCCCGGAATGGGAACCCTTTTCCTTGATCTGCTGGCCCAGGTCGTAACCTCCCGCCTGGCACTGGAACAACCCCTCAAACAGCGTAAATCAGCTTAGGCGTAAAGCTTTTGACTCTCTTTGCTGGCTACCGGTGTAAGCTGGAGCGGCATGAAAGAGTACGTTAAAAGATTTTTTATCTACCTGGAAAATGAGCGCGGCTTGTCTGCGCGCACTCTGCAAGCCTATCAACGCGATCTTGACCAGCTGTTACAATTTTTATCCACAGAAGACATAGACCATCCCGAGCAGGTCACTCAACACCATATCCGTGCTTTTATTGCACAAAGACACCGCCAGGGACTGGGCGGTAAATCACTGCAGCGATTGTTATCCGCCATACGCAGCCTGTTCCGCTGGATGCTGCGCGAAGGCATCGCCAAACACAACCCGGCAATACCGGTGAAAGCACCCAAAAGCCCGCGACACCTGCCGGCAACGCTGGATGCCGACACCATCGCCCAATTGCTGGATATACCCTGCGATACACCACTGGCCATCCGTGACAAAGCCATCATGGAACTGTTTTATTCTTCCGGATTGCGCCTGTCAGAACTGGCAAGCCTGCGCTGGGAACAGATAGACCTGCCATCCGGAATGGTAACGGTTACCGGTAAAGGCAATCGCGACCGTATGGTGCCGGTAGGCCGCATCGCCGCAGAGGCATTGCTCGAATGGCGCAAAGCACGCGGCCAGTTTGCCTCTTTTGAAGAGCCACATGTCTTTGTCAGTCGTAATGGGAAACCCGATAGCAACACGTACCATCCAGGCCCGCATACGCTACTGGGCAAAACGCCAGGGTATGCCGCAAAGAGTTTACCCGCATCTGTTGAGACACAGTTTCGCCAGCCACATGCTGGAATCATCCGGCGACCTGCGCGCCGTCCAGGAGTTACTCGGCCACGCCGATATCTCCACCACACAAATCTACACCCACCTCGATTTCCAACACCTGGCCAAGGTTTACGACAAGGCACATCCGCGGGCCAAGAAAAAATAACATTTGTTAAGGCCCGGACATCATTCCAGGGAAGCATGAAGATAGATTGTGCGAGGCCACGCAGCATGGGTCGGGTGAAGCTTCCGGGACTCGCTGCAAGGCCTTCCATGGCGCGCTCGGGCGCCGACATCCCTGTCGGCTCACGGTCCCGGAAGCTTCACCCGGCCCATGCTGCTGTAACGTGTGGCTCGAATAAACCGGTTTCTTGATCACTCTGGGACCCACTGAACTGAGCGGGGATACGGGTACCTCCTCCCTGAGACCGTGAGCCAGCAGGGATGCTGGCGCCCGAGCGCCCCATGGACGGGCTTGCAGCGAGTCTCAGGGGGGAGGTACCCGTGTCCCCGCGGATCAAATGGTACTGGCCTGTTTAATCCTTCTCAAACCACTTATAAATAACCGCAGCAATCACAGCCCCCACCATCGGAGCCAACCAGAACATCCACAATTGCTGCAAAGCGATGCCACCTTCCAGCAAAGCAGGACCAGTACTACGCGCAGGGTTAACCGAGGTATTGGTCACCGGAATGCTAATCAGGTGAATAAGTGTCAAACCAAGCCCGATGGCGATGGGTGCAAAACCCGCAGGTGCGCGCTTGTCGGTGGCACCAAGGATAATGACCAGGAACATCATCGTCATCACGATTTCAGTAACGATACCGGCACCCATTGAATAACCCTGTGGGGAATGCTCGCCAAAACCGTTTGAGGCCAATCCCCCGGCATAGCCTTCCGCGCCACTGGCAATATAAAACAACACGGCAGAAGCAACGATCGCACCCAGAACCTGGGCAATCATGTAAGCCGGTACATCTGATTTATCAAAGCGACCTGCTACGGTCAAACCCAGCGTGACCGCAGGATTCAGATGACAGCCGGAAATATGGCCGATGGCAAATGCCATGGTCAGAACAGTAAGACCGAATGCCAGTGCAACACCCGCGTAGGCTATACCAACATCCGGTAAACCGGCAGCCAGTACCGCGCTCCCGCAGCCCCCTAAAACAAGCCAGAATGTACCTATAAATTCTGCAGCAGATCGTTTGCTTAAACTCATTGTTTTTCTCCCATTAAGTGAATTTGCACTTCCACGCGCCGCGTCTTTTTATTAAGTGATGGCGGTCCCTGAAAACCGTGCAAGCTTTTATTCTAACGCAAAATTTCAGACTCCGAACGGCGTTGAATTAATAACTGTGCCAATCTCAACCCTGCCCAGTAACCCGCATATGCAATCACGAACCATATCCAGGTCTGGTCCGTGTCAATGCGTTTCATCCAGTAGAACGGCCAGATCATGGCGGTGATAAAGTTGGTAATTGCCTCGATGAGAATGCTGATAATGATGCCGACGTCAAGCTGTCTTAAAAAATCAATAAAACCACCGTAATTTACGATCATGGTGGTGATTTCTATCACCTCAACAACGATATAGGTAAAAAAAGCCACAATACCGTAGAAACCACCGCCAAATTTTGCCCATTTTTTCTGTACTGGATGCCGTGTATCGGAATCCTCAGTCCTGTTCTTTTTATCTTTTTTTTTGGACATGGCCTTGATTTCACGTTGCAACGCCCTGGTATCCAAAGACTCCTGGAAATGCCCCCCTTGCAATGCCCACCAGACCAACGCCAGTGTAAACGCCGCTATTGGCACACCAACCATCAACAACGCCCAAAAAACCTCGATCAGAAATCCCACACCAACTCCCCGCTAAGCCATTTGAATCAAACCCGACAGCTGCCTAGTGTACGCCATGCTTGTAATCGCCTGCACGTATCCCCACGTTTGCTTCACGCATTCAGAAGGAGTAGCGCGTGGAACAATACCGGGGAACAACCATTTGCTCAGTCCGCAGGGGCAACCAGGTGGTAATGGGTGGAGACGGCCAGGTGACACTGGGAAACACCGTGATGAAATCCAATGCCCGCAAAGTGCGGCGTATGTACAAGGACCAGGTGATTGCCGGTTTTGCCGGCGCCACTGCCGATGCTTTCACATTGTTTGAACGCTTTGAAGGCAAGCTGGAAAAATATTCCGGCAACCTGGTGCGTGCAGCAGTGGAGATGGCTAAGGACTGGCGTACCGACCGTATGCTGAGGCGTCTGGAGGCCTTGCTGGCCATAGCCGACAAGGACAACTCTTTATTGATATCCGGTAACGGTGATGTCATTGAGCCGGAAAGCGGTTTGATTGCCATCGGTTCCGGCGGCCCGTTTGCACAAGCCGCTGCAATGGCTTACCTGGATGGTACCGAACTGGATGCAGAGGCCATCGTCAGAAAGTCGCTGACCATCGCGTCTGATATCTGCATATACACCAATGACAACATCATTATAGAAACTCTGGAAATAGACTAGTTATGTCACAAATGACCCCGCGCGAAATCGTCCAGGAGCTGGACCAGCACATCATCAGTCAAAAAGACGCCAAGCGCGCCGTTGCCATTGCCTTGCGTAACCGCTGGCGCCGGATGCAGGTGGATGAAGACCTGCGTAATGAAATTACACCCAAAAACATACTGATGATCGGTCCCACCGGTGTCGGTAAAACCGAGATCGCCCGCCGCCTGGCCAAACTTGCCAATGCGCCGTTTATCAAGGTCGAAGCAACCAAGTTTACCGAGGTGGGCTACGTCGGCAAGGATGTCGAATCCATTATCCGCGACCTGGTAGATTTCGCCGTCAATATGCTGCGTGAGCAGGCTGTTGCAAAAGTCGGCGCACGCGCAGAAGACGCTGCCCGTGACCGCATCCTGGATATTCTGCTGCCAAAACCCAACCCTGTTGGTTTCGCCAACGAACCCGCACCGGTTGCTGACAGCAGCAGTGACAGCCAGGCTTCCACGCGTCAGAAAATACTGCGCAAATTGCTGGCCGGCGAACTGGATGATCGCGAAATCGAATTCGATGTTGCTTCTCAGATGGGTGTTGAAATCATGACCCCGCCAGGTATGGAAGAGATGGCCAGCCAGTTGCAGGGTATGTTCCAGAATATCGGCGGCAACAAAACCCAGAAGCGCAAGATGCGTATCAAGGATGCCATGCCACTGTTGCTTGAAGAAGAGTCGGCAAAGCTGATCAATGACGAGGAAATCAAACAGCAGGCTCTGGAATCCGCCGAGCAAAACGGTATCGTGTTCATCGACGAACTGGACAAGGTTGCCAGGCGCTCAGAATATGCCGGCGCCGATGTTTCACGCGAAGGTGTGCAGCGCGACCTGTTGCCACTGGTAGAAGGTTGCACCGTTTCCACCCGTTACGGCATGGTCAAAACCGATCATATACTGTTTATCGCCTCCGGTGCTTTCCACCTCAGCAAACCCTCCGACCTGATACCGGAATTGCAGGGCCGTTTGCCGATCCGTGTTGAATTGCGCGCCCTTGATGCCAAGGATTTTATCCGCATACTGACCGAACCCAAGGCCTCATTGACCGAACAGTACACCGCCCTGATGGCAACCGAAGGTGTGGATCTGAAATTCGGTGACGATGCTGTTGAGCGCATTGCTGAAATCGCCTGGCAGGTCAACGAGTCAACCGAGAACATCGGTGCACGCCGTTTGCATACGGTCATGGAACGCCTGCTCGACATCATTTCATTCGAAGCACCGGACCGCAGCGGGGTTTCCATCACACTGGATGCCGCCTACGTTAACGAGCACCTCGATGAGTTGGCAGGTGACGAAGACCTGAGCCGGTATATTCTCTGAACTCAAAATCGCCACGCCGGGCCACTGTGAAGGTACAATAGGTTTTTCCTTCAAGTTGATCTGAACAATGCAACAGGCAGATAAAAAAACCGGGCAGGACGGTACCACGCATTTTGGTTACCGTGATGTCGCCGTTGAAGACAAAACCGGGCTGGTTCACGATGTTTTTGAATCGGTGGCCGGCAAGTACGACCTGATGAACGACCTGATGTCTTTCGGCGTTCACCGCCTATGGAAACGCCAGTTCATCTCCATCAGCAATATTCAACCCGGCCAAAGGGTTTTGGACCTTGCCGGTGGTACCGGCGATATCGCCGCGTTGATGAGCAAACGGGTCGGCTCGGGTGGCAGCGTTGGCCTCAGCGATGTGATTGAAGCCATGCTGGCTGTCGGCCGCCAGCGTATGGAAGACCGCGGTCTTGTCGGCAATATCGAGTACTCCCTCGCCAATGCAGAAAAATTGCCATTTGCAGACGGTGAATTCGATGCCGTAACCATTGCTTTCGGGCTGCGCAATGTCACCGACCAGGCTGCCGCGCTGAGAGAAATGTTCCGTGTACTCAAACCCGGTGGCCGCGCCATGATCCTCGAGTTCTCAAAAGTACAGTTTGAAGGGCTTAAAAAGATCTATGACGGTTATTCCTTTGGTATATTGCCCAAGCTGGGAAAACTGGTGGCCGATGATGAGGACAGTTACCGATACCTGGCGGAAAGCATCCGTAAACACCCCGACCAGGATGAACTCGCCGACATGATGGTGGACGCGGGCTTCAGCAATGTTACCTATCGCAACCTGACCGGCGGGGTGGTTGCCATTCACAGTGGCCACCATGGCTGAGTACCTGACACCGTTGCCAGGCATGCTGGCACTGGCCTTTGAAACGGCCATTAACCAGGTTCTTCAACTGGATATGGATTCACCTTCACGGGTTAAAAAACTCGAAGGCCGGTTGCTGCAGGTGGATTTGGAAGGTCTGAATATCACGCTCTTTTTTACCTTTAAACACGGTAGGGTCCGTGTGCGTCTGGAGGCAGACGTTTCACCCGATACCATTATCAGCGGTACACCGGTCGCGCTGTTCTCAATGGCTGAACCCGAAGATGTCGACTGGGGTTTGCCGGAATCAAAAGTGCAGATCAACGGCGACGCCAGTCTCGCCCGCGACCTGGAACGTATATTCAGCAAGCTGGAACCCGACTGGGAAGGCCCGCTTGCCGGTATGCTCGGTGACGTAGCCGGGCACCAGGCGGCACAGGGTATCCGCCAGGGTCTGGAGAGCGCCCGGGAAACCGCACGCAGCGCCAGAAAGATACTGTCTGATTTCATCAAGGACCGCGACTCATGATACACAGCATGCGCCAGTTTCTACGTGTCTGGCATATCGGTGTGATCCTCAAGCGTTACCGCCTGGATAAGCTGTTAACTACAGCTCCGCTACCTGCACCCATTCGCTGGCTACGTGTATTCATACCGACCGGCAAAGAGTTGACCGGGCTGCCACGCGGTGAACGATTGCGGCTGGCGTTGCAGGAACTGGGACCGGTATATGTAAAATTCGGCCAGATACTTTCCACCCGCAGGGACCTGCTGCCGCTGGATATCGCCGATGAACTTGCGCTGCTGCAAGACCGGGTACCACCGTTCCCGGGCGAGCAGGCACGTGCCATCATCGAAGAGGCCCTGGGCGAACCGGTCAACGAAGTTTTTGCCTCGTTTGATACCAACCCGCTGGCATCTGCATCGATTGCCCAGGTGCATCCGGCGACATTACATGACGGTCGCGAAGCAGTAGTAAAGGTTGTGCGTCCCGGTATCGGCAAGCAATTACGCAAGGACATCGACCTGCTTAAAACCATCGCCGGGTTGGCAGAGAAATTTATGCAGGGCGGTGCCACGATCCAACCGCTGGAAGTGGTGCGCGAATTTGAAAGGGTGGTTTTCGACGAACTTGATATGCAGCGCGAGGCTGCCAATGCATCCATCTTGCGGAGAAATTTCCAGGGCTCCAGGGACCTGTATATCCCGGAAGTATACTGGCAGTGGTGCACGCACAAAGTGATGGTCATGGAGCGGGTATCGGGCTTGCCGGTCGGTGATATCGAGGGCCTGCGCAAGCATGGTGTCAACCTGAAAAAGCTGGCACGACGCGGTGTACGCGTGTTCTACACACAGGTTTTCCGCGACAACCTGTTCCACGCCGATTTACACCCGGGCAATATTCTCGTCGATGCCAGCGACCCGGATGACCCCACCTATATCGCCATGGATTTTGGCATTGTCGCCAGCCTGTCGCCCCAGGATCTTTATTACATCGCCGAGAATTTCAAGGCGTTATTCAACCAGGACTACCGGCGCGTGGCTGCCTTGCATATCGAAGCAGGCTGGGTACCGGAAGATACACGCCTGGTTGAACTCGAAGCTGCTGTGAGGTCGGTGGGTGAGCCCAATTTTACCCGGCCTTTGAACGAGGTTTCTTTCGGCAAGGTGCTGTTTGATCTTTTCCAGGTCGCGCATCGATTTCAGCTTACCCTGCAACCGCAATTACTGATGTTGCAGAAAACCCTGCTGAATGTCGAAGGCCTGGCCCGTCAGCTTGACCCGGAGCTGGATATCTGGGGTGTGGCCAAGCCCGAACTCGAAACCATTCTCAGGGAAAAACACAACCTTGAAAATGTCTCGCATGAACTACGCAAGCGTCTGCCCGGCTGGTTGGCGCAGGCACCGGAAATTCCCGGCCTGGTACACGATTTCCTGATCAAAGCCAACAGCGGACAACTGCTGACCCGCACCACCTCCGAAGATGCGACCAGGTCAAGAATGGAACAGCTTGTCGCGCGGCGCAAAGTTTTACAGGTGCTGGCTGGTGGTTCGTTGAGCACCCCCGGCGCCATCCTGGTTGCGATGGAAACCGGCCCCTGGTTTCTGTGGGGCTATTCAATACCGGGCATGGTTTTTCTCGCTGCCGGCGGCTGGTTGATTTTTCGGGCTCTCAGGTCGAAACACATGGCTCACAACTGACGCCGTTTGCCTGATTTAAATCAAATCCCGCCGAGCCCGCACGGTTTATAGTAGCCCGACTCAAACAGCGGACTATGGAGAGGGGATTCACCAGGAAAAAGGCTTGCCATGCTTTCACGACTTTCAATGTGGATACTCAAAACGCTGGGATGGACAATCCAGGCGGATTTGCCGGATATTAAAAAATATGTGGCGATCGCCGCTCCGCACACCAGTAACTGGGATTTCCCACTCGGAATCATTGCCGCCAAGGCCATGAGGCTGAAAGTTCACTGGATGGGTAAACACACGCTGTTCCGCTGGCCCTTTGGCTGGTTTTTTCGCGCCATTGGCGGCACACCGGTAAATCGCGAGCAGGGGCAGAACTATATCAGGCAGATGGCAGAATTATTTGACCGCTCTGAGCAACTGGTCCTAGCACTTGCACCTGAGGGTACACGCAGCAAAGTGGATCACTGGAAAACCGGCTTTCACTACATCGCCCGTGCTGCAAAGGTACCCATCGTGATGGCATACCTGGATTTTGGGCACAAGCAGGTGGGTATTGGCGAGTTATTCTATCCGGGTGAGGATATCGAGGCGGATTTCGATCAGATTCGTCAGTTTTATGCCAACAGGATCGGCAGAAACCCGGAGAATGCCAGCCTGATCCGGGTCAAAAAATAGGGTGCGTAGCAAGTTGCGCACCTTACAGAACGGGTGTACGAACTGATCATAATCACCTGCCAGCGCCGCTTGCTGCTGATGACATCCGGGAAACCCCCTATCGGCCGGTAATTCTCATAAAAGCCTTCTGCACCCGGTGACATGGGCGTGCCACCAGGAATTAATTCATAAAACCGTGGTTGAGCGGTAGGGCCAGATATCAAAAATTGGCAGACTGCGCGAAACCGATTCAATCGCGCCATTGATACCGCCCAAAACAGGTAAGCCCGCGGGCTTCATTGCGGCCACCCAGCTATTGCCAGGCTATTGGTGGAAAACAGCAATATGAGTATAAACAGGGCGAATTTCATAGGTGTGCGGGGAATTTGTTAAAAATGGCCAGGCTGAATGGCGCAGTTTTATCTCACTGGCAAAAGGGATTTCTGTTTTTATCTGCACGATACACTGCACCCGCGGGTCATATTTCCGACAAGCCGTTCATTTCCCGCTACTGACCGAAACACAATCGGCGGATGGATAAAACATAATTTAACCATGAGACAACTTTATGCCACCTGCCTGTTGCTACTGTATCCGTTGTTTGCAACGGCCGAAGATGTGTTAACAGCAAAGTTTCCCCGCAGTTTGAGCCATGTACACGCCAGGCTTTGTTTTGATGGGCCTGCGCCAACTCACCTGTTCAGGCACAAGGATGCCGGTACCTACTCCAACGGCATTTTCCTCGACGGGAAACGACTGGAGATCTCAGGCTATGGCTCTTCAGTCCGCTTGCCAGCCCTGCCTGATGATGCCTGTATTAACTGGCGTATAAACTTCAAGGCCGCGCTCAAAAAGAAAGATTATCGCCTTATCCTGCAAAGGGACAAGGACCTGGTGATGAGTGCCAATCTCTGGTTCTGGAAAGCGTCCCGAAGCAGGGATCTGGTCGTTAATATCAAGCTTCCTGGAGGCATGTCGATTTCAACACCCTGGATGGCACTTGACGAAGGGGATGGCAAGACCCGCTACCGGCCGGACAAATCCCCGGCAAACTGGGACTCAAGAGTCGCGATAGGTCATTTCAAAGTAGACACTATCAACGTAGCCGGTGCACAGGTAAGACTGGCGGCAATTGGCAAGCTTTCGACTGCACAGAAAAAAAAGCTCAGGCTATGGATAGCAGAAACCGTCACCTCGGTGACCTCCGTCAAAGGCCGCTTTCCGCAGCCGCAGCCACAGGTGCTGGTAGTTCCAATAGGCCCGAGAAAGGGGGCCGTGGTAACCGCACACCTGATGCGTGGCGGTGGTTTATCAGCGGAGTTTTATGTTGATGAAACCCGGCCCCTGAAAGAGTTCACCAGCGACTGGAGGGCCACCCACGAGTTCAGCCATATGCTGATTCCATATATCTCCAGCCGCGACCGCTGGTTATCCGAAGGGCTGGCCTCGTATTACCAGAATGTTCTGCGGGCGCGCAACGGCCGCCTGACCGAAACACAGGCCTGGCAAAAACTTTACGAAGGATTCAAACGCGGTGAAAACGGGACCCACGGCGGTTCATTGGCACAGGCAACACGAAATGGCTGGCGTTCAACCATGCGGGTGTACTGGTCGGGTGCCGCCCTGATGCTGATGGCAGATATGCAGCTACGCGAGAGCAGCGGTGGCCTTCAGTCTCTCGATACTGCGCTGCAGGCATTGTCAGCCTGCTGTATGGAGAATGGAAAAACCTGGCGCGCACGGGAAATGTTCAGCCGGCTCGATAAACTGACCGGGACAGATATTTTTACCGGTTTATATAGGGAATACGTTCATGAGGAAGGTTTTCCGGATATGCGCTCTACCTGGGAAAACCTCGGCATCAATACCCGGCATGACCATGTCAGCCTGTCAAAAGATGCACCCTTGGCAGGCGTGCGCAGCGCCATTATGAAAGGCTGAAGCCCTCCAGTTGCACCGCTTGCTGACGCACTGCGATGGCTGCAATGGCGCCCTGTGCCGGCTTTGCCAGGGCCAGTTTCCAGGCGGTGTGGTCATCATCCAGCATATCCAGCACCGAGGGAGGCTTATCAGGGTTAACATCCACGGTGAACCGGCACAACTGGTTGGCGATGCCCAACCCGCTGGCCTTGACTATGGCTTCCTTGCAGGCCCAGGTATGCATGAATGCGCGGTGTAATTCATCTCCTTCCAGCAGCGATAAAGCGGCCGTTTCAGCTTCACTGAAATAACGCCTGGCCAACGCCAGCGGCTTGCCTGACCGGCGTGCCGCTATTTCCAGGTCAACACCAATGGATGCCCCGCTACTGATACCGATAAGGTAGTAACCATTGCTACGCGCCACGCTGAAATCCAGTTCGCCCCTGGACTGTACAGAATTAATTTCCGGCCGACCTTTGATCCTGCGGGTGATATGAATGTCCTTACCCGGCAGGCCAAGATAGGCGCCCAGCAACAAACGCAGGTAAAAACGCCGGGTTGCCCGTTGCTGAAACACCGAGAGTTCACTGGATTGAACACCCTCCTCCGAGTTCAGCGGGTTCGATAATTGATTAAAATCGAGATGCCACAGATGCACGGCGTCACCCTGCGGTTTTTCCAACTGCCGTAATGGAAGCTGTCTTGGGCTGAATGATTCCGGCCCGATGATTTTACTGATTTTTGTAACCACTCAATCCTGAACACCGAATCTTCAGTATTCACTCCCTGAATCGACAATGGAATCAGTCTAATACATAGTTGCGTCGACAGGTACCATGTAGCCTCAACAGCGTGCTTAGGCTACAATGTCGCATTCTGAAAAATCATGCCTGAACCGACGGTCAGCACCCTATTTAGCGCGGACACATATGCAATTTAAAAATGTTGTAATTCAATCGCTTGCTGCAATAGAAGCACCTGTAAAAGTCACTTCGGAAGAAATAGGGGAACGCTTGCGACCGGCCATGGAACGTCTGGGCATCCGCCCTGGCCTGATTGAGGAAATATCCGGTATAAAATCACGCCGCTTCTGGAATAACGGCACCCAGCCATCTGACGCTGCCACACTTGCAGCGGAAAAGGCCATTGACGATGCCGGAATTGACCGCGATAAGATCGGTGTGCTGATCAATACCTCGGTCTGCAAGGACTTCCTGGAACCCTCAACAGCATGCCTCGTGCATGGCAACCTCGGCCTACATGAACGCTGTCTCAATTTTGATATCGGTAACGCCTGCCTGGCCTTTTTGAACGGTATGGATGTTGCTGCACGGATGATTGAGCGCGGCGAAGTGGCATATGCGTTGATTGTTGATGCCGAGTCATCCAGACCCATCACTGAAGCAACGATAGAACGACTGCTACAACCGGGCGTGAAAGAAGAACAGTTCCGGGCTGAATTTGCCTCCCTGACATTGGGTTCCGGTTCAGCCGCCGTCGTCATGACAAGCCGCGAACTGGCACCGGAGGGCCATTCCTACCTCGGTAGCGTGACCCGTGCAGCCACCCAGTTCAACCGGCTCTGTTACGGTCAGATGGACCGTATGGTGACCGATACCCGGGTATTGCTGACAGAGGGCCTCAAGCTGGCAACCAAGACCTTTGACGCCGCCCGCGAAGCACTCGGATGGGTCGTCGATGAATTGGACCAGTTCATCATTCACCAGGTCAGCAAGGCACATACGGATTCCCTGATGAAAGTGCTGGGACTGGACCCGAAGAAAATTTACCGTATCTATCCTGAGCTAGGCAATATCGGTCCGGCAGCGGTTCCCATTGCACTGGCGAAGGCGGTTGAGATGGGCAGAATCAAACGTGGTGACAGGATCGCGCTGTTGGGAATCGGGTCCGGCCTGAATTGCTCAATGGCAGAAATTGTCTGGTGATAACGACGGATCCAGGCTATTCCAAAACGCTCACCTGAGCGGTCCTTACGACGTGTTCCAGGCGCCTGAAAAACTCTACCCGTTCGAGTCACAATGGCTCAACATCGCTGGTCATCGCATGCACTTTCTCGACGAAGGTCCACGCGATGCGCCGGTTGTACTGATGGTTCACGGCAATCCGACCTGGTCGTTTTACTATCGCAACCTGGTGCTGGCGCTGCGCGACCGTTACCGTTGTATTGTGCCCGATCACATCGGTTGCGGCCTGTCGGACAAACCCGGCGACGCCCAATATTCTTATACGCTGGCGCAACGAATATCGGATCTCGGCGCCCTGATGGACCATATACGACCCAACAAACCAGTGCACATGATCGTGCATGACTGGGGCGGCATGATCGGCTTTGGCTGGGCGGCAGAACGGCCCGCGCAGATCGCCAGCATGGTCATCGCCAATACGGCGGCATTTCCACTGCCAACAGAAAAGAAATTGCCCTCGGCACTATGGCTGGTACGCAACACCGGGCTGGGTGCCTTATTAGTTCAGGGTCTGAATGCATTTTCAGGTCTGGCCGCACACGTTGCCTTCAAAAAACCGGTCAGCGCAGAGGTTCGCAATGGCTACACCGGCCCGTATGACAGCTGGGACAACCGCATTGCAACATTACGTTTTGTGCAGGATATTCCGCTTGGACCGGACGACCCCGCTTACCACATCGTGCAGGCTACGGAATCACGTTTGACGGATTTTGCCGACAAACCCTGCCTGCTTGCGTGGGGAGAAAAAGATTTTGTTTTTGACCTGCATTTCCTGAACAAGTGGAAAAGAATATTTCCGCACGCCGAGGTGCTCAGTTACCCGGATTGCGGGCACTACATTTTTGAAGACGCCGGTCGGCCTTTGACGCAGGCCGTCAGAGATTTTCTGGACAAAAATGAGCTCAGATCAGACCAGCACTGAAACCTGCAATATTGCATCAGCACTGATCAGACAGGCTGAGCGGCAGGGCGATAATATCGCGATTCATTACCCGCTTGGAAAGCGTGGCGGCCGTGTTCAGTACGAGTCGGTCAGTTATTCAGCGCTGAATGAACTTTCGGATGATTACGCGCATGGCCTGATCGAATACGGCATCGGCCGCGGTACCCGCACGGCATTGATGCTGACTCCCGGCCTCGACTTCTTCGCCATGTTCTTTGCGCTCTTCAAAGCGGGTGCAGTACCGGTATTGATTGACCCGGGAATCGGTATCAAACCACTGAAAACCTGCCTCGCAGAAGCCCAGCCGGAAGCCTTTATAGGTGTTACAAAGGCCCAGGTCGCACGTAAGTTGCTGGGTTGGGTGCCCGATGCAAAACTGGTCACATCAGGCCCGAAGCTGGGCTGGGGCGGATTGAGCACCAAACAATTGCGCAAGCTGGGGCAAAAAACTTCCGGGGCGATACTGGCGGATACTCAGCCTGATGAAATGGCAGCACTGCTGTTCACCTCCGGCAGCACCGGTATCCCGAAAGGCGTGGTCTATCGCCATCGTCATTTCATAGCCCAGGTTGAAATGCTGCAATCAGCTTTTGACATCCGTGCGGGTGAAGTGGACCTGCCGACCTTCCCACCCTTCGCCCTGTTCGACCCGGCCATGGGCATGACCACCGTTGTGCCATTAATGGACCCGACCCGGCCAGCCAAGGCTGACCCTGGGTTACTGGTACAGACCATTAACCGCTTTGGAGTAACCAATATTTTTGGTTCACCAGCATTATTAAATGTGCTGGGCCGTTATACAGAGTCAAAAAATATCCAGTTGCCTACCGTGCGACGGGTCATTTCGGCTGGTGCTGCCATGCCTGTCACCACCGTCCGGCGTCTGCAGAAAACCCTGCCAGCCGCTGCGGAAGTTTATACACCCTATGGCGCAACCGAGTGTCTGCCGGTAGCCAGCATTTCCGGAACCGAGTTGAGCGATGAAGTTGAACGGCGCACTGCCACCGGTGAAGGCACTTGCGTCGGCCGGCCGGTTGCCCCCAACAGCGTAAGAATCATCCCGGTAACAGACAGCATTCTGGAATCCTTTGATGACACCGTGGAACTACCCGTGGGAATCACCGGTGAAATAGTCGTACACGGCCCGACATCAACGAACAGCTATTGGCAACGAACTGAGCAGACCCGGCTGGCAAAAATCACCGACCCTGAAGGCAGGATCTGGCACCGTATGGGTGATGCCGGCTATTTCGATACCGATGGCTATCTATGGTACTGCGGACGTAAATCCCAGAGAGTGGTGAACGAACATGAAACCCTGTTTGCAGACCAGATTGAGGCCATATTTAATGCTCACCCGGAAGTGGCACGCACGGCCCTGGTGGGTATTGGTACTGCCGGTCGTCAAACCCCGGTTTTGTGTGTGGAACCACTGGACAAACCGAATCGTCATCGCCGCGAACGTATCCGCATCGATCTGCTCCAGATCGGTCGAAATAATGCCGCTACAAAATACATTCAGCAGATTCTTTTTCACAAGTCCTTCCCCGTCGATATTCGTCACAACGCCAAGATCGGACGGGAGAAACTTGCTGCGTGGGTGACGGAGAAGCTCAAATGAAAATCCTGGTAACGGGTGGTGGCGGATTTCTCGGCAGTGCTGTTTGCCGCCAGTTGCTCGCGCGTGATGATGAGGTAACAGCGTATCAGCGCAGTGCCAGTGATGATCTTGAGAAACTGGGCGTACGGATTATACGGGGAAGCATCACTGATGCCGATAAGCTCAACGTAGCTGTAAATGGCGTCGATGCCGTGATTCATACGGCTGCAAAAGCCGGCGTGTGGGGTCCATATGATGATTATTTCCGTCCCAATGTCACCGGCACCGAAAATGTCATCACCGCCTGCCTCAATAACGGTATTCGGAAACTGGTTTTTACCAGTTCTCCGAGCGTAACGCATGCAGATGGGGACGTTGAGGGTGGTGACGAGTCCTTGCCCTACGCAAAAAAGTACAACTCGCCCTATCCTGCGACCAAGGCACTGGCCGAGCAAATTGTAATGGCCGCCAACTGCCCTGAACTGCGCACGGTTTCACTGCGGCCACACCTGATATGGGGCCCCGGTGACAATCACCTGTTGCCGCACCTGCTGGAACGGGCCAAGAGCGGCAAACTGAAACTGCCCGGACCCGACAAACTCATCGACACCATATACATCGACAATGCCGCCAGGGCACACCTGCTGGCGCTGGATCGTCTTCAATCCGACCCGGAAATCGTCGGTGGCAAAACCTACTTTGTCTCCAACGATGAACCCCTGACCCAGCAACAGGTGATTGGGGGCTTGTTAAGGGCTGCTGGTCTTGAAGTGAATATTCAGCCAATTTCACCACGCATAGCGATCGCAGCGGGCACGTTACTTGAGACTGTATGGAAAACATTCAGACTGAAATCAGAACCACCAATAACCCGCTGGGCAGCCGAACACCTGTCGACCGCACACTGGTATGACATCTCGGCAGCAAAACGCGACCTTGGTTATACAGCTGAAATAAGCATCGCCGAAGGTCTGGAAATACTAACCGCCAACCTCAACCGCTGAAGCGC
>PVMK01116315.1_pt1 | contig 34107 bp, 32 predicted proteins | sample 1853481 | NCBI WGS metagenome assembly PVMK01 (sample SAMN08533507, study PRJNA380276) | Marine sediment metagenome, whole genome shotgun sequencing project. | reverse complement strand
CGAAAAAAGTCCTATCGGCGGTCATTGCGAGGAACGAAGTGACGAAGCAATCTCATGATTTCAGAGACCTATATTGATAGAGATTGCTTCGCTACGCTCGCAATGACAGCTTGGCAGACTTTTTACGGGTAAATCGAAACATTGTTTGGGATTTTGAATTTCGGTCATTGTGATTTGTTTGATATTTGTGATTTGGAATTTTCTTAATTCATGAACTCAACTGGACTTAAATATACCGCACGACTTTTGTAATTTATTTGTGGGACATAACACTATATGTGAGGTCATAAATGAAAATTAAACTCATTTTTCCCGGCCGCGAACTTGAAATGGGCAAAGCCGTGTTGCCGGTGATGCCGTTGGCACCCACATTGCTGGCAGCGCTGACCCTGCCAGAACATGAACTTCACCTGATTGATATGTTTTACGGTGATGAAATAAACTATGATGCGGATTGCGACCTTGTTGGCATAACGGTTCGCACCCCCCTGGCGATGATTGCCTATGACATTGCCGATAAATTTATTGCCGGGGGCAAAACCGTGGTTTTGGGAGGCCCCCACATTTTTGCCTTTCCGCAAGAAGCCAGACAGCACGCTTCCGCAGTTGCCATTGGTGAGGCCGAAGAGATCTGGCCGGTAATCTTGAACGATGTACAGACCGGCAGTTTAAAAGATTATTATGTCTGCGGTCCTTATAAAAAAGAATCGCTTGAGGGCAGCGTATATCATCAGCCCCAAAGGCCGGACCTTGCCAACCTTCCCATGATGAGACGGGACTTGCTGCCGCGCGATCGCTATCTCATGGATTCTGTTTTTACCACACGGGGGTGTCCCAATTTTTGTCGGTTTTGCCCGGTTACCCCGATTTTTGGTCCCCAGATTCGTCATCGTCCCATCGATCAAGTTGTTGCGGAAGTCGATACCCTGCGGAAAAATTATTTTAATGTGGATGACAGCGTGTTTGGTCATCCTCAGATAGTGGATCGGCCCGAGGAAAATCAATACTATCTGGATCTGTATAAAGAACTGGCGAGCTTGCGACCGAAACGACTGTGGAGCGGTGCGGGCGGTTTGTCGGCCACAAATTACAAAGACGGCCGAAAAATTGTCGAATTGGCGGCCGAAAGCGGGCTTTGCTCCATCGCTGCCGGTTTAGAATCCATATCCGGCGCAGGGCAGAAACAATCCGGGGCATGGCGTAAGCTTCATTTCACCTCACCGGATGTTTTTGATGTTGATAAGATGCAGGAAAACATCAGGATTATTCAAGAGCTGGGCATCGAGATCATGGGTTTTTTCGTTATCGGCTGGGACGAAGATACACCGGAAACCTACCGCCGCACCCTGGACTTTTGCGATGAAATGCAGATTATTCCATTTATTTTAACCTTAGCCCCGATGCCGGGCAGCCCAATCTATGATGAGTATCTGGAACAGAGAAGGATATTTACAGAACTATCGTGGGATCACTACGGGGGCGACTCTGTAGTTTTCAAACACCCAACGATGGATCCGGAAGAAATGTTCGATTTAAACTCCCAGGTCCTGCAGGAAGGTTTCAGTATGGGGCGTATTCTGAGCCGGACCTTTAACACCTTCAGAAACCGACCTTCCTTCGGTGTCGCTCTTAATTCGTTTTTCACCCAGATGGGTCTTCGGAAAGCTTTCCGGCAGCAGTATGATCGATCGCCTCACCATCCTAAATTTGAATGATCGCTTATTTGTCAAACACGATAATCAATGATTTTATCATCGACGCTGTCAGGAATAAGTAGGTTTCAGGTTTCGGGTGTCAGCTCTCTGCCGCGCAGGCGGGTTTCAGCGTTTTGGCCGCTGGCTTCTTGCTTCTGGCCAGTAACCAGTGACCAGAAACCTGACACCTGAACACTGAAACCTGAAACCATAGGCATTGCCGCCGCTGTCATCATTGACACACCAACAAACTATTGGCATATTGGCGTATATAAGAGGCCACGTTCCGATAATTGAAAGGATTCATCATGGCATCCAATGAACTTCCGATCCCATCTCATTTCAATCCGCAAAGAGTGGATGAAGTCTGGAAAGTTCCCTATGAGGCCCGGGCAGAAGATGCTGAAAAATGGGCAAAGCAGCATAACTTGCAGCCTGCCTCCTGTGATAAGCTAAAAATTTCCCTATTATTGGTCGATGTTCAAAATACGTTCTGTATTCCGGATTTTGAGCTTTATGTCGGCGGAACTTCCGGAACGGGAGCCGTGGATGACAATCGCCGGCTGTGTGATTTTATTTATCGCAATCTCAATGTGATCACCGAAATCTGCCCGACCATGGATACCCATCAGGCGATACAGATCTTCCACAGCATCTTTCTGGTAAATGACAAAGGGGAACATCCAGCCCCCTTTACGCTCATTACCCCGCAAGACATTGAGGAAGGTATATGGAGGTTCAATCCTGAACTATCCTCCAGCCTACAAATCGACGAAGCTTACGGCCAACAATTTTTGCGCCACTATACCCGGCAGCTAAAAGACGGCGGCAAATATGACCTCACAATATGGCCTTATCATGCCATGCTCGGCGGAATCGGTCATGCGTTGGTTTCGGCCGTCGAGGAGGCGGTCTTCTTCCACAGCATCGCCCGCTTAAGTCGACCGGATTTTCAAGAGAAAGGGGCCAATCCGTTCTCCGAGAATTACTCGGTTCTCAGCCCGGAAGTGCTAGCGGGCCCTGCGGGAGAGAGGATTGCTGAGAAGAATGTCGGATTTATTCAAAAACTCTTAGACTTTGATGTCGTGATTGTTGCCGGTCAGGCAAAAAGTCACTGCGTTGCCTGGACAATTGACGATTTGTTGAACGAAATCATTGGTTCCGATAAGAAGCTGACTGAAAAAGTTTATCTTTTAGAGGATTGCACTTCACCGGTGGTTATTCCAGGCGTTATCGATTACACCGAACAGGCGAACGCAGCATTTCAGAAATTTGCTGATGCGGGAATGCATGTTGTGCGTTCATCTGATCCAATCGTGAGTTGGCCCGGAATCAAACTTTGAGATTTATGGATCAAACAGGCGCGTCAAGCCCGCTTCTGACGCAAATTGGCAAACCAGGTGACATTTTTCGTCAAATATCCCACTTTCATCAGAGGTGAGGTGTTCATTAACTATTAGATATTTAAAGAAATAACAGTTAAATAGCAGTTTGGTATAAATTTTGCGGTACTGCCTGGTTGTTTCAGAATGTCCGGCCTTTTGTACTTATCTTTTTTGATTTTTGGTCGATATCATAATAAATTAAAACTGTTACTTTTTTTCCAGATTCAAAACTTCTGGTGAGGAGTGAATGGAGAATACGCTTTATAAAATCCAGAGCGATAAGGCCGAAAGGTCTGTTAGCCTCCGGACGGCACCGATGGGCAAAAAACCGACATACGAAGAATTAGAAGCAAAGATCAAAAAGATTGAAGGGCAAATCGAGCAGCGGATCCAAACCGAAAAAGATCTGCAGGAGTTGGCGGAAAAGTATAAACTGGTATTTGAAAAAGCCCGGGATGCCATTTTTATTATTCAGGACGACGTGATACGATTTGCGAATCGTCGGGCACGGACGGTATTGGGCTATACAGACGAAGAGTTGTCGACAACCGCCATTGCCGAGGTCATCCACCCTAAAGACAGAGACTTAGTAGTCTCCAGGCATTTAAAAAGGCTAAAGGGTGAAAAAGTACCCGGTACGCATTCATTCAGGGTGATCAGCAAAACGGGCAAAGAAAGATGGGTCGAACTCACCGCCGTGCGCGTTAGCTGGGAAGGTCAGCCGGCCACTTTAAATTTTATTCGCAACATCACCCAAAAAAGAAAACTGGACGCCCAGCTTCAATTTGCCGCCAGACTGGAAGCCATCGGAACCCTGGCAGGCGGGATTGCCCATGCATTTAACAACCTCCTGATGGGCATCCAGGGGCACACGTCACTGCTGCTGTTTGAAATCGACTCCAAACATCCCCATTACCCGGATTTAAAGAAAATCGAAAAGGCAGTTCAGGAGGGTGCCGAACTCACCAGCCAGCTGATGGCTTACGCGCGCAAGGGCAGATATCGGTCCCGTTCCATCGCCATTAACGAAATCATTGAAAATACCTCCCGGACATTTCAAAAAATGAAAAAGGAAATTACCATCCATCGTGAGCTCACCCAAAGGCCGCATACCATCGAAGCAGACCAGGGCCAGATGGAACAAATGCTGTTAAATCTTTACATCAATGCGGCCGATGCAATGCCGGATGGGGGGGATATTTATTTAAAAACCAAAAACGTGACCCACCGGGATATCAAAAGCAAGCTTTACGAGCCCAGGCCGGGGAAATACGTCAGGCTCACGATTTCGGACAAAGGCGTCGGAATGGACAAAAAAATACAGCATCGTATATTTGACCCTTTTTTTACGACCAAAAAAACCGGCAAAGGGACCGGTCTCGGGCTGGCATCGGTTTACGGGATCGTAAAAAGCCACGAAGGTTACATTAACGCGGAGTCTAAAAAGGGCCGCGGGGCCACATTTTTTATTTATCTGCCGGCAACGAAAAAGAAGAAAAAAAAGAAATAAAAATCAAACGGTTCCCACTCTTTCTGTGCAGATGGAAAAATGCTTGAAAATATATCTAAATTAAATCTGGTTCGTATTGGAAGCTATATCACTTACAGCAGTCTTAAAGAGATTGGTAACGGCATTTTGGAATCCTTTGAAGGTATCATTGGAGAGGTTGATTTGTCGCATCATGATTCGCCGATGATTGAAAGCATCGATGCCCAGTTTTTGACTTTGATACTTGGAGAAGAATATATCGGAAATACACTGGGAATCACCGATGCGGATTTAAAAATAGATGATGGAGACGAATTTTATAACTCGATTATCGGCGGGAAAAATCCCAAAAATGATGTGGCGGTTGTTTCCACCAAAAAATTGATTCCCCGGCGTATGGATTCAGATGAAGAATTTGACCTGTTTATCGATCGAACGACCAAAGTGGCCCTGCACGAAGTCGGTCATAATTTCGGCTTGACCGATCATGCCTCTTTTAAGGCGGCACCGGACGGATCATTGTGCCCCATGAGCAGAGGCGAGTTTAATAAATTTGGCTATCGGGGGTATGTGCGGGCCATTGTTGATGGCCGTGGTCTTAATTTTTGTGATGAATGTACGGATTTTTTGCGATCAGTATACGGGTGGCAGTGTTCGCAAAAAGGTCTGGTGAAAGACGGGTTAGTCTCAAATCCCAATTAGAGCTTACCCTAAATTACCTTCAGCATCTTTTCTATACTTTTTCTTTTCTCAGAAATAACAAATGATTTAGGTGCTGCAAAAATCTCTTCCGACATCTCCAGTAATGCATTGCGGGCTTCAATAATATCGGCTTCTTTGGGTAGAAAAAATACGACCCTGGCAAACGGATAAAATGGTACCAGGCGAAAGCCTGCATTTAACAGGGAGGCCAGTTTGCGATATTCATCTGCGGCCTGTTCTAATTTCTCCTGATCAATGGTCTTTTCCGCCGCTTCCCCGGATGTATCTTCAGAAGATGAAATCTTATAGACATGCGAATAATGGATAAGCTTGAAAGCAATGTCGGCAATGACGCGTTTGAGCTCCTGTACGGGGTCGATTACAATTTTAACAATGATCTCTCCCAAAACATAGATAATCACACCGGCCAGGATAATGTAAAATACGATGGCGATTTCCATGATTTTTCCTCCGCCTTTAATTTTGTGCGATGGCCTGCTCAGCCATATCTTCAGTCTTTCCAAGGTGCAAATACTCAGGGATTACATCGCGTCGAAAAACATCTTCTTCGGTTTCGCTGCGGCGAATTACCGAAGCTCTGTCACCGGTTACCAGCACTGTAGCCGGCCGCGGCAGCGCATTGAAATTGCTCATTGACACTTCCTGATAGGCGCCCGTATCCAGCTGTTTTGTCTGGCTGCTCATCGTATGCCTCCGAATTGTTAAAGGTGCTGACTAAAAATAGAAATCCCCATTTCTCAGTTTGAGATATGGGGGTTTAGGATTTATTCCATGGCCGCCTCTGATCGGGGATTCGTTGTTTTCAATTTATTTCTTCTTTTCTTTTTTCAATTTTCGTTTTTCCTTTGGATTAAGCTGGGCCTTTTTCTGTTGTTCCCTTTTGCCTTTGTCCTTTTTCCCTTTATCACCCATATCTGTTTCTCCTTGTTTGAAAGTGAATTGTGCCGGGCTGTGGCGGTGAAACCCCGTGTTCGCAAACACCTCCAACATGCCCGGAATTTCATCTTAGAACACTTCAGCGATTTTGTCAGCTGGATTCGTAACAGACTGGCACAGTTTGTTGGCGGTGTCCAGCCTGATTCCGTCGCGCTCGCCGATTTTTCGTGCGTCCCCGATCACTACCTGGCATGCAGCCTACAATGATTATACGGATCCGAATTACGAAATGCATAAAATCATAGGCGTCCCTATCATTTCCCCTGCCCTGTTGAATGTTGCCCTGCAACCCCATCGAAGATGAGATTTATCCGCCTTTGGAGGATTCAACCGGGAGGCCTGGCAAGGATTATTTTTTTCAAATGGAAATATGGAAGGGACATCCCCATTCCTCCACGTTCGCCCGAAGGTTCCCGCTCCCACAGCGTGCTGCCCAACCTGCTGGTAACTGCCAGACGCCAGGGCAAACACCCCCTAGATTTTTTCCAAACGCTTTTTAGCTCCGATACAGCCACGGCCCAGGCTGCGCTTTATAACAACTCGTCTTGATCTTTGCTCTTTACTTCGACATACTATCCAAAGGTCAGTCGGAAAAAAGGACTAAACTGTTACGTATGAAGCAGGACGATCTGCAGCTTGAGTTTTATGGAATATACCTATAGGTGATCTATAAAATGACCGTTTCAGCGGTTGTCTCCGTCGATCAATCCGCCAATGGCCCCCAGAATTGAGCCTTCACCTTTGCGGCTGCCACCGGCCGAAGGAGCATGCTGTAGAATGCGGTCAGCCATACGTGAAAAGGGAAAAATACGAATACAAAAATCACTCAAGAGGACGGCTTCAATGAATAACAGGGAACCGATTATCGTCGGAGTGGGGCAGATGACGCATAAGTCCAAAAACACCGGGGATTTTTTACATCCGCTGCAAGCGATGAAATTGGCTGTAAAGCGGGCAGTTGATGACGCAGAGTGCAAAGATCTGATACATGCCGCTGACGCTTTGCACGTGGTTAATATATTCACCTGGAACTACCGCAAAGCTCCTCGGGCCCTGGCCGATCTGCTTGATATCAACCCTGCTGTAAAAGAATACACAACCATAGGGGGCGATACCCCCCAATGGCTGGTCAACCGGATATCGGATAATCTTGCGTCCGGGAAAAGTGAAATAACTATTGTTGCCGGTTGTGAAGTTATGCATTCCATTAAACGTGCCATGGTGGCCGGCAAACCACCGGCAGGTTTTCGCGACAACTTTGAAGATATTGCCCCCATAGGGGACGACTCCGATGGCGTCGTTGTCGGAAAACAACGATTCGGCAACAATGATTTCGAATTGGATCACTTCATGGATATGCCGGTTCGTGTTTATCCTCTAATTGAAAATGCGCTGCGGGCTAAAGAAGGGCTGACAATAGAACAACAACGTCAAAATCTGGGTAAATTTGGTGAAACATTCAGTGCTGTGGCAGCCAAAAACCCTTATGCCTGGTCGAGAAATACATTTACAGCTACACAAGTCATCACCCCATCACCCCAAAACAGGATGATTTCCTTTCCCTACACCAAATTACTAACTGCCAATCTGTATGTCGACCAGGCAGCAGCACTTATTATGACTACACCACAGGTGGCCAGAAAACTCGGAGTTCCTGAAAAAAAATGGGTTTACCTTCATGGCGGGCAGGATGCACATGACATATGGTTTATTAGCGAACGTGAAGATTTAGCAGATTCTCCTGCCATAAAAGCCTGCGTGCAGGATGCTTTTCAGCAGGCCGGACGATCACTGGAAGATATCAGTTTTTTTGATTTCTATAGTTGTTTCCCTTGCATGCCCCGTTTATATCGTCATGTTTTAGGAATTGAACATACTGACCCCAGACCCATGACCCTCACTGGAGGGTTACCTTACTTTGGGGGTCCCGGAAGTAACTATGTCATGCATTCAATCGCCGAAGCGGTTAATCGTTGTCGAATTGAACCGGAAAAATTTGGTTTGATTACCTCCAACGGCTGGTATTGTACAAAACATTCCGCAGGAATTTACAGCTGCCGGAAACCCCAAAAAAAGTGGGATCGTATGCCGTCAGATTCATTTCAACAGCAACTGTCACTTCCTAAAACTTTGGAAACTGATCAATCGCCTTCCGGAAGCTTTTTAGTTGACAGCTATACCGTATGGTTTGACCGCCAGGGGGAGCCCGAAACCGGCATTTTGATTGGCCGGACCATGTCCGGTAAACGTGCTTTAGCGCATACACCGGAAGGTAATAAAGACCTTTTGCATGCAATGATGCAAAAAGAGTGGATTGGCGCCATAGGAAAGAATATAGGGCAAAAGGGTAATATCAATATCGTGGATTTTTAATGTTCATGTATTTACTTTTCAGTATTTTTCCTCGTTAAAAGCCTTCAACTTTAGCAATAATCTCTCTCATAACTTCATCAGGTCCCCCTCCGATCGAGAAAAGACGAGCATCCCGATAATACCTTGAAATCAACATCTCGTTCATAAAGCCCAAGCCGCCAAACATCTGCAAACAGCCATCCGATACCTTGCGCATTAATTGGGCTGCAAACAGCTTTCCCATCGACACCTCGCGGGTAACATCCAACCCTTCCATCTTCATGCGCACAATATGATAGGTGAGCTGTTTTAAACATTCGATTTCCGTCAACCAATCCGCCAGACGATGCCTTAACACCTGTTTGCTAATCAATGGCTCTCCAAAAACAATTCTATTTTTCAGGTGCTCAACGGTCATGTTGATCATATCCATTGAAGCAATATAGGCACCCGGAAGGCCTGAAAAACGCTCATGTTGAAACTGCTGCATTTGATAAACAAAGCCTTCGCCTTCCTGACCGATTAGGTTTTCAACCGGTATGCTGAGGCTGTCAAAAAAAAGTTCAGCCGTGTCGCTGCACCAAACCCCGAGTTTATCCAGTTTTCGACCGACTTGGAATCCGGGAAGATCGGTTGGAACAACAAAAAGACTGAAAGAGTGGTAGCCGGGATCATCACTGGTTCTTGCCAGCAGGGTCAAAAAATCTGCCTGAGTACCGTTGGTGATATATGTTTTGGAGCCGTTAATAATATAGGAGCCGCCATCTTTTTTTGCCGTCGTCTGGATCGCGGCAACATCTGAACCGGCACCCGGTTCGGTAACAGCGATTGAAGACACCATATCCCCAGCGATGGCAGCTCTTAAATAGACCTCTTTAAGATATTCACTGCCGTAGTCCGCAATGGCGGGGGTAGACATATGGGTCTGTACCCAAATGGCCATGGGTATACCCATACCATGAACGTGCCCAAGCTCCTCCAAAAAAGCCAAATCGTACCAGTAATCCAGACCTTGGCCGCCGTATTTGGGGTCATAACGGATACCGAGAAACCCGAGTTCACCCATTTTTTTAAACAAATTATGAAGCGGAGCAATCCTATTTTCTTCCCATTCATCCATGTTAGGATTAATCTCTTTATTGACAAAGTCTCTTACCGCACGCCGGACCATCTCATGGTCTTTTGTGAAATAGATCTGATTTACAGATTTAGTTTTTGTGCTCATCCGGTTCCTCCATTTAGTTTTTGAAATCCTAACATAGCCAGCCTTGAATGACTAAGGGGTCAGATCTTTAAAATTGACGGAATACATGAAATGAGGTCGTCAATTTGTCAATTTCAAAGATCTGACCCCTTTGACTGACCCCTTTGATAATCAAGGAAACGCCATAGCCTGTGATATCATGCAATTTTTGACGATATCAAAACAATTTTTGGACTTTAAAAACCTGTCACTTATTAGATACCACAGTTTTTAGAACTGCTAAAAAACCTATGATATACGTATAACTACTCACATTGAGCGGCGTACTTGATACAGAACTTTGACACCCAAACTCTGCCTAATCGGTATTATGATCTGCCCAATTCTAAAGAAAGTTTTATTAAAAATTTATCTATCGTTCTGGAACCAATATAATTTCTATCCTTCGATTCTGTTTTCGTCCTTCTGGTGTCTCATTTGATTCAACCGGTCGATAAAAACCAAATCCGCTGGCTGTCAGTCTTTCTGGTGCGATATTTCCTTTTTCCTGCAAAAACCGGACGACTGCAGTTGCTCTTGCTGTAGACAGTTCCCAGTTTGTTGGAAATCTATCCAGCAATGCTGATCCGATTTGAACATCATCCGTATGGCCCTCTACGGCTATTTTTTGATTTTCACTATCTTTGAAAGAATCTGCTAATTTTAATAGGACTTCCTGGCCTTTTGGTTTGACCTTCACGCTGCCTGAATCAAAAAGAATTTTATCTACAAAAGTTATCTTCAATTTGCCTTCGATCTCCTCTAATTTTATGTCCTTTTGAGCAATCTGCTGCTTAAGACTGGTTTCTATTTCTCTGCGGGTTCGATCTAATTCTGAAACCTCTTTCTCTTTTTGCTGAACAGTCATTTTTTCCTGTTTCAGCTCAAACTTCAACGCTTCGATCGTATCTAAAAGGCGATTGTTTTCGCTGAGCAGTTTATTGTTTTGTGCCTGAAGATTTTTTTTATCTTCTTCCAATTGCGCCTGGGTTGCATTCGTCCTATTTTCAAGTTCCACATACTTATTTTTTGATACGCATGAGAAAACCAACAAAAGGGACAAACTCAAGGATATGAATGATATTTTTTTAAACATGATCATCCTCCTTTTACATAATTTGATTTAATATTTAATGTATCTTACCAGAAAACCAAATATCACGAAATGGTTGATATTACTGAGAATAAATGCAAAATCCCCAAATTGTATGTATAAAAAATGATATCACAGATTTTTTGGGAACAGTCTATCATATCTGACACATAATGAAAGAATGAAAGAAGCGGACGTTGTTGACTAATTGGACTTATAGTTCCTTAGGAGAAAACGAAGGAAAAATAGTCCTTGCCAGTTCATGGCGGAAAACGACACGTCTTCGCTCTGGCGAGCTTCGCCGCCCCAAGCAAGTCGTGTTAGCCGGTCCTTTAAAGCGGTCAGGGTCGACTGGTTTGATAGATTCATTGAAACTTATAATTTTATGGGTCCCTCTTAGCCCTTATCAAGTGAAATTTTACAGGATCCGTTGTGAATCAAATTCCACAAATCTATGATAATAGTTTCACTCTAAATATAATTTCCTCTGAATCATTCAAGCTAATCCTCCGTAATTATTATAATTACTGAAAATTTTCTTTAATCCACTGTTTTTGCATAAATTTTGCACCCTCTTTGCCAGATAATTGCCATTAAATGGACTAAACTATTTATCTGATTGAAACAAAAGCGGCATCTGCCAACAAGGGAGCCAAAAAGCCCTAATATATTTATAGAAAACATTCATTTGTCAACAATGTTTCTGGAAAGGTATGGATGATGAAAGCATTAAAGATTGATAAGAGCATTGAACGTAGGATTGAAAAACGACATGCTTGTTCAGAAGACATATTTTTCGCGACCCAAAGCCGATTCTATGAAGGTCAACTTAAAGATTATAGTCGCAATGGTCTTTTTATCAGGACAAAAGAGGTCTTGCCCATAGGAGAAATAATCACCGTAGTGGATCCGCACCCAGAAAGTGGGAATGAAAAACGTAAAGGTCAAATCTTATGGAGAAATAAAGAAGGATTCGGGATAGAGTTGTATAGGTCCCGTAATGAAAGGGAACCTTTAGTCATCCGATTTGAGCAGAGAAGCATTAATAGAGGGTTATAATTTAATCTAAACAAAAATGGCCGAGTAATAATATCTGTGTTTCACGCACTTCATTGAAACCTCTAAATGTGAAATTAATTACATGATTCTTGATGAATTTTTGGTCATATATAAGTTAATCAAATTTATGGGTGCCTCTAACGAAAAATAAAATCTTTAAAAAAGCATCAAGGCTGCCCCAAAAACACGAAGGCCCCCCAAAAAAGCGGATTTTCAAGATCATATCGTTCTTTAACAATTTTCATCTCTCTTAAGGCCGCTTGCCGAAGGGCCTGGCATCTATTCATTTGACCCGATTGGATGTTTTTATAAAACTGAATCATGAGCTCTTTGGTTTTTCTGGAAAAAAGGGGTCAGATCTTTGAAATTGACAAAATACATAAAATGTGTAATAATATTTTATGGCACGACCTCTGAGAATCCAATATCCTGGCGCCTATTACCATGTGATGAACCGGGGCAATCGTGGCGAGGATATCTTTATCAATGACACTGACCGCAGTAGATTTGTTGATGCCTTGGCCGATAGCTGTGAAACTTTCAGTGTCAAACTTATTGCTTACGTTCTGATGGCCAATCACTTTCATCTGCTGGTTCAAACCGCCGATGCCAATCTGAGCGAGTTTATGCGTCATTTTTTAGTCACCTACACGGTAAGGTTTAATCGCCGCCATGGAGACAGCGGTCATGTTTTTCAGGGCCGCTTTAAGTCTTTGCTGGTCGAAGAAGATCAATATTTATTGCCGCTGAGCCGCTATATACATTTAAATCCGATTCGCCCCCGCCAGTTTAAAAATGCCGATATTCAAAGCAAGTCCGATTATCTGAAAAACTACCCCTGGAGCAGCTACTCCGGCTATTGTTATCTGAGAAAAAGAGATAAGCGCATCGATTATGGCTGGCTGTTAAACACTTACTTTGGCGAAGACTCAGCGCAAAGCCGGCGCCGGTACCGGGCATATGTGCAGCAGGGAATTGAAAGTGAGATTGAAAATCCCTTTAAAGAGGTGGTGCATCAATCGATACTCGGAACTCAAAGTTTTGTTAAATGGGTGAAAAAGAAGCTCCCACGCAAGCAACAGCGTGAGATACCATCGCTTAGAAAACTACAGCACGATATATGCGCTAAGCATATCATAGAAGAAGTTGCCCGGGCGGGCTAAGGTTCAAACTGAAGACTTGCTGGATCGTAAAACCCAGGCTCAAAGAACTACGCCAGATGGCCATGGAGCTAAGTTACCGTTACAGCAACGAAAAGCAAGCTGAAATTGGCGCTGTCTTTGGCGTAGATTACAGCACCGTCAGCCAGAGCCGGGCGCGTCTGAAAGCCAAATTAAAATCAAATCGCAAACTAAATAAGCAGTTTAAACAAATCAAGGAACAGGTCGTCAATTTGTCAATTCCAAAGATCTGACCCCTTTTCTCACTCAACATAATAACCCATCACTTAATCAACTGGCTATTGTTTACTCTTCAGAAACTTCCCCGGCTTTCGACCTTCGGTCGGTGGTCCGGCATAGGCCTGGGCTATCGACATCCATTGCTGCGCAGTTTCTCCGTTGATAATCAAATCTGTGTCGGCCACATGCCGCCGTTGAACCACCACTAAACAGAAATCTTCAGCCAGGCCTTTTACCATATCTTTCGCTTCTTCAGGCCCCCAGCTCCACATGTCGCCTGAAGGCCCGGTGAGTTCCACACGAACCGGTGTGTCAGGTACCTCCATTTTACGGTTGGTATAACTCCATCCTAATGTACTCGCCCCTAGATGGGCAATATGACGCAAGCGCTCTGTCGGTTTACGTCTAATACCCAATGCATCCACAATATCCTGTCCATGCGCCCAGGTCTCCATCAGACGCGCCGTGGCAAAAGACATGGCACTCAAAGCATGACCATACCAGGGCAGTCGCTTCTTGCGATCCATTTTTGCTAAGACCTCAAGCAACGCTCTGCGTTCTTCTCGCCACCATTTCAGGGTTCCTCCAGCAGTCAAATCTTTTCCCGTAGTCTCCATATGCCTCGTCATTGTATTTGGATCTTGCAGCATTTCTTCAAACCACTGTTTAAAGACCTCCGGATTCGAGGCAGCCAGTTTGGCTCTATTCTCAAAATACGCTAAATGACGAATTTGTTCCTTGATATCCCAGCCCTTAGAGGGGGTCATGGTCTCCCATCCGGCCTCATCCAGATTTGCCACGACAGCATCCAACTCCTGTTGTTCCATTGCCAGGTCATTACATATTTGTTCCATGGTCAGACTCCCTGTCAGTTTTGTATTGGTCTCGAATCGGCTTACTTTGTGCTACAGGCCCCCTGCTCTTCTATTAAGCTGACACCGATGGTCGCCGTTGGGCTCATATCCGCGACGTCAACAGCTGTGCTGCAAGTTGAAGAAGGATGGCTCCCTTTCAAATAACATGACCCAAAACTTTTCATCTTATGCATTAAGAATCAAGCATGCCCAAACCTGTAAGATCTTGCCAGTATCCCATGTTGGCATCAACCTGTGATTGAGAATATCACTAAAACAGGAAACTTGTGATATACATAGATGAACGAAACCGCTACGCGGTAGCTTTTTCTCAGAATTTCCCACATCTTTGAGGTTTAAGATTTATTTTCATTATTGTGTTATTTTTTTAAACTTTTATACACGATAATTGAAATTTTAGCTTTTCTTTCTTTTAAGAATATGCAATGTTACCTACTGTAATTATAATGAAAAAGAGAGGGTGGATACTTTACCCATATAGCATATTTCATGCCAAAATTGTTCGACGGCTTCGTTCATCCCGTTTTATCAATAATCCCGCACTGAAATATCACAATCTGATTAACTGATACGGCCAGAGCTTAATAGCAGAGTTTTGGCCTTTTTTTCGGCGGGACTATGGATAAAACACTTACTAAATATCACAACCACAACATATTTAAAACCAAAAGGCGCTGGACTTAAAGTCTCCACAAAAAATTTTGTGGCCGAGTCTCTGTGCATATATCAAAGACTGAGGCTTCAAGAAAAATCGAGGGGGGTGCTGACAAAACGCGCTGTCGATTATCAGCAGTTATTGTTGATTATCCGAGATCGTAAAATTACGATTTTCGCGAACGCAAAATCAGACACTTACAAGCGGCTCACTGAATGACGTTCGTTGGTTTCCTCTGATTTACTTCTGAAAACCGAGAAGTTGACATAATAGCTGTCATTACGTTTTCTTTTATGAAAAGCTACTATCATATTTGACACATAATGAAAGAAGAAGACTTTGTTGACTAATTAGAGTTATAGTTCCTTAGGAGAAAATGGAGGTAAAATAGTCCTTGCTATCTTAAGCCGGAAAACGACGGTTCAGAGCTCCAGGAGGACGACTCAGGCCGGAAAACGACAAGTCGTGGAGGCCAGGGGACGTTGTTGATTAATTGGACTTATTTTATTGGATATAGCGGCAGGGATTAATTTGTGGGGTGAACAATGCGGCGACGAGCCAGACTAGGTGCGTCCGGACCGTTGCACCATGTTATTGTTCGAGGCATCGATCAGGGGCGGCGGTCCGAACGGGTTGGTGGCGGACTGATGCGATCTCAGGGGAACGGGTCGGCGATCAAGGCGATGGGCCGTCTGAGGATGCGAGAAAAATCCAATGAAGAAAACGGGCTGTCCTTAGCCCAAACCGCACGACATCTGGGGATGTCTACATTGGCAATTGCCAAATTACTTGATCGGAAAAAAGTAAGTCTAATTAGTCAACAACGTCCCCTACTTTATTAATCCCTTCGCAGTTGCTAATTCTTCGATCTCTTCAGGCGACATGCGATCCAGCTGTTCAATTGGTATGCCCAGCTCAGCTGCCGCTGATTGTTTTAACGGCTCTACTTCTGGGCTATTTAAGAATTCGTTGGAGCTGGCTTGAGAAGCATCTAATTTATCTTTATGACTTGATGATTCATCTGCTTTTGTTTTGCCGGCCTGTTTTTTTGAATACCAGAGAAAAAGGTTCAATACGATTACGGCAACTCCAAGTATCAGTAATATCAGTTTCATTTAAAACACCTCTTATAGCTTATTGGCATTTATTACGAATACTTTAGAGCGGAAAAAAAGAAACGGTACATCAGCACCGGGAACCACGCTGCCCATGTCCGGTTGCCTCAAGCAGCTGTGAACAACCGCGGGCCTTTCCTGTTCGGTGATTTTATGCTATAATAATATAAAGTTGGTGAGAGTCCAAGTAAGACAAGTAAGACAAGTAAGATTAACTTCCTCAATCGGGGGCAGTTCGTAGAGGGTTGCCACCTTATCTTTAAGGTCATAACAAACCGAATCATACGGTTAGAGGTGAAGCTTTGAGCAATTTAACCTTCATCGGCATCAGCTTAATTGGTTTCGCGATAATTTTTATTTTGCTTCGGATTCTGCCCAGGGTTAAAGACAAAAACAGCGACCATTCAATCAGGCAACATCCTTCCCTTTCCTCCTACCGACAATCGACAGGCCCGAAGAAAGTCTACAGGATTTAGCCTGACGAGAGCCCTTCTCCAAAAATTCCCGGGGTACTTTATTACCAAATTAATAATTCAAGATTTAAGTTAATTTTTAAGTTGCCGATATAACCTGGTGAGCGTAGCTTCACAATGGTGCAGCACTCTCAATGGGTTGGGGTGGCTTCCCGGAGGTGGGGAGTCACCCTGATTTCCATTATCTGTGAAAGGTTAAAATGGCAGGACAAGAAAAAAATCTTCTTGTTCTATAAGAGGCAACACGATGGGTAAAAGAAAAACATATTGTACCAATTTGGATACCGAGCTGATGAAGGAAATCAGAGTTCTTTCAGCCCAGCAGGTAAAGCGTCAAAACGTCCTTCTTGAAGAAGCGATTAAGGATCTACTTAAAAAATATAAACACCTGGAACCTTCACTATGGGTTTCGAGTGCCTGAGTAATTCTTAAAAAACCGCCTCCCTATTTAAGCGGCAAATTCCCGCATCGTTATTCATGATTAAGCTGCTTTTTTCCGTTTTTCCAATTCGGCCTTGACCGCCAATCCGATTTTTTGAACCGTATACGGTTTTTTAACATATTCTCCGGCACCCAGCTGCTGGGCCTTTTTTACCTGATCGGTTTCAGAATAGCCGCTGGCGATAATTGCCTTTTGCTTCGGGTGCAACCCGATGATGCGTTCGTAGGTTTCCAACCCGTCAATTCCAGGCGGCATAATCATATCCAGAACGACTAAATCCACCGTGTCTTTTTTCAGCAACTCAACAGCTTCCTCGCCGCTTTCAGCCGTCTTTACCGAATAACCCAATTGCGACAGTATTTTTGAGGCAATTTCTCTTTGCTCTTTTACATCGTCAACCACGAGGATGGATTCTCCGTTCCCATGGCAATCAACAGATTTTTTGATGCGGTTATTTTCAGCGTTTTGTTTTCGGGTTACCGGAAAATATAGCTTAAACGTGGTGCCCCTTCCCAGGTCGCTTTCAACATAGATGTAGCCTTTGTGATCCTTGACGGTTCCCCACACAACGGCCATTCCCAACCCGGTTCCACTTCGGCCCATCACTTTTTTGGTATAAAACGGCTCAAATATCTGGCTTATTTCTTCCGGCGGTATGCCAATACCGGAATCAGATACCGTCAAAATCACATAATCACCCTCTTCGATATCATCGTAACCTTTTATGGGCCTGTCAATATATTGATTTTCGGCTTTTATGAGAACCGTTCCGCCTTCCGGCATGGCTTCTGCCGCATTGGAAACCAAATTCATCACCGTTTTCGAAAGATGTACGGGAGATCCTATGATATTTAAAAGCGCCGAATCCAGATGCGTTTGCACCTCCACCAGTGGATGAAATGATTTTAGTTTTGCGAGCTGCGGGCTCTCGAAATACTCGTTTATAATATCATTCAGATTTACAACCTCTGAAATGGAGACACCCCTTCTTGCCAGGGTTAATAAATCCTGGACAATTGCGGCCGCCTTCTTACCGGATTCCTGAATGGTCTGAATGGGTTCTACCAGAGGACTGTCTTTGGGAAGATCCATTAATATTAAATCCGGATAACTGACGATGCCGGAAAGAATATTGTTCAGATCGTGGGCGACACCTCCCGCAAGAGTTCCGATCGCTTTCATTTTTTGGGCCTGCTGAAGTTTCTTTTCTAATTTCTGCCGCTCCCGTTCGGACTGTTTTCGTTCTGAAACATCCCGCATCAGCCCGCGAAATCCAACAATATCATCATCGGCGGTTTTAATGGGTGTTGCCGACAGGTCAACGGTGATGATCCGGCCGTCTTTCAAATTAAAATCAAGATCCGCAAGAACCATTGGTCTGCCGGTTCGGGTGATTTGATTAAACACCTGATACATTTTTTCCGCAGTTTGCGGGCTTGAATACTGCGCATAGTTGATCCCCATTAAATCTTCGCGACAATGCCCGGTAATTCTGCACAGAGAGTTATTGAAAAATATCAGGTTCCCGTCGAGGTCCAGTTCAAAATAACCCTCTTCAATATTTTCCAGGATACTGCGATATTTTTCTTCACTTCTGCGAAGTGCATTTTCAGCCTGAACCCGTGAGGTAATATCGATTATGGAGGCGATACTTCTCTGGGTGCCCGGAATCATGCTGGTCTGTATAAAAACATTTTTGGTGCTGCCATGTTTGTCTTCAAGCTTAAAGGTGTATTCAGAGGGATATTCGCCGTCCTTTTTTCTTCTTTCGGCATGATAGCGGGTGATTCTCTCAAGATCCTCTTCGGCGACGAAATCGGTGGTTTTCATTTTGCCTTCAATTTCAGCTTTTGAATACCCTGCCATCTCTTCGGCCTTTGCGTTTATCTTTGACATGGTCAAATCCGCTTCAACGAGAATTGTTGCTGTTCCGGTATTCTCAAAAACACTTCGATATTCTTTTTCGGCTTCCCGCAGGGCCTCTTCCGCCTTTTTGCGGTTCTCGATCTCTTCGAGCAGCGCCTGATTTTTAATATTCAGCTCCCGTGTTCTTGTCCTGACTTTTGTCCTTAAAACCAGGTTCAAAAACAGAAAAATCAGGAATAATAACAAAGTGCCACCGCTGATCCCCAGCAGCCAGGCTCTATTGACCGGTTTAACATCTATCCCGATCCATCTGTTGATCGATTGGTAATAAATAGACTCTTTCTGCCGTTTGAGTTTGCGAAGGTGGAAATCCAGGGCATCCAGGATGGCTTTGTTTTGGCCCCTTGGAACGGCGAAATGTGTTTTTTGAGGGCTTAGAATAATTGAGCTTTTATTGATATCATAATCTCTTTCAAACTGATGTCCGTAAAGGTAATTGACAAGACCGGCGTCGCATTTTCCGATCTCAACAAGCTTTAATACGTCATCATATTCAAAGGCTTCTATAAATCTGCAATTTATACCAAACTGCTTAACCAGGCTTCTGAGATTTAAAAAATACACGTCATTCTGAAGAACGGCAATTTTTCGGCCTTCTAAATCAAGGATGGACTCTATTCCGGAATGCTTGTTCACATAGATTTGGCCCCAATTGGTTAGCACATTTTCATAAGTAAAACTGTAATCTTTTTTGCGTTCCTGGGAATAGGCAATTGGGCCTAATATATCGATATCAGCAGATTTTAAATTCTGCAGACCCTGAGACCATGATCCACTGACATACTCAATATTCCAGTCTTCTTCGTCGGCGATGTAGGCGAGGATGTCGGGAAAGATTCCTTTTATTTCGCCATCGTTATCCTTAAACAAAAGCGGTCTGTTTTGATACACACCCACTTTAATGGTGGTTTCCGCTGATACGTTAATCGAATAGACAAAATTTACCAACAACAGACAACTAAATAGAATGATGGCGGTTTTTTTCATAATCAACCGGTAAAATTATTTTGACTTTGATTCATTGGTTTAGGGTTAATATGAAACCAAATTAAGGTGGTAGTCCGATTATAACAAAGGAATTGCTCATTATCAATATCGGTTAAATTGTTAATAACTTTAAGCGGTTCTATGGGTCGAAATAATGGAGTAAACAGGTATAAAAAGAGAGAGGCGTCTTCGTTTTTGCGGAACAACTGAGGAAAGAGGAGGCTGCCGGCCGGAAATTTTTGTTTAGCTGGTGGTACTGCTGCTGAAGTAGGTTTTCCGATTGTCTACTTGAATTCCGCCGCGATTTTATCAGCTACACCGAAAATATATGAAATTAAGGCCGTGCGCATCCACATACCATTGCGTTCCTGTTTCCAGTAAACCGCACGCGGATCTTTGTCGACTTCAACTTCGATTTCATAACGGCGGGGCAGCGGGTGCATGACGATGCAGTGGGATTGGATCACCGGCAGATGCTCTTTGGTGAAATGAAAATTGGAGTAGATATCGGTCTCTTCTGCCGGGGCTTTGGAATATTCTTTTTGAATGCGGGTCATGTAAATGGCGTCCACGTGGGGCATGACGCTGGCAAAGTCATCGGTTTCGTGGAATTCGATACGATGTTTTTTCAGGAAGCTTTTGATATCATCTTTCATCTGAAATATTTCCGGTGAGACAAAATACAGGGTGATGTTTTTATAATTTCTGATCAAATAGCTCAGCGAGCGTACCGTGCGGCCGCGTTTTAAATCCCCCACCATGGCAATTTTTTTACCGTCCAGGCCGCCGATGTTGCGAAACGATCGCTCCAGGGTGTAGATATCGAGCAGCGCCTGGGTGGGGTGCTGATCGGGCCCGGAACCACCGTTAATGACAGCCACCGGCAGTTTGTTTTGATTCAGAATCCAGGCGGTTTTTTCGGCAAACCCGGCTTCAGGGTGTCGAATAATGATCAAGTCCACATAGCTGGCAAAGGTGCGGATGGTGTCTTCCTGGGATTCGCCTTTTACTTCCGAGCTGGTGGTGGTGCCGCGAATCTCTGATATTTTGAATCCCAGAATATGGCAGGCATTAAGAAAGGATATAAAGGTGCGGGTAGAGGGCTGAACAAAATACAGCATGGCGCGCTTATGGGAAAGCAGACTGCTCAGCTTGCGGGCGCCCATTTTGGTCAAGGCCATTCGACGGATCTGGGTGGCCAGCCGGCACATGGAATCCAGAAATGAGCGGTCAAACTGCTGGGCAAACAAAATATCAACCATGCGTCCGTCTCGCATAAAGAAATTGAGTTTGTCACTTTTTTCAATATTATAAAAATCTTCCCAGCCCTTGTAGTTTTGGATCGTGACTTCTTTTGGCTCATCCATTGTGCATGCCCTTCCTTTTTTTAGTTGGATTTTCATATTATTAAAGGAAGAATTTCGGTTTTGCAATAACAAGTAAACATTTTTGTATCCTGATCTCAGAACCATATTGCAGCCATTCTAAAAAAATAGCCCATCAAGGTCGCCCCCACCAGGGAGAAGGAAACATAGAGAACAAAAACACGCCGGGCGACCAGAGGCCAAACAGCCGCCATGGCCGGCAGGGTGGTGGTGGGTCCGGCAATCAGAAAGGCCAGGGCGGCAGCCGGATTCATGCCCTGGGTCAATAAACCGCTGATCATCGGTAAGGCCGTCAGACTGCTGGTATAGGTCGGTACACCCAGGATCGCTGCGGTGGCAATGGCCATGGGGTTGTTCTGCCCCAGCGCTGCGGTTACCCACTCCTGGGGAACGTACAGTATAATCAGGGCTTCGAGAAAAAAGGCCAGGGCCATAAATTTAACCACCATCGCAGTAGCGGACAGCGTTTCTTTAAACAGGCGCTGCCAGAAAGTATCGGGTGTGCTATCGCAGCCGCAGTTCTGATCCCCGCTGTTGCAGGAATCATCACGGATTGACTCCGCATGAGCAAAAGGGGCTAAAGGCGCCCAGAACAGTTGCCAGCACAACGGCAGTCAGCGGTCTGGCTTCAAACGCACGTTTGATATATTTGGATGCGCCTGACATCTGGACGGCCACTGCCAGGGGTATCGTCACAACCACATAGGGCCAGATATGCAGGAAGGCTTCGACAATGAACTGGCTGATTTTTAAGATGGGGTCCAGCATAGTGATGTCCTCCGTTTGGTTAATCGTATTTTTACGATAATCAAGAGTTAAAAAAAAGCTGCCTGCAAAGCAGCTCCCGCCCAAGAGACGGGAAAATTAAATAATTTTTAGAAAATATCGGTTACCTTCGAACGAAACCAGGTAATATTCTTTTCATCCAGTTGATAACACGTAGCAGTGCCTTCAATCACCCCTGAGATCCAACCGGAGTCTTTTAATACCTTCAGATGCTGCGAAACGGTGGCCTGGGCAATAGGCAAATATTCGACAATATCTCCGGTGATGCATCCCGGATGGGTTACCAGGAACTTGATAATTTCAAAACGGATGGGGTTGCCCAGGGCTTTAAGCATGCTGACCAGGCGCTCCTGTTCTTTTCCGGAGATATTTAATGTGCAACATGCCGCCGGGATCGCTGTTTTTGTTTGTGCCATGGTGTTTAGATCTGTTTATCGTAAATTTACGATAAATATTATCGGACTTAAATTGGGGTTGTCAACCCCTGTTACAATTTTTTTATGGCTTTTTTAAATGGATTGATGAAAATTATTTTGCGAGTTAGCAGGATTTGATTTCCCAGCCGATCAACGCTCTGGCGTTTGCCACCGACGGGATTCACTGGGGTACCGGTGATTTTCGTTTTTTGCGCAACGTCATGGTTTCGGCAACCACCTTCGGCGCAATTGCGATTTATCTGCTTGATGAAACTGCTTCGAGTGCGCTCACCTGGATCTGGCTGATTACCGTATGCTGGATTACGATCCGGGCAGGCTTTGGCGTGATGCGGATCTGGCCGGGGATCGGGAAAAGTCCTCTTAAGCAATTGCCTAAAATGAACTAAAGCCCGCCCTGGCGCTTAAGCTCAATTTAGATTTAATAACATATGGTCATGAGCCAACATATTATACTAAATATTCCAATATCCAGGTCTGGGCCAGGGTTTGGAGTGACTAAAGTAGGGCAGCCCACCGTGGCTGCCAGGGAGGTCGGCACGGTGGCCGACCCTACCTTACTTTTAAAAATACCTCAAAAAAGAATCTAAAAATGTTTCAAAGGAGTTTGCCATGCAAACATTTAGAGCTTGTTACCGCTCAGAAATCGGACCCCTTGAGGTTGTTGGAAATAAAAACCCAGTATTGTCTTGCCTGAGATTTGGCAGGATGTTAAACAAAAATATTTGAGGGCTGCTCTGAGTTCCATCTGCGCTGCCCGCTGAAAGTTGTTTTGGATCGATCTGTGGCCGAATTTTTTTCCTGCTGCCCTCATTCTGCGCGTGTCATCTTAAGGTGCGAACCGGCACGTCTTTACCGCAAAACATAAATGCTTTTTTCGGGTTACCCATGATCAGACTCAAGAATTTGCATAAAACCTATTATATGGGTCGCAATCAGCTGCATGTTTTGAAAGGCATTGATCTTCATGTTCAGGAGGGGGAATTGGTGTCGGTGATGGGATCCTCCGGGTCCGGGAAATCAACTTTGCTAAATGTCATCGGGTTACTCGACACCTATGATTCGGGAGAATACCGGCTAAATAATGAGCCGATTCAACAAATGCGTGAAACCCGGGCAGCGCAATTGAGGAACCGGTTTTTCGGGTTTGTGTTTCAATCCTTTAATTTGATTCCGTTTAAAAATGCATTGGAAAACGTGGCGCTGCCGCTTTATTACCAGAAAGTCGGCCGCAAAAAGCGCCTGGGGATTGCCATGGAGTATCTGGATAAAATGGGCATCCGCGAGTGGGCCGATCATTTGCCGGGTGAATTGTCCGGTGGCCAGCAGCAGCGCTGCGCCATCGCCCGGGCCATGGTCACCAACCCCCAAAGTGATTTTAGCCGATGAACCCACCGGTGCGCTGGACACCGATACATCCTATGAGATGATGGAGCTGCTGAAAAACATCAATCAGGATGGCGTTACCATTATAATTGTTACCCACGAACACGATATTTCTGCCCGAACCGACCGGGTGATCCGGTTAAAGGATGGGGTGATTGAAAATCATCAAAAACCTTAGGTTGAAAACCAATGCTGCATTTCGTCGATAGATTCCAGGAGATCTTCAGCACCATTCAGAAAAACAAGCTGCGCACGGTATTGACCGGATTCAGCGTCGCCTGGGGTATTTTCATGCTCATTTTGCTGCTGGGATCGGGAACCGGCATCGAAAACGGGGTTAAAAATGAGTTTCGCAATGTGGCCACCAACAGCATCTGGGTCCATCCCGGGCAAACCAGCAAACCCTATAAAGGCCTGCAGCCGGGACGGCAGATTGAATTTACCAATACGGACTATGACGAAATTAAAACCAACCTGGAAGGGGTTGAGCACATTACCGCCCGCTATTACCTGTGGAACACGAACCTGATCACCTACAAAAAAGAATACGGCGCCTTTAATATCATTGCTTTTCACCCGGACCACAAATTCCTTGAAAATACCGTTCTCATGAGGGCCGGCTGATCAATGAGTTTGACATCAGCCGGGCCCGCAAAGTTGCCACCATCGGAACTCTGGTCAAAGAGCAGCTGTTTAAAGATGAACCCGCCGTCGGAAAATTTATCACCATCAACGGCGTGCCTTTTAAGGTCATCGGGATTCATTTCGATGAAGGCCGTGAAATGCACTTGCGGCTGATTTATCTGCCGGTTTCAACCGTTCAGAAAGTGTTTGGCGGCGGCAACAGGATTCACGCCTACATGTTTACGATCGGCAATGCCAGCGTAAACCAGGGCCGCGCCATGGAGAAATCGGTGCGCGCAAAAATGGCGCGGCGGCACAACTTTTCCCCGGATGACCCCAAAGCGTTGAGAATCTTCAACACGGTTGAACGTTTCCAGAAATTTGTAAATCTGTTCAGCAGCATCCGCATCTTTATCTGGATAATCGGTATTGGAACGATTATCGCCGGAATCGTCGGCATCAGCAACATCATGCTCATATCCGTAAAAGAGCGCACCCGGGAGATCGGCATTCGCAAGGCGCTGGGCGCGACACCGGGTTCCATTGTGAGTCTAATTTTATCCGAATCGGTGCTCATTACGGCTGTGTCCGGCTATATCGGACTGGTCGCCGGGGTGGCGGTCATTGAGCTGGCTAGTGCCTATCTGCCGAAGATTGATTTGTTTCAGCATCCGGAAGTCGATTTCCGGGTTGCCGTCGGCGCCCTGGTGCTGCTGGTTATTTCCGGAATGATCGCCGGGTTCGTACCGGCCAGACGGGCGGCGGGGATATTACCGGTGGAGGCCCTGCGAGATGAGTAAAAACTGGTTTAAAACAGTCATCTCCTGCCCGAGAGCTGTGTTCTCCCGCCGGCGCGGGATTTCACGTCTAATTTTGCATAGAGCAAGGCGTTCATTAATTTGCTTCAAAATACTCGAATATCGCGGCAAGATGCCGCTCCCACAAATTGTTTCGGAAGAGAGCATGAAAAATTGCGTTGATTACTGTTAGTAATGGGATCCCGCTAAACGGGAGGTTTTTACGCTCCGCTTTTGAACCGAATCGCGCCTTTTGAACACATTAATTTATTAAATCAAAACGTGAAATCCCGTATTGTGCTGGGGCCATCGAACAAAATCTAATAATTCTAAGCCGGTTCCGGGAATAAATATACGGTAAACAAAATGATTTTTGATCGCGACAGCTGGCATGAAATTTTCAGCACCCTGAAAAAAAACAAATTGCGGTCGTTTATGACGGCGTTCGGGGTGTTCTGGGGAATTTTCATGCTGATCATCATGCTGGGAGCCGGGAATGGTTTGTATAACGGCGCCATGAATGAGTTCAACCGGCTGGCCAGCAACAGCGTCTTTGTCTGGACCCGAACCACAACGATTCCCTACAAAGGGTTTCCCCGCGGGCGCAAATTCTATTTTAACAATGACGACACCAAAGCCTTGCGGCAGCAAATCCCTGAGATCGAGCACATTGCACCCCGCAATCAACTCGGCGGGCACCGGGGGGTCGCCAATGTGACCCGGGGTCTGAAAGACGGTGCCTTTGGGATTAACGGCGATTATCCGGAAATAATCCACATCAAACTGATGGATATTATAGCCGGACGATTTCTCAACCACCTGGATCTTAATGAAAACCGAAAGGTGGCGGTTATCGGCACCCGGGTCTTTGAAGTTCTATTTGAACCCGCTGAAAACCCCATCGGGCAATATATTGAGGTCCAAGGTGTGTATTTTAAAGTCATCGGCGTTTTTAAATCCAGAGGGGAAGGCGATGAAGCCGACGAAGACACCCAGATCGTTTATATTCCGTTTACGACTTTCCAGCAGGTTTTTAATTACGGCAACCGGGTCAGCTGGTTTTCGCTGACGTCAATAAAGGGTGTGCCGGCATCTGAAGTTGAACGTAAAGCCGTGGCCCTGCTGGCAGACCGCCATCAGGTATCGCCTGATGATGCCCCGGCATTCGGCCGCTATAATACCGAAAAAGAATACAATCAAATGCTCAACCTGTTTGCGGGGATCAATTTTCTGACCTGGTTTGTGGGGACATTCACCTTAATTGCCGGTGTGATCGGCGTCAGCAATATCATGCTGATTGTGGTCAGAGAGCGCACCAAAGAAATCGGCATTAGACGGGCCATCGGCGCCACGCCCTTCGGGATTGTGGGGCAAATAGTTTTAGAGTCCATCTTATTGACCACCTTTGCCGGATATTTTGGTTTGGTTGCCGCGGTGGGTGCGGTTGAATTTGTTTCCACCGCGCTGAAAGGAACCGGGTCCGGGACCGAATTTTTTAAAAACCCGGAAGTTGACCTGACCATTGCCCTGATTGCGCTGGGTATTCTGATCCTGTCCGGGGCGCTGGCCGGCTTGATCCCCGGTAAGCGTGCGATTGGTGTTCGGCCGGTGGAGGCAATTCGAACCGAATAAAAAAATGGTTTCAATACCTTCATCTATTGCCCGCTGGCTGTGTTGCGATCCAATTCAAAATGCTCGATGTACTGATCGTGCACACTCCGCTTTTGAATCGGATCCCGTCGCTTGCCAGCGAAACAAAATCTAAAGCTCTTGAAACCATTTTTAATTATTTTTTTATGGCGAATGAATAATAAAGGGTGAAGATTGGACCATGAAAACATTATTTAAGATTTTAGCCGGGCTGGTTGTCCTGGTTGTTTTTGCCGGGACGCTGGCATTTTTGTACAACAAGTCCCGCAAAAAAACCGTTGTTTATAAAACCACAACGCCTGTGGTTACCACCATTATTAAAAAAGCGGTCGCAACCGGTTCGATTGTGCCCCGTAGGGAAATCGAGATCAAACCGCAGGTATCCGGTGTGGTCAAAAAAATTTATGTAGAAGCCGGTGGCCGGGTGAAAGAGGGAGATTTGCTAGCCAAAGTCAATATAATACCCAATCTGGTGAATCTGAATAAAGCCGAATCCCGTCTGAAGATCGCCAGAATCCAACTGGATGATACCCAAAAATCATTAGATCGCCGCCGCAAGCTGTTTAAAAAGGGCATCATTGCCGAGTCCGACTTGCAGCAATATGAGGTGGCCTACAACAGCGCCCGGGAAGAACTGGTTACCTCGGAAACCAATCTGGAGCTGGTCAAAGAAGGCATTGCCAAAACCATGGGGACGACCACCAATACCTTAATCCGTTCCACGATTGACGGCATGGTGCTGGATGTCCCGGTGGAGGTCGGCAATTTTGTCATCGAAACCAACAATTTTAATGCCGGCACCACGATTGCAACGGTAGCCGACATGGGAGAGATGATTTTTGAGGGCCAAAGTCGATGAATCCGAAGTGGGCAAAATCAAGCCGGGCATGGATTTGATCCTCACCGTCGGCGCCATCGAATCTGAAAGCCTTCAATGCGACGCTGGAATACATCTCGCCCAAAGGTGTGGAAGAAAAGGGCGCCATTCAGTTTGAAATCAGGGCCAAGGCGAAGCTGAAAGCGAGTCTCATTTTTTAAGAGCCGGCTACAGTGCCAATGCCGATATTGTGCTGGACAGACGCGATAACGTCCTGGCGCTCAATGAAAGCTGCTGCAGTTTGACGGCGACAAACCCTTTGTGGAAGTTGCCACCGGGCCCCAGCAGTTTGAAAAACGAAGCATTCAAACCGGGCTGTCCGACGGCATCAACATCGAGATTATTTCCGGTTTAGAAAAGACCGATAAAATCAAGATCTGGCATAAACCGATTAAAAAATAGCTGGAAAACCATACAAATTAAAATGGTCGGTCCTTTAACGACCATTCCCGTCCTTTTATTGCTGACATTTATTGCCGCCCTCGATGACAATATTTGTAACTGCCGCTCGCAGAAAAATTCCCATTACAATTTATATAGATGTAATCATTAAAGAAAAGATTCCTTCTTCCCGATGGTATAAATATTGCTCATGTTCTAAACAATGGCTTTGTTTACACAATTGCAAGACGTGAAAGGGAAAAGATGAATAAGAAAAGACTCCTGGGGATTTGCTTGATATTTCTGATGGTTGCCTTTGTTTTTATCCAGCCGGCCTATGGCGGCCCCGGCGGCCAGATTGCCAAAGTCCTTGCCAAGACCTTCTGGGGGAAAATGGTATTGGGCCTGCTGACGTTTGTCCTGCTACCGATTGGCATTTATCTGTACATCAAGCAGAAACTGGCGGAGCGGCGAGTCTATAAAGACCTGAAGTATATGGCGCAGTATGATCCGAATTTCGAATGGCTGCGGGCCAAAGAGCGCGTTTTAGACTGCTTTCATCGGGTTCATGGTGCCTGGAAAGAAGAAGATGTCTCCGAGGTCTGTGAATATATGACCGACTGGTACTGGCAAAACCGGCAACTGGTCTATCTTGACAAATGGCACAAAGCCGGCCTGCGCAATATCTGTGAAGTCAAAAAGATCCGGGCGGTGCGCCCGCTGCTTTTCATTCACCGCAACGATGATATTGCCCATGAGGGCTCCCTGCTGGTGGTGTCGCTAACCGCCAAGATGAAAGATTATCGGGTTCAAGGCGACACCGACAAAGTGGTCGAGGGCGACCGGAAATTTAAAGATCATGAAACCATCTGGTCTTTTACGCTGGTTGAAGGCCAATGGCGGGTGTCCAACATTGAAGAGGCCGGGTGTGAATTTGACTATATTTTTCAGGTTAAAAATGTACCCAGGATTGAAGAAACGGTTCTTGGCCTTACGAATCCGATAAAAACAGATAACAAGCAAATTGATACAGGCAGTCGGCTGGCCGGCTCCACCGATCCGCTTTAAAGAAAATGGGTTATTCAACGCGTTACCTCCCCTGATTCCCCTCTTGTCACCGTTCTTATAGGTGATAAATTAACGATCTGACCGTTTTCATTTACTTCAACAGCCGCTGCACGAATGGCTGAATACCATACGCCTACCGCACTGCCGGAATGATCTAAAATGGTGAATCCCCAGGGCCGGGTGGTGCTGCCCGAACCCTGGAGGGAAATCCGATCGATCAATGTGCGGAAATCTTTCGATTGAGGATCAATTGCCACCCACAGCTTTGAATTCAGCGCGTAGTTTTCATTTATTCCAACGATGACAAAAGGCCGGCTAAACGTTCCCCCTGTAGTAATATTTGTGGTCCGGCATAATCTGATAGGCTTCAAAAGCGCGTGTAATATCAGGATTTGATTTTAGCTTTCCGTAATTTGCCATGGAACAGCCGCCAAGGGCTGTTAATGCCATGAAAAATAAAATGATTGCCGGAAATAATCTGCCCACATGTATTTTTAATATAATCATTTCAATTATTTTCCTGAGTTTTAAAGGTAAGATATCCGGACATAAACTCAATTTGTTACTATATACACACATAAACGTTAAAAAGCAATTCCGTCAAGAGACAAATAAATACTTGACAAACAATTTTTTTGTTCTATAATTCGATATATGCCGAATAATAAACTAGATAAATATGCCGGAATTTTTAAGGCGCTGTCCAACCCCAACCGATTAAAGATATTTATTAGCCTGGCGACCTGCTGTAAGCCCGGTACCATCGGAATTATCGATTCCAGCAACACGGCCTGCGTGGGGTGATATCGGTAAGGAATTGGATATCGTGCCGTCTACAGTGTCCCACCACATCAAAGAGTTGCGTCGGGCGGGTCTGATTAAAACCCACCGCAATGGACAGAACATCGAATGCTGGGTGGATCCCGAGATTTTAGAAGAATTGAAGTATTTTTTCTCGTTTTAGTGGTGGGCACAATTTTTTTTGCTCAATTATTTCGATAATTGTCGAACTATAAAACAGTGGAGGGATAAAAAGCATGGAAACAAAAAATTCAGATGAAATTCGTCAGGCGGTGAGAAGCCGATATGGTGAAATTGCCAAACAGGAAACGTCAGGATGCGGCTGCAGCGAGCTTTCAGCCTGCTGCAGCACTTCTTTGGGACCCATTGAAAAAATGTCCCGGGCTTTAGGTTACACCAAAGAGCAGTTAGAAAGCGCACCGGAAGGTGCCAATATGGGGCTGGGTTGCGGCAACCCCCAGGCGATTGCTTCCCTAAAGGCGGGCGAGACAGTTTTAGATCTGGGAAGCGGCGGCGGCTTCGATTGCTTTTTAGCTGCCAAATCCGTGGGCGAATCCGGCCGGGTCATCGGTGTGGACATGACCGCCGATATGGTCAGCAAAGCCCGCCAAAATGCTGAGAAGCTGGGTGCTAAAAATGTTGAGTTCAGGCTGGGTGAGATCGAGCACCTGCCGACAGCCGATGCCAGCGTGGATGTGATTATCTCAAACTGCGTCATCAACCTTTCCCCGGAGAAAATTAACGTATTTCGGGAAGCGGCTCGTGTGCTGAAGCCCGGCGGCCGCCTGGCCATTTTAGACGTGGTGGCCATTCAGACACTGCCGGATGAGATCAAAAAAGATTTATCCCTCATATCCGGCTGCGTCGCGGGTACGGAGAAAATTGAAGACATCGAAAAGATGCTTCACAAAGCCGGTTTCGAAGATATCAAAATACAGCCCAAAGATGAAAGCCGTGAAAGTATTCGGGAGTGGTTTCCGGGACGGAACCTGGAAGACTATGTGATTTCGGCGACTATAGAAGCAACCAAACCGATATAAAAGCCTCACGCAAAGTCGCAAAGATTTTAAACGTTAAATGGAGTCCTGTTGAGTTTAGATTTTAGAATTTGGATTGCGGATTGAAAATATTGGAGGCCAATCGTGTAGCTGGCCAGTCTATTCTTAAATCCAAAATCCGAGTTCTAAAATCCAAATTGTGAATAGTTCCAGCACTCCAACCATTTTAAGGAGGATGACATGAAACCCTTCCACAAAGGACTTGAAACCGAAACGCAACTGCTGGTGGCCCTGGGCTCGGCGGTGGCATCCGGCTGCATCCCCTGCCTTGAGAGCATTACCGGCATGGCCCGTGCTGAAGGCATAGATGAAAAAAAGATGCGGGCTGCCGCCATCATCGGCCAATTTGTCAAAGATCAGCCGGCAAACAATATGAAGGCAACTGCCGACGAGCTTTTAGGCACCCATCTTCAGTCGGCAGCTTCGCAAGCCGGGTGTCCCATGGAATCGGAGGAGACAGCGGCGGCAGTAGAAGTCGATCGTAATGAAACCCAGAAGGCATGTGCATGTTCATAAGATGACATCACCCTGGTTGTCATCAAAATCAAGAATTGATTTTATTTGATATGAAATGATTTCTTCATTATTTCCAACCAGGAGAACCTCACAGTTTTTGGATCTTTCTCTGCGACGGTGGATTTCTTGGAAAACTCCTTATCCAAATATTCCTGGACGGGCTCATAATTTTCATACCACATCGTTTCTTCATCTCGCATTTTAAATGTGCCTTTCATTCACCAAATACCTTTCAGCCGATTTTCGGGCAGCTCCGTTTACTTAAAAGTTGGGACTTTTACCAAAACCATACCCAAAAGTACAGCCTAAAATCCACTTTTTCGCACGAATGTTTGTTTTTTATTAGAGAATTAGCAAAAGAGATTCACACATCGTATATTGTGTTGCTTAATTCTTGACATACAAGATATGGTACATATATAATTTCAGAACCTAATTCAACTATTTTGTGAAATCCTTCTTTCGCTCAGCTGAAGTTCAAAGCAGAAAATCACACCGAAAATAGCACATCGAAAATGCAGACACCCTGAAATCGGCCAACCGAAAACTGACCTTATTTCCACTAATTGCTGAGAATTATCCTAAATTGTTGGCACAATGATGAGGCTTATAGCGGTTGTCAAAAAAACGTTGCGGTATTCAAACGTTTTTTTCTACAACCACTTATGCCCCAATTCCGAAATTCGGAACATTATTATGGAAAGCGGTATAAAAAACAAAGGGGTAAATATAAATGCAACATCTGTTAGAGATAGCGGATAAGATTCCATGGGTAATGGCTCCAGCGATAGTGATAATCGCAACAATTGCAATTTCTGTGTTGATCGTTCTGAGAAGGTTGTTGGAACCGGCATCAAAAGCAATGATCGCTGCCGTGATGCTGGCGATGAGTGCGTGGGCAGTTATGATGCGAGTTTTCTGAGGAGATTCCGGCCTTCTAATTCAAACCCAAGGAATATTTCGATTAGATCAAAATGCCGGAACTGTATTGGCGCCAGTGATTGGTACAATTATATGTGGTTTTAGTAAGTTACAGATATTAACTGGATATCATAACAATTTCTGTTGTTTGATATTTGTACATTGTTGGAGATACCATAACTTTTAGAACTGCAAAGAAGTCTGTGCCGTATAGCAGCTAATCAGTGTCTATTCGTCTTACCTTTTTAAAAGAGATAATAAAATGTCGGGTCGATTTGTGGTAATGCCATCGACACCGGTCTTAATGAGTTTCTTCATATCCGATTTAGAATCAGGCGTCCAAACAATTACCTTAATTCCTATAGCATGAGCTCTTCAATTTAAATCGAAGCCGCTATCACCTACGATAATAAAGGGCGCCCAAAAAAGCGGATGTGCGTAACTGGCTACGATTTTTCCGGTGGCATTGTCTTTTAAACCTGGCCCATCAATTAACTCGAGTATTGATTTGCGCAATGCTCTTGCCCGTGAAAATTTTTTACCTTCCTTTTGATATTGAAAAAGACGAGTGGTCAGATTCCTGGCCGAGGTAGTTTCTACCGGCCACATACTCACCAGGATTGCACGAGTTCCGGCATAGAAAAACGCACGGCCAAGACCTGATACAGCCTCAGCTCCTGCGCCATCAGCCGCTCCGGTGTTGCAGGCGGAAAGCACAACCCAGTCGGCGTTCATTTTTAATTTCATGATTTCACCCATGGTAAGCAGTCCATCTTCGGTGTCACCGGTAACTGACGGTGAGCAAAGAGCAAGCGCGGGCTGATCCAGCCCATCCAAATCACCGGGCACCAGGGCATGCGTGGCAAATGCGATGATCCGCCGATCCGTCAAATCCATGGTCTTGACCTGAAGTTCGGATGCGCTTTCACCGATGAAAATGTCCCTGTTCAAATCAGCGCCCAATGCCTCGGCAATGCTTCTGACCTCCTCCGCAGTATCCGAAAGGCGATTTAGAGAACCCAATTGACACGAAGTGATCTTATCACTGTCGAGGTTCCCTGTTTCTGTGATGCGGATACCTCGGACATGCAAACTTCCCGCTTGGCTTGAAAGTATGACCTTATGACCCGCCCTTTCTTTTTTCATCTGAGCCAGTTGCTCCGGGTTAAAGACAGGGTCACCAAACCCGACAAAGGCTCTTCGAGAAGGGTCTCCTTTGGGAAGCGTGCGGAGAGTGACGAAGGAGGCGGCCGAAGGCAGCCTGGTTATCGAGACTTTACGAATTAACCACGCAACTTTACGGTAATTGCTGAACAATTGACCTTGCTCTTTGCTGAGGCTCACTGGAGCAGTGGGCAGAACTGAAAATGCCAATTGGCCCAATGAACCGTGAGCGACAATCAGCAAATCGGTTGCGTTCTCCCAGCCTGTTTCAACGGGTTTGAGTAATTCAGCGTAAAGGTCATAGGCCTGTGTCAGATCAAATTCCGGAATATCCCCTAACGTCTCTGGTTTGGGGTCGAGAGATTTGCGCAGCTTGGTGACTATTCGATCCACCTCTTTTTCCCCAAATGGT
>PVMK01126958.1_pt1 | contig 34113 bp, 40 predicted proteins | sample 1853481 | NCBI WGS metagenome assembly PVMK01 (sample SAMN08533507, study PRJNA380276) | Marine sediment metagenome, whole genome shotgun sequencing project. | reverse complement strand
TAAGGGCATTTCCATCTTGTATGTATCGGAGAAAATATAATAGTTGTTGAATTTCGGTAAAACAGTGCCCAAGTGGTAGGCCACTGATCGATAATCAAGAAGCTCCCAGTCTATTGATGATATCCGCGGTGTTGTGTCCCGAGTAGTAAAGCGTCGAATAGGCCTGTTGACGTATCATGTCTGTCACCAGTTCCGGAAATAGAGCGATCAGAGCCGGTTTTAAGGGCATTTCCATCTTGTATGTATCGGAGAAAATATAATAGTTGTTGAATTCCGGTAAAGCAGTGCCCAAATGGTAGGCCACTGATCGATAATCAAGAAGCTCCCAGTCTTCCTTACGCGTAGTGATAACCTTAAAGGCCGGGTTATTGCCAAAAACAGGGCTCACAGAAGGGGTGGTAATTGACGTCTTGGGCGGTTCGCCGTCACTTCTAAAAAAAAGCCTGTATTCGTCCATGTGAGTATGCCCGGCGAAAACAGCTTCAATGATATGGACGTATCGCCTGCCTATTTCCAGAAAGCGGTCCTGGTATTTTTCTTCCCAGAAGCTGACCGCGTTCGATATATGTCCGGATTGGTCCATGTAGGTATTTACAGTGGCGAAGATGTCGGCGCCGGGGGGGATGTGCATGATGATCCAGACTCTTTTTTCTGACGCATCGGCCTCAGCCAGCGTCAGTTCCAGCCACTCCAGTTGCTTTAGGGCGATGGCATCTCCTTCGCTGGGATTATTTTCGATCCAGTGTGGGGAGAACAGCAAGGTGTTCAAACAGACAAAGAAGACCTTAGATCCCGGTGGCTCTGCCACATAGTAGCCGCCGGCAGGGTAGGTCTTGAAGTAGGTTTCGCGATTTGCGCCTCCAAGGAGAAACGTCGTGTAAAACTGCCCGGCTGTGTCGGCCAAAAAGGTGCCTCCGGGAACAAGTTTGTAATCCCCGGCGTAAGAATCGTTGTTGCCGAGTGTGAATATCACCGGAAGATCACCAAATCGTTCACGGACCTGCGATGAAAAAAAAGTCACGGTCTTATAGGTAAACGATTGCAACGCCTTCTGATCTTCTTGTCCGTATAGTTCAAAAAACGTTTCAGGGAATTTGTGGGCGAGGATGTCGCCCGGAAAAAGCACCACAGCGCCGGAATCGCTTTCCGTCTTTGCCGAGTCCAGAGCCCGCACCAAAAGCGGGTAGTTGGTTTCATCTCCCCATAAAAGGGGTTCGGTTATGCTGGAAGTCTCAAATATGGCGGCCCATTGGTCCGCAGGTGAATTAACCAGATCGTCGAAGATATCAGGATCGTAAAAGGGGGTAAAATGAAAATCCGAGATAATCACGAGAGGTATGGTCGTCTGGGTGGACTGATTAGAAGAGCTGTCGCTGCATCCGGCAGCCAAAACAACTGCCAGTGCCATAAACAGAAGAAAAATTCGGCTGCATAGATTTTTTCTCAAAATTGTATGCATCTTCTTTAACAAAAACTCCATGATTTATAATTCTTGACAACGGGCCATCTTTTCAAGATTGCGCCAAATCAGTTGAATTTTCACCAGCCTGTGGATTGCCCCCCTTCTGTGGCTATTAGGATAAATGCAATAACACAGCGATCTGGTCCGCGATTGATCCAATTGTGCATCGTCCCTCTCTGAACAATAATATCGCCTGTCTTCAAAAGGACTTCACCCTCATCCATCTGCATCACGATTTCCCCTGAAAGAATAATGCCATAATCGATCGAATCGGTTTGGTGCCATCGCTTTTCAACGCCGGGATCATATTGGGCAATCCGAATTACCGACCCCCCGGCGATGGACGTGCCGATCTCCCATTGACACGGGTCTTCCTCGGTTAATCTGGCCGGCAATTCCTTTGTCGCCCAAATCGGGGCTTGCGAAAACCCGGGTCTTCCCTGAACAGTCTCGATATCGCTATCCCATTTCACAACGCTCTTGCCTTCAGAATTATGACCGGTGACAACCCTTCTTGTCTTTATCATGTTTGAAAACCTCCAGATTGTATTTTGTGATCAAGACCATCCTTGGACTCATCCATAGAACGTAGGCCCCAAGGATAGAAGACCCCTTGCTAATAAAATACGGTCAGCCATATGGTGTCTTCTCTGGGGCTTGTCAATGTAACGCGGTGTTTGACGTGTGCCGGGATATCCAAATAATCTCCTGGTTTCAAAGTAATTGTCTCTTCTTGATTTTTGATATCTATCTTGGCTTCCCCTTTCAGCAGTATCACATACTCATTTTGATCTTGATCGTACCAATAACCTTCTGGTGTAGAATGACCCCTCGAAATAATTCTTTCAATTTTGACATTGCCATTTCCCGATATCTGTTCAATCAGTTCATCGGGAAGCGCCTTTGGGATATTTTCAAATATGTTTTGTGGTTTCAAATCCATAAACACTGCTGAATTCTGAGGCACGGTGATCTCACCCTTGTTGTGACTTCAACCGTTTCACCCGCTAATTTCACCGTTTCGGGCGTCTGCGGTGAATACTGTTTTTCAAGAACCGTTTAAAGGGAAACTGCTAAAGGGCGATGCAAAATGAACCCCGATGTTGCAAAAAATATCTGAGTTTCTTCCAAAATATCCTGTTATTGCAGTATGAAAACGCCAAATTGATGCGCCTTGACGAATTCACATTTGATGAAGTCCTATGCTAACAGCAATTGTAGAGTTTGGTATTTGTATGGCAGCATATTCCATCAATTCTGGTGAATTCTAATGCAACATCGGGGTGAAAACCAGATGGTGACGTCAATGCACCGATCATTGAAGGTGTCATGATCGGAACAAAATCGCAACCGGAAATTTCTTTCCTCTCCCGAGGGCTCCCAATCAGCGAGAAAACCGACGTTAAATAGCTTGTGATACAAACCAAATTGCTCATGGTTTGACTGTTGTATAGAGTTTTCCCTCCCTTTGCTTTATCACACCCCTGTTGATGAAGCCGCCTATGAGTTCCTTGTATTTACGCTCGTAGTCACCGTCAAAATATAAATCAACGGTTTCTCTGAACCAGTTAGCACGTGTCAACATCTCAAAAAATGACGCTTCGGGCACTGTCCTCATTAGCAGCAGAGTGTAGATGGTGATTTTTTTTAAAAGATCGTTCCCCATCTCTTCCCTGTTAGAGAGATAGCCTGCAATCTTTTTTCTGGTTCTTTGGAGCGCGCCTTTAAAATCCCTAAAAGACTTGCCATGACCCGGATAAACGACGTTTACAGGGAGGGTGGCCAGTTTTTTCAAAGATTCGTCAAGGGAAAAGACCGCAGTGGTGCCTTCCACCCGTGCGGCGATGGCGGGCATGTCATATTCCCACAGGGTGTCTGAAGAAATAAGCAGCTTTTCCTCCCTGTTGTAAAGAACAATTCCGTCTGATGCGTGTCCGGGTGTGTGCATGACCTCAAACTTATGGGGTCCGACGGAAATGATGTCACCGCCTTCGAGCGCCTTTGTGGGATCAAAAAAGTCGGCTTCCTGTCCAAAATATTTCCACCAGGTTGCCCAGTCATCTTTTGTGTCCATAAAGTGTTTACCGAATTTGTGGAGGGCGATATCACACCCGGATTGTTCCTGGATGATCTTGTTTCCCCCCACATGATCGGAATGACAATGGGTGGTGATAATCAGCCGCACATCTGCAATGGAAACGCCAAGGCTTTTTATAAAATCAGCCGTCAGATCAAAGTCGGAAATATACCCTGTGTCTACAAGGACGGGCTCTTCAGAGCGATAGACAAAGTGGTTTCCGTTGAGATAGCCTCTTTCGATAAAAAACAGGTCCTTCATTATTTCTATGGGTGCCATCTTGTTTCCTCGTTCCAATTTGAGATCAGCGCCATACAAACACTGAAACATGGGTTTTGTCAATCCAGGAGGCTGTCCGAGAATGGCTATTTTTCGCGATCTCCGCGTCAGGCTCAGATTTGAATTCTCAAAATACTTAAATGTATTCTTGCGGTTAAAATCTTCGCCTTCCTTGACCTTCCAAAAAATCTCTCATTCTCGGACAACCTCCTTGGGGAAAAATTTAGCTGTATACAGGATCATTCGGATGAAGCAGTAAAAAGGGCGGTGGAATCTCAGAAAGAGACGAAAAAGCGGATATGCTGTTTGAATCGGCTTTGGGGAAATCCTTCCGGGCCGGTGGAGGGCCTTTTTCTAAGGTACTGATAATCTCGGACACCAGGGTGTCCGAGATTGTTGAGAAACTGTTTATCTTCTTTTATAAGGCCCTCGATGGATTGATGGAAATCCATTTTGCCCCTGTAAAAAGGAAGAAAATGGCGACAAAAACATAAACCATCACCAACGCGAGATGTGAGATGTCTATAAAAAGGGTAAAGCCCGGAGAAAAACTCACATCGGGGAGGTTTTTGAGTACCCTCAAAACCCCTGTGATGACGATGCCGCCCAACAGGAAAATTTGCAGATAGGCAGAGGATGTTAAACGGAATTCCTTTTTGCCGGTAAGAAAGTAATCTGAAATGAAATAGGCCAGGAGTGCCAATAGGATCATGGCCAGCAGATAATGGATTGTATGCGTCACATAAAAATCTGCGGACCAGGCCATCCCTGGAATATCTGAGATGTAATAACGCTTGAATATGGGCATCTGCCCAAACCCGGTAAAACCAAGAACAATCATGGTCAAGACATATCCCCATCGAAGAACCCTCTTGCTCCCGGAGAGTTTGTGCCCGTCAGTTTGTTTCATTTGCTCTCCTCCTCTGATTTCTTGTCGTTTTTGGTGAACTTATAGACCTTTCCAACTGCAGCGGCAATCCCGGCCAAAGGTGCGATTACCATTGCCTTTGCCAGGTTGTCTGCGTGGGCCATAGAATCCTGAACCGGTCTCAAATGTGGCCTTCCCCGGCCTTTTTCCATGGCTGTGTTTAGTTTCTCAAAAGGCACGGGAGAAACATAAATGGTGTTTGTTCCGCCGTTTTCCTTCTCCCCGTATATATAACCATTTATTTTTTTGGCAATGGCGTGAGCCTCTTTGACGATGGCATCCCGGGGACCTATTTTTTGTACCTTCTCCGGACATATCTCGATGCAGGCCGGTAACTCTCCCTGATCAATCCTGTCATAGCATCGGTCACACTTAAACATCACACCGTTGCCGGCAAAGGAAGGGAGAAGATCCCGATACAGCCCGACACCGGTCTGTCGCTGGGGGATATGCCAGGGACATACTTTTTTGCACTTTGATCCCCCCAGGCATATGTCGGAATCAATCCTGGTTATGCCGTTTTTGAGCTTTCTTGCCGCACCCCAGGGGCAAAGATCCGCACATGGGGGGTTTTGGCAATGCATGCACCGGCGTGGAAAACTAAAGGTCTCTTCCTTGCCATCCTGGGTTACGGTGGCCTCCTGGATAAACACCCAGTTGTATGGCGTCAATCGATCCGTTACATACTGTTTATCAGACCAGTCAGAAACCTTGACCCTGTTTGGGTACATCTTTGGAAACGGTTTTTGGGGCTTTGGGAATTTAGATTCATTAGCCTCCCCGCAGGCCTCAACACATGCCTCGCACCCGATACATTTCCGTATATCAATAAGGGTTGCCAATTCCTTCTGGTCAGCACCCCTGGCTGTGGAGGGAAGCGGGAGTGACGAAACACCCAGGGCCCCCACGGCAGCCAAGCCCCCTTTTATGAATGATCTTCGTGAAATCTTGTCTGTCATTTTGTTTCCCCTGTATTTCATTTTTTTGATTTGGCAGCCCGGTTTCAGATACAATTGCCCTCATTTCAATCCTGAGAGATTGCCTGCTCTTTTTGCAGGAATGAGATCACACAAGCGGGCCGGAATTTGCAGTAAATTTTCGGATCACGACACCGTACACATCTTTCGCACATGTAAACGTTGTGTTTCATGCATAAATAGCTGGTTTCTTTGTCAGAGTGATTGATGCATTTCCCCATCGGGCATCTCCTCGATTTGGGCCACCTCTTTTGAATGGAATGCAATTTCAAATGGGTTTTTTATTTATGACAATATCTTTTTCTGTTTGAGGTTCCGGTTCCATGGGTCTATTTCAGCATGGTTTCCATAATTTCCGAAAGCGTGCCGAAAGGTTGTAGACCCACAAGCCTTTGGATTTCTTTTCCGTTTTTGAAAACAGCAAGAGTGGGAATGCTATGGATTTTCAAGGCCTGGGCTGTTCCCGGATTTTCATCGATATTCATTTCAGCAACCACTGCCCGCCCCTCAAATTGATCGGCCACCTGGTTTACAATAGGGGTTTGGGCACGACAGGGGGCACACCAGGGCGCGTTAAAATCCACTAAAGCCACTCCGTTTCTGATTGTGTATTCAAGATCTTCTGTTGATCCTATCTTTCTTGCAGCCATTTGTGCTCTCCTTTTATCGCCATTTTTTGCTGCCAACCGGGTTGGTGAAAAGTTATACTTCAAGAGTCATGCCACATTTGTTGAAAAGATTTTTCCGGGGGCTCGTAAATAACCATATTGATATAACTGTCTGTATTTCGGTGATATAATTGGTGTGAATAACCAGATGGCAAAGAATTCAGGATATTTGAGGAAGCCATTGACAATCTTGTTTACGTTACTTATTATGGATGGTAACGTTAATGTAACGTTAGGGGTAACAGTAAACTCATTGACACAAAGAGGTTGCCATGGAAAAGCCAGTTCAGAATATTGCAGATTCCCGTTTTGTAAACCTTCTTTTGGAAGCCATGGCCGATGGCGTTTTTGTCCTTGATGACAAAGGAAAGATAACCTTGTGGAATCCGTCAATGGAACGTATTACCGGCTATAAAGAGGAAGAGGTGATGGGTAAGACCTGCACGCTTCTGGATTTCAGCCGATGCATCGGTAAGACCTGCCCTTCGGGATTTAAGGAATGCGGGATCTACAAGTACGGAACGGTTGCACCAAAGGAATGTTTTTTGAGGCACAAGGAAGGGTATGACGTTCCAGTGGTCAAGAACGCAAGGCTGGTGAGAGACAAAGACGATTCCGTTGTTGGCGTTGTTGAGACGGTTACCGATCTTACCGAGGTGAAGGAAGCCAGACGGAGGGTGGAAGAAGCCACACGCCGGCTGGGTGAAACGCATGAGTTTGGTAACATCATCGGCGAAAGCTATGAAATGCACCAGGTGTTTTCGGCTATTAGGGCCGCTGCGGCAAGCGATGTAACGGTCTTGATTCAGGGAGAAAGCGGTACGGGTAAGGAATTGGTGGCAAGCGCCATTCATTACAACAGCCACCGCGCTCATATGCCTATGGTTACGGTAAACTGCAGTGCGTTATCAGAATCGTTGCTTGAAAGTGAACTCTTTGGCCATGCAAAGGGTGCATTCACCGGCGCCATTCGGGATCGCGTGGGACGATTTGAAGAGGCCGAAGGCGGCACGATTTTTTTAGACGAAATCGGCGAGGTGAGCCCGTTTATCCAGGTGAAGCTTCTTCGTGTCCTGCAGGAACGGGAGATAGAACGGGTGGGGGAATCCAAAAAACGCAAAATAGATATCAGGATCATCACCGCCTCAAACCGGGAACTCTATGGTCTAGTAAAAAAAGGAGATTTTCGCGAAGATCTCTACTATCGACTCAAGGTGTTTCCAATTAATGTGCCCCCGTTGGTGAAAAGGCGGGAAGACATTCCCCTTCTGGTGGACCGGTTCATCACGTTACAAAAAGAGAAAACAGGTAAGAAAATAAATGGCATTTCACAAGAGGGCATGCGAATTCTCATGGACTATCCATGGCCCGGAAACGTTCGGGAACTTGAAAATGCCATTGAACATGCTTTTGTTCTTTGCACGGGGGAACATATCGATATTTTTGACTTACCTGTGGAAATACGGCAGATGGAATATCATCCATCTTTTCCAGAGTCCTTTCCGCAGCCTAAAAAGACCGTGCCTCCAGGGAAAAAGCTTTCAAGAGAAATCCTGCTCGAGTTTCTTGATGAATGCGACTGGAACAAGGCGGAAGTCAGCCGCCGTGTCGGGCTTAGCAGAACAGCAATTTGGAAATATATGAAAAAATGGGATATCCCCTTAAAACCAGTATCAGAAGTCAAGAAACACAGATAGCCCATGTGTTTGTATGTGATGAAAGGCCCATTCTTTCAGGGGTTAGATTGTCTCGACGTAAGTTCTCAATAAGTTCGCGAACCGTGGGGTTCAGCTGTTTCTCTCCGGCGTTCTCTAAACCAGTCGTCGTAGCGTGGCTGATATTTGGGGTTTTGATAAAAGCACGGAGAAGCCAACAAGGATCATTAGGAGAAAACCTCAAATATCAGCCACTGCAAAAGTGGGACGTAAATCCGCTTTGAGAGAGCGCCTTCAAGAAACACCCGAACCGCACTCCAGATATCTTATTATTTCTCGCGGACTTATTGAGAACTTATGTCGAGACAAGATCGTAACAGCCAACAGGGAAAATACATTGTTGACAGTTGAGATCTGGCCTTTTTTGTGATAGAAAACCTGTACCATCCTGGGATGCCTCTTTTATTTCAAGGGAATTCACGGGAGTCTTTTAATACACCGAATACACTTCTACGGGGGAGGGATCCATGTGGGAATACACAGATAAGGTAAAGGAGCATTTTCTCAACCCAAAAAATGTGGGTGAGGTGGAAGACCCAAGTGGCGTTGCAGAGGTGGGGTCCATGGCATGCGGCGATGCCCTGAAGCTTACTTTTCAGACCGATGAAGATGGCAGGATTACCGATGCCAAATTTAAGACTTTTGGCTGTGCCAGCGCTATTGCCTCGGCTTCGGCACTCACGGAAATGATGAAAGGGAAGACCGTGGACGAGGTAGATAAGATCTCAAACCAGGATATCGCGGACGCACTGGGGGGGCTTCCCAAGGAAAAAATGCATTGTTCCGTGCTTGGCCGGCAGGCGCTGGAACAGGCCGTTTCCCATTACAGGGGCGAACCCAAAAAAGAAGTTGAGGGTGAGATCGTCTGCGAGTGTTTTGGTGTCACCGACAAAGAGATCGAAAAGGCGGTGAGAGAAAACAACCTGACGACGGTGGAAGAAGTCACCAATTACACAAAGGCAGGGGGCGGGTGTGAGAAATGTCACGACACCATCAGTGAGATCATTTCGAGAATGGGTGGTGAAAAAAAACCGGTGACCCGCCCAAAACTTTCTAATATCCAGAAGATAAAGATGATTGAAGATACCATAGAAAAAGATGTGAGACCCTCTCTAAAAAAAGATGGGGGCGATATAGAGCTTGTGGACGTCATCGGCAACCGGGTGCTTGTGGTTATGCGAGGAAGCTGTGCTGTTTGCAAGGGATCCCAACAGACCCTGGAAAACTTTGTTGAGACAAAATTGAGGGAGATGGTGTGGCCTGAACTGGTGGTTGAGGAGGTGACAGAATGAAAACAATTTATCTGGACAATAACGCCACAACCCAGGTCGCGCCGGAGGTCCTGGAGGAAATGCTGCCGTATTTTAGTGATCTTTACGGAAACCCTTCCAGTGCCCACTCTTTTGGGGGGCAGGTGGGCAGAAAACTTCGAGAGGCAAGGGAGAAAGTTGCCCGGCTTCTGGGGGCTGTTCCCGAGGAAATCATATTTACCAGTTGTGGATCAGAGAGTGACAATGCAGTAATAAGATCAGCCCTGGAAACGCAGCCGGATAAACGCCACATCGTTACGAGTCGGGTGGAGCACCCGGCCATAAAATCCCTCTGCGACCACCTTTCCAATCAAGAGTACCGGGTGACGGAGATCCCCGTAGACGCGGAAGGCCGGCTTGATATGGGGCGGTATGAGGAGAGCCTTACGCCTGATACGGCCATAGCCACTGTTATGTGGGGGAATAATGAGACGGGTGTGATTTTTCCCGTAGAGAAAGCCGCTGAACTTGCCCATGAAAGAGGGATTCCTTTTCATTCGGATGCGGTCCAGGTGGCGGGGAAGATACCCATTGACATGAAAAACAACGTGATAGATATGCTTTCACTGTCGGGCCATAAACTCCATGCCCCAAAGGGCGTCGGGATTCTTTATTTGAGAAAAGGGGTCAAGTTCTCTCCTTTTATAATAGGCGGTCACCAAGAAATGGGCCGCCGTGGGGGTACAGAGAACACGGTGAGTATCATCGGGTTGGGAAAGGCATGTGAGTTGGCCGTTAATCACCTGGAAGCGGAAAATACCCGGGTAAGACAACTGCGTGACAAGCTGGAGATTCAAATGACAGAACGCGTCCCCAATACCCGGATAAACGGGGGCCGGTCTGAGCGTCTTCCGAACACCACAAACATAAGCTTTGAGTTTGTGGAAGGAGAGGCCATCCTTCTTCATATGGACGAGTTTGGGATCTGCGCCTCATCAGGGTCCGCCTGTACATCGGGTTCTCTCCAGCCCTCCCATGTGCTTCGTGCCATGGGGGTCCCGTTTACCATGGCCCATGGATCCATAAGATTCAGCCTGAGTGTGTATAACACTGAAGAGGAAATCGATTTCGTCATAGATAAGCTTCCACCGATCATCGAGAATTTGAGGAGCCTGTCGCCTTACTGGGAAACCGGAAAACAGGCGGCCCCCGGTGTTTGACCCCATCCGGCTGAGAGCTATCAAAAAATGATTGAGGCGCAACCAAAGATAGCCTGAAGCAGGAATGCGAAAATGTGAAGTTATTTTTGCGCAGGCCCAAAGGAGTTGGGAATGGCCATGGATGCCAGACTGAAGGAAGATCAGTGCACTGCCGAGGTGGAAACAACCAACCGGTTTCGTAAAGAGATTCCAAAAATAGTGGATCGATTGGTGTTGTCCTGCAGCGGGAAAGACTGTTTTGATCATGTGGGCCCGGAGCCAATTTCTTCACGAGAATCGGTCATAGAGATCATCCAAAGGGCGCTGCGCATTTTTTACCCGGGTTATTTTATCCGATCACAGTTAGACGAGGTGAATCTGGGCTACTATTTTGGGCAGGAGGTGACTGCATTTTTTGAAATACTCTCTGAGCAGATTACCCTGGCGGTGAAACATGAATGTCTGCGTTATAATCAGCCCTGCACGCATTGCCAGGAACGGGGAGAAGAGGCAGCAATAAGCTTTTGTCACGAAATGCCCGACCTGAGGGTCATGCTGGCTAAAGATGTCAGGGCTGCCTATGACGGGGACCCGGCGGCCATGAGCTATGATGAAATCATATTTAGCTATCCGGGGCTTTTCGCCATAACCGTTTATCGCATGGCGCACCAGCTCTATGAGCAAGGTGTCCCTTTAATCCCCCGTATCATGACGGAGTATTCCCACAGCAAAACCGGGATTGACATACATCCGGGGGCTCATATGGGGGAGAGCATTTTTATAGACCACGGAACAGGGGTTGTGGTGGGTGCGACGACGGAAATCGGCAACCGTGTGAGGTTATATCAGGGAGTGACCCTTGGCGCTCTGTCCATAAGTAAGGATGAGGCTGAAATGCTCAGAAACAAAAAACGTCATCCCACCATCGAGGATGATGTGATCATCTATGCCGGCACCACCATCTTGGGTGGAGATACGGTGATCGGAGCCCGTTCGGTGATTGGCGGAAATGTCTGGATCACCGAATCGGTCCCGCCGGATACCACAGTCTTTTTAAAAAAACCAGAGCTTGTTTTTAAAAAAGGCTCAAAATGAAGGGAGCCGCCGGTTTTTAGGATTGACCTTTTTTCTTTTGTGCCTTCTGGATCTTGGCCCACGAATCCCGCAGCGATACTGTCCTGTTGAATATGAGCTTGTCATCGCTGGAATCAACCAAATCAACACAAAAATAACCCTGTCTCTCGAATTGATATCTGCTGCCCGGCGATGCGTTCCTGAGACTCGGCTCCACGCAGCAGGATGTCAGTACTTCAAATGAGTTCTGGTTCAGATGGGTCTTGAAATCCGCCCCCCTCCTTTTCATCTGCCGGGTGTTCCTTTGTGAAAAGGTGATCATAGACCCGCACTTCGGCGGCCAGGGAGTGGGATGCAGAGACCCAGTGCAGTGTCCCCTTGACCTTCCGTCCGTCCGGAGAGCCGCCCCCCTTTGTTTCCGGGTCATAGGTGCAGTGAAGTTCGGTCACTTCACCGGTCTCGTCATCCTTAACCACGTCTACACAAGTGATGTAGTACGCGTATCTCAGCCGGACCTCACGGCCGGGGGCCAGCCGAAAAAATTTCCTTGGTGGGTCTTCTCGAAAATCGTCTCGTTCTATATAGAGAACACGTGAAAACGGAACCTTTCGAACCCCCATATCCGGATCTTCGGGGTTATTTATGGCCTCCATCTCTTCCACCTGGCCTTCAGGGTAGTTGACAATAACCACTTTCAGGGGGCGTAACACCCCCATCACCCGCTGGGCCCGTTTATTCAGATCTTCCCGTAAACAGTGCTCCAGCAGGGCGATATCAACCGTACTCTCCCGTTTGGCTACCCCGATACGTTTACAAAAGTTTCGTAGGGATTCCGGTGTGTAACCGCGTCTTTTTAGACCGGAAATGGTCGGCATTCGGGGGTCATCCCATCCGGTCACATGTCCTTGCTCGACCAGTTCCAGGAGTTTGCGTTTACTCATAACGGTATGGCTGAGATTGAGGCGTGCAAACTCGATCTGCTGGGGATGACACGGAACATCCAGCTGATCAAGTACCCAGTCATAGAGCGGTCGGTTATCCTCAAATTCCAAGGTGCAAAGGGAATGTGTGATGCCCTCTATGGAGTCTGAGAGACAGTGGGTAAAGTCATAGGTGGGATAGATACACCATTTGTCGCCCGTCCTGTGATGTTTTGCCCGCAATATCCTATAGATGACCGGATCCCGCATGTTCAGATTTGGAGAGGCCATGTTGATTTTTGCCCGCAACACCCGGGAGCCATCCTCAAACTCCCCTGCCCGCATCCTTTGGAACAGATCAAGGTTTTCCGTCACCGAACGGGTTCGGTACGGGCTGTCCTTTCCCGGCTCGGTCAGGGTCCCGCGGTATTCCCTTAAATCTTCGGGGCTCAAGTCGCAAACGTATGCCTTTCCTTTCTCTATCAACCGGGTGGCAAACTCGTATAATTTCTCAAAGTAGTCCGACGCGTAAAAGAGCCGATCATCCCAGTCAAAGCCAAGCCATCGGACATTCTCCATGATGGACTCAACGTATTCAACGTCTTCTTTGGTGGGGTTTGTATCGTCGAACCGGAGATTACAAAGCCCGTCATTTTCGGCTGCAATACCAAAGTTGAGACAGATGGATTTGCAATGACCGATATGGAGATAGCCATTTGGTTCGGGGGGAAAGCGGGTATGAACCCGACCATTGTTCTTGTTTGCTTTTAAGTCTTCTGCGACAATATTTCGAATAAAGTCGGACGAAGGGGTGTTGTCGGTGGTCATGTGAAGGGCTCCCTATGTGGTATTTTTTTGTTTTGCTATCACATACTTTAACATGTTTTGTCATTTCTTTGTAGTCAAAAAGAGGAAAGGACGGTTGCTTCGGGTGATTGTTTATACCAAATCCGCGGTTACGAGGGACTTTTTTTTTGACAATGGTTCAATTATTGATAAGAATTAACGTGACTACTCAGGTTGTCTGGTTTACGGTTCAGGGGTTCAAGGTTCCATTCTCGTCCCCGGACTGCATTTTAGATGCGCATTTACCAGAAAAATTTGAGTTTTGTAAGGCCAAATCCAAAATTTGGAGCCAAATTGGCAATTATCTGGGAAAATGAGCATTCTTAACGAGCACTTCGGGTCTTCAATGCCGTCCTTGTCCTTAACCCTGAACGTTGAACCTCTGTCGAAGATCCCGCGGGGTGGGGAACCCCTGAACCTGAGTAGTTACGATCATTTTAAGATTATCAAATCTGGAGGTGAACTATGAGTGTAATTAGAGCTGCGGTGGTCCAGGCGTCCCCTGTTGTTTTTGACCGGGAAAAGACAGTTGAAAAAGTTAGGGCCTTTGCTGCGGATGCTGCCAAACAAAAGGCGCAGCTGGTGTTGTTTCCTGAGGGTTTTATCTCGGCATACCCGAAGGGTTTGGATTTTGGCGCGCGTGTGGGTATGCGTCTTCCCGGGGGGAGGGATGATTTCCGTCGGTATTGGGACAGCTCCGTGGATGTTCCGGGGCCTACCACTGAGGCCCTGGGAGACATAGCCAACGAAAATAACATTTATCTCGTCATCGGAGTCATTGAAAGAGAGCAGGGGACCCTTTATTGCACAGTGCTTTTCTTTGGTCCTGACGGTAAGTTTATGGGTAAGCATCGCAAACTTATGCCCACCGTAATGGAGCGGATCGTCTGGGGGTTTGGCGACGGGTCAACCATGCCGGTTTTTGACACAGACCTGGGGAAACTGGGGGCTGTTATCTGTTGGGAAAATTACATGCCTCTTCTCAGAACCTATATGTACTCAAAGGGTATTCAGATTTATTGCGCTCCCACGGCCGATGACCGGGACACGTGGCCGTCAACCATGCAACACATAGCCCTGGAAGGTCGTTGTTTTGTGCTTTCCTGCAGCCAGTATCTCACACGTGGGGATTGTCCGGAGGACTATGGGGCAATTCAAGGGAATGACCCGGAGACTGTTCTTATGCGCGGCGGAAGTTGCATTGTGGCACCCCTGGGCGAGATCCTTGCGGGGCCCATCTATGAAGATGAAACAATCCTCACAGCTGAGCTGGATATGGACGACATTGCGCGGGGGAAATTCGATTTTGATGTGACCGGTCATTACGCCCGCCCAGACATCTTCAGGCTTCATGTCAATGAACGGGCCATGCCTCCGGTTGTTACCTCTTCCGGGGGTGCGTGGGATCCATTTGGCGAAGAGATAAAGGACTAAGGGCTCGCGCAGGCCTTTAGACAGCGGTATCAATCAGGGGCTCTGTTTCGCCTCTAAATCTAGAATTTTCTTTTCCAGCTGCGCTATCCTTTTTTCTACAGCTTCTATTCTCCTCTGCCGGTCTGTTTGCTTTCCGGCAGTCTCAAGGGGGCCCTTGTCCTTGATGATTCTGCCAACACTGGTGGTACTTATCCCGAACTGATCAGCAATCTTTTTTGGGGAAAGACCACTCGCGCGGGCCTCTATTACCTTTTGCTTTACGCTCTCATCAATCTTTTTTCTGACCATTACAGCCTCCCGCCAGGTAGAAGGGTTGGGGATTTTTTACTAGCATTTCGGGGCTCCAATTTCAGTCTTTTCCCTAACCCTGAATGTTGAACCTCTGTCGAAGATCCCGCAGGGCGGGGAACCTATGAACGGTTACACATAAAGATTGTATGAAAAAGCGGTAATTTCGTCAAGCGATACAGCCAGGACGCGGTTAACCCTGTAAAAACGGGTTCGACTGTTTTTCGCGCCCCACCGTTGTAACAGGGCCGTGCCCGGAGAGGACCAGGGTGTCATCGGGCAGGGTAAATATCTTTTTACGGATGTTTTCTAAAAGGAGTTCCAAATTGCCCCCCGGGAAATCGGTTCGGCCAATGCTTCCGGCAAACAGGGCATCGCCGCAAATCACCAGTTTTTTTTGTTGTTTGACGCCGTCCACTTCCAATTCACCTTCGCAGACAAACCCAAGTCCGGCGGGCGAATGGCCTCTCAAATCCAGGACCTCAAACCGGATAGCTCCCATCTCTATCACATCCCCTTCCTCGATGAACCGGGAGGCCGTGGAGTTGGCCGCACTGCTTCCAAACATGGTGGCATGCTCATGGACCGATTGGAGTTCCGGGGCCTCATCACGGTGGGTCAGGATGGGGGCGCCGGTGGCATCCTTGAGCTCCTGGTTTCCGCCCACATGGTCCCAGTGCGTGTGGGTATTCATGATATATGTCACCTTCAGACCGTCGTCTGAAACCGCCGTGAGGATTTGGTCTACGTTTCCGCCCGGGTCGAATACAGCGGCTTCTTTGGTGGTTTCGTCTCCAACGATATAGCAATTGACCATAAGAGGTCCTGTCTCAAGCATCTTTAGGATCATAGTTTCTCCCTTTCGGAGTTGGCTTGTATGTAACTACTCAGGTTGTCGGGTTCACGGTTCAGGGGTTCACGGTTGGTCGCTTTTCGCTCCTCATATTTCTTGAAATAGTTGATGAAACCACCAACGGCGGCACGGGTCCGTCTCGCCTGCACATAGACATCTTTGAATTCGTTAGACAATATCGGGTCTTCAATGCCGCCCCTGTCCCTAACCCTGAACTTCTGAACCTGAGTAGTCACGCTTATATAGATTTTACCAGAAAAGACTACCCATGTCTGATTGTAACTACTCACGTAGTCAAGGCTGAAGCTGTTTAGACTGAAGGCTGAAGGGGGCAGGAGAGCACAATTGCCATACTTTGGAAGAAATGTCTGATTTTTACACCAAACATGGCTTCAAAATGCGCTTTTTCCTAACAGTCTTCAGGCTTCAGCCTATCCACCTGAGTAGTTACGTCTGATTTTGATTGGAAGATAAGATAAACATGCCCGAGTGTCAATTGCAAAGGGTTTAGAGCAAAATGTTCGAGGGTTGACTTTGCAGACCTACCCTTTTATCCATTCCACGCTGGGGCGGTGAGCGTTTTATCGTAGCTCTGAGTCTGGTCGTCGGCACCCTCATTGCGGGGTTCTGCGGGTGCGGATGACAAAGGGGGTGGAAGTTTGTGGGCCGAGGGCGGTCCCTGGCAGCGTTGCCAGGGGCTGAAATGACAATTCTGAACCAGAAAAAGGAGGAGCTATGCACGTTAAAAAGATCTTTTTACCCGAGTCTGAGTTGCCACGGCAATGGTACAATGTTTTGCCGGATTTACCCACACCCATGGAACCGCCCCTTCACCCGGGGACGGGTCAGCCTGTAGGTCCGGATGATCTGGCCCCTATCTTTCCCATGGCGCTTATTGAACAGGGGGTGAGCCAGGAAAGGCACATCGATATCCCTGAGGAAGTCCTGGAACAGTATTTGATCTGGCGGCCGACGCCCCTCTACAGGGCTTATGGCCTGGAGAAATATCTTGATACACCGGCTAAGATTTACTTCAAAAACGAAGGTGTAAGCCCGGCCGGAAGCCATAAACCCAACACGGCCGTGCCCCAGGCTTATTACAACAAGATTGCCGGAACCAAACTGATCTATACCGAGACCGGGGCTGGCCAATGGGGGAGTGCCCTTGCTTTCAGTTGCGCGCTTTTTGGTCTGGAGTGCAAGGTCTATATGGTGAAGATCAGCTACGATCAAAAGCCTTATCGACGTATGATGATGGAGACATGGGGCGCCACTTGCGTTGCAAGCCCCAGCACCGAGACCAAGGCAGGGCGGACAATCCTGGAGCGGGATCCGGATTCTCCGGGGAGCCTGGGGATCGCCATCAGCGAAGCGGTGGAGGCTACCGTCACAGGCGAAAACTGCAAGTATTCCCTTGGAAGCGTGCTCAACCATGTGCTGCTTCACCAGACAATAAATGGTCTCGAATGTCAGAAACAGATGGCCATTGCCGGTGACTACCCCGATGTGATTATCGGTTGTGCCGGAGGGGGCAGCAATTTTGCGGGTTGCGCCCTTCCCTTTGTGCGGGATAAGATTAATGGGAAGGATATTGATATCATTGCCGTAGAACCCACCTCTTGTCCTACATTGACAAGAGGTCCATTTGCCTACGATTTTGGTGATACAGTACAGATGACCCCCTTTCTTCCCATGCACACATTAGGTCACAACTTTGTTCCTGAGCCGATTCATGCGCTCAGATATCACGGTATGGCACCCATCGTAAGCCAGCTTGTCCTGAGTAACATCGTGCGACCGGTTGCGATTCCGCAATTGGAGACATTCCAGGCGGGTATTACCTTTGCCAAGACAGAGGGATTTATCTCCGCACCGGAGACAAGTCATGCAGTGGCCGTAACGATTCGTGAGGCCATAAAGGCAAAGGAAGAGGGAAAGGAAAAGGTCATCCTTTTAAACTGGAGCGGGCACGGCCTGGTGGATATGGCAGCATATGAGGCCTATCTGAAAGGACAGCTCTCGGATCATGCACTCCCGGAAGAGGAAATTGAAAGGGCCTTAAAAGATATCGCACCCTTCCCAAAACCCCAGCAGTACACGGGCTAAAAGGCCTTGCACCATTATAACGTGACCACCCCTCCCGGGGACCCTTGAGGTCCCCGGGACCGACCTCTGACACAAAAAGATCAAGAAATGAAAAAAAAGAAGACGGCGCCAGGCGATGACTATGAGATCAGGTGTCCCAGGTTGGGTCATCAGATATCCTTTTCATATTGCCGTCTTGAAAGCCAGGGACTTCCCTGTTTCAAGACCCTGGATTGCTGGTATGATCACTTTCTGGTGGAAGAACATATGAAACAGGAACTGACGGCAGCGGAGTGGGAACGGGTTTTTGGCGGACCCCCCAAACAAAAGATGCTTTCGCTGGTAGAATTGATAGAGCAGGCCAAGAAAAGGGAAAAAGAGGTGTCATGACACAAAAGGAATTTTTTTTGGGAAATGGGGCCATAGCCCTTGGGCTCATGGAGGCCGGGTGTCAGGTGGTCACTTCCTACCCCGGGACACCCAGCTCTGAAATCTTGCCCGAGGTCACCCGGTTGGTGAAATCAAAGGGCCTCAAACCTATGTGGAATGGTCCACAAATGAAAAGGTGGCCTTGGACATCGCTTTTGCCGCCGCCATCTCCGGAAAGAGGGCGGCCTGTTGTATGAAACAGGTGGGGCTGAATGTGGCCGCTGATTCACTCATGAGCGCGGCATACTTGGGTACTGTGGGTGGTCTGGTCATTATTTCATGCGATGATCCGGGGCCCCATTCTTCTCAGACCGAACAGGATACTCGCTTGATGGCACGACTGGCAAAGGTGCCGGTTCTGGATCCGTCCAGCCCCGAAGAGGCGCGGGCGATGGTCAAACTGGCTTTAGATATCTCAGAGGAGTTCAGCGTCCCGGTTATATTAAGGCCCGCCATCCGTGTATGTCATGCACGACAAAGCCTTTCATGGGGCCCCCTCAAGACCAATGACCGGAAGGCTGTTTTTGATAAAAATCCTGCCAGATGGGCGGCCACACCCAGGTTTCGCTACCTTCTCCACGGGGAGCTGAATAAAAAACTGGAGGAGATCGGGCGAAAATTTGAAGGGCTCAATGATTTTAACTTTCATGATATGGCGCCCGGAAAAGAGTACCCCCTTGGGATTATTGCGGGTGGTGTTCCTTACGCCGTTGTGCGGGACATCTTTTCAGAAACAGATCGAAAGGATATTCCGGTTCTTAAACTCGGCACCCCTTACCCATTCCCCGAGGGATTGGCCCTCGAATTCATGGGCCAATGCCAAAAAGTGCTTGTCATTGAAGAAACAGACACGGTCATAGAATACTTCCTTAGGGAAAGGACAAAGGTCTTGGGACGTCTCTCCGGCCATGTCCCAACAGAAGGAGAACTGGTCCCGGAGGTGGTATACGGTCTGATTAATAATGTTCTAAAGGAACTTGATTTAGAGCCTTTTCCTGAGTCAGAGGACAGGGAAGCCGTTGAGCTGGTAAAACGCCTTGAATTGCCGATACGCAGACCCACCCTTTGCCCTGGTTGTGGCCACAGGGCTGCCTTTTTTGCCATAAGAAAGGCAAGCCCGAAGGCGATATTCACCTCGGATATCGGGTGTTACACCCTGGGCCTAAATCTTGGGGCCGTTGATACCTGTCTGGATATGGGGGCGGGCATAACCATTGCGTCCGGATTTTACCAGGCATTCTGTCAGGATGGTGTCCGGAAGCCCATTGTGGCCACTATCGGGGATTCCACTTTTTTTCATTCGGGGACGGTGGGTCTTCTGAACGCAGTGTATAACGATGCGCGATTCATCCTGGTGATCCTGGACAACCATATCACGGCCATGACTGGAATGCAGCCAACCCCTGCCCTGGGCATACGGGCAGATGGAAGCAAGGGCAAGGCCATTCCCCTGGAAAGGCTAGTGACAGGGTGTGGAGTGGATTTTGTGGAAGTGGTGGATCCTTATGACATAAAAAAAATGACCAATCTAATCAAAAAGGCGGCCAAACATGTGGAGGACCCTGATGGGGGTATTGCCGTGATCATCGCACGACACCCCTGTGTCATCGCCTACAGGGATGACGCCATCTCAAAGAGACAAAAGGTCACAATAACGGAGGATTGTGTTGAGTGTGATTTCTGCATCGATAGGTTCGAATGCCCTGCTTTGTATAAGGATGAAGAACTGAGTCGTACCAACATAAACAGGGTCCTTTGCACTGAATGCGGTGTCTGTCTGAATGTGTGTCCCAAAGGCGCTATTGTGGAGGCTTGACCCTGTGAGTGTATAAGAGGAATCGAGGTAATATATGAAGCATGTCAATTTTGTTCTGAGCGGGCTGGGCGGACAGGGAATACTCTTTTTGACCAAGGTGCTTGCCCAGGCCGCCCTTGACAAAGGTCACAATGTTATGGGCGCAGAGACCCATGGGATGGCCCAGAGAGGCGGATCAGTGGTCTCGCACCTCAGGTTTGGCGATGTTGAAAGCAGTCTGGTGAGGAAGGGGACTGCCCATTTTCTGTTGGCCCTGGAAGAAAATGAGACATACCGCAACATCCCCTTTCTGGCCAGGAGGGGAAGGATATATGCCAATGCCTCACAGGTCTTTGCTCCAAGAGAGGAAACAAGATCTTATCTGGATGGAAAAAGCATCCTGTTTCGATCTGTTGAGGCGGGTGAGATGGCCATGGGGTTGGGTGCTCCCATGTCTTCCAACCTGCTTCTGCTCGGGTATTTTTCGGCCTTTGAAGATGATCTATTGACCCAGGATGAATTAAGAACCACGATAAAGAAAATCAGCCCGGAAAGGTTTAGGAGTCTCAACATAAAGGTGTTTGACGCAGGACTAGAAAAAGGCATTGCTGATAGATAGTCAGGCATCTTTGGAAATGAAAGATTGATTTTCCAAGGAAACCGTGAGAGACCATGAGCCAGTTTCGAGAAAAGGTCGCGGGTGTTTTGTTGGCAGCTGGTTCTTCAACCCGGATGCAAAGACCAAAACAGTTGCTCCCGGTTGGGGAAGAGACACTCCTCGGCCGGAGCCTGAGGGAGGCCATCAATTCCGATCTGGAGATCGTTGTATTGGTCCTGGGTTTTAAGGCCAAAGAAATAAAAAGACAATTAGGGCCGCTATTGGGCCATCCAAAAGTCAGGGTTACGGAAAACAGGTGTTACAGAAACGGGTTAAGTTCTTCTCTCATAAAAGGGCTTTTGGAGATCGAAAGAAGCCATGATCACGTTATGGTCCTTCTGGCCGATATGCCCCACATGAATTCTCTTCTTATAAATCTCCTGCTTCAAAGATACCTGGATTCTCCCCTCCCAATTGGCGCAATCAAGGTCAAGAAAAAGAGATCCCACCCGGTTGTATTTGGCCGTGCGCTTTACCCTGAACTGCATCGGCTTACCGGGGATGTGGGGGCCAGGGCCCTATTCGAGAAATATAACGATAAGGTATGTTTTGTTGAGCCCAAAAGCCCCTACGATGACATAGATATTGACACACCAGAGGAGTACGCTGAATTTCAAAAGTCGCTCAAAAAATAGGGTAAAAAACCTTACGCCAATTAATGTTCAAAGAACATCCGGGTTTCAAATTTATTTGGGGCTTTGGTATTCGTGTTTTGATCCAATAGTCTTTTCTAATGATTCTAACAGCAGGAAAACTTATCATTCTGGCCAAATGGCTCCTGACGAAACAGGCCACTTCGGCGGCCATTGACATCACCAACCGCTGCAACCTCAAGTGCCTGCACTGCTACTGGTGGAAGGAGGAGCAGCCAAAAGAACTGGGCGATTTTGAAATGGTGGCCCTCATGAAGCGGTTGCGGTCACGGGGGTTGCGTGCGGTGATCCTTTACGGGGGTGAACCGACACTTCGGCCAGGGGTCTGCAGGGAAGCCGGCAAGATTTTTGATGCGACCCTGGCCTTTACAAACGGTACAAATGGTTTCCCTGAACTACAAAATGGGCAATGGATACTCTCCTTGGATGGCCCTGAGGATATCAATGATAAGATTCGTGGGAGAGGCGTGTATGCCCTGGCACTTGAGAATCTTCTGAAGGCCCCTCGTCCACCCATCGTTCATATTACCCTATGCCGATTAAACGTGCACAGGATAGATGATTTTGTAAAAGAGATGTTGGCATTGCCTATCAAAGGGATCGGTATTTCATTCCTCACCCCAAACCGGAGCTCGGATGACTCGGAACTTTTTATACCGCTTGACGAACGAAACCGTGTTATAAAACATCTTCTTGGATTACGAAAAATCTATGGCGAAAAAATAGGTTTTACACAAGGCATGGCGCGTCAGTTTTTGACCGATCACAGTTTTTCCAAATGGAATAATTTTTCCGCCTGTCCCGTCAGCAAAAGAGTCAGGTGTTTCAAATCGGATGGGAAGCTCAAGAGCTGTACCTACGGGGACGATGCCGATTGCTCCAGATGCGGGTGTGCGGCTGTTGCCGCCTACCGCGGTGCTTTTAAACCCATTGATTACAAGACCTTGAGGTTGGTAATGGGGCTGATGGTGCCTGAATTCCAGGTCTCGGGGGGTAATCCCGCGGATGACAGACAGGGAGGCTTTTCCATGAGGAGAAAATTGTGATCATTTGAAGTGAATTTCAATTTACAGCACACGATGGAGGTGGTCTATGAAGATCCTGGTCACAGGCGGTGCGGGATTTATCGGTTCAAACGTGGTTGATGGCTATGTCACGGCCGGTCACGAGGTCCTGGTAGTTGACAACCTTTACACGGGAAAGCAATCGAACGTCAATCCGGAGGCGCGATTCTATGAAATGGACATTCGTTCGCCGGAAGTGGTCAACCTGATTGAAAGGGAAAGACCCGACGTCCTAAATCATCATGCCGCACAGATGAGTGTGCCTGATTCGGTGGCAGATCCCATCTTTGACGCGGACGTCAATATAAAGGGGCTCCTGAATCTGTTGGAAGGGGCTGCCCGGCATAAGACAAAAAAAGTTGTTTTTATCTCCTCCGGGGGGGCTATTTATGGTGAAGCGTCTGAATATCCCACTTCGGAAAATTGTCGGCCAAGACCTCTTTCTCCTTATGCAGTTACAAAATATTCCGCTGAACATTATCTGGCCTTTTACAGACATCAGTACGGGCTTGAATATACCACCTTGCGATATGCCAATATTTACGGGCCTCGGCAGGTGCGGCATGGTGAAGCCGGTGTGGTGGCAATCTTTATGGACAATCTCTTGAAAGGGGTTTGTTCAACCGTGAACCATTTCTCGGGTGATAAAGAGGGGATGGCCCGCGACTACTGCTATGTGGGGGATGTTGTAAAGGCAAATCTCAGTGCCCTTGAAAGCGGGGATGGGGACTTTTTTAATATAGGGACGGGTCTTGGGACAAAGACGTTGACGCTATATCAAAAAATCTTTGAGACCTTCAGGGCCCTGAGACCCGGCGTTTCAACAGACCTGCGTACCCCCGTGAAGCAGCTTGCACGGCCCGGGGATCTGACAAAGAGCTGTCTCGTGGTAGAAAAGGCAGACCGGGTATTGGAGTGGACTCCTGAGATTGATCTGGATGAGGGGCTTCTGAAGACCCTGAAATGGCGTCTTGAGCAGCCCATATAGTGCTCTGTTTTTTTAATGTCCCTCTTGACATTTGACATCCTAGTATTACTTTTTTTGAGATCCGGCTCCTTCTGGCTGAATATCGGCAGATTTTTCCGGATGCCCTGAAAGACGACCCATATTGTTTTCTGTAAAAGCGTTTTGTTTTTTTGAGATATGGCCCTTTATTTCACAAAAGGCCCCCGTGTCACCAGGTCTTGTTGTGGTCAGGGTAGGTTTTGTGCTTATTATTTAGGTAAGAGGGCGATGATTCAGCTAATCCAAAGCGGTGAGGCCTGAGTCTTTCGCGACAGAACAGACGGTGTTCACCTTAAAATCATTCTTAATTGGAAGGAGAAACTGAAGATGAAAGTAAAACCGTTACATGATCGAGTGATTGTAAAGAGAGTGGAAGAGGATGAGAAAACAAAGGGCGGCATTATCATCCCGGATACGGCAAAGGAAAAACCCGTAGAGGGGAAGATCATGGCAGTTGGAGATGGCAAGATCCAGGAGGATGGCAAGAAGACCCCCCTCGAAGTGAAAGAAGGGGACCGTGTCCTGTTTGGAAAGTATGCCGGAACCGAAATCCAGATTGATGGAGAAGAACACCTTATCATGAAAGAGGATGACATTATTGCCATCATTTCGTAGACACTGTTATTCTGTTTTGAACCGACCAAATCTTAGAGAATTGTAAGGAGGAGATTCAACATGGCGAAAGAAATTAAATACGACGTGAGGGCCAGGGAAGCAACCCTTCAAGGAATTGACACCCTTGCCAACGCTGTCAAGGTGACGCTGGGTCCAAAAGGAAGAAACGTTTTATTGGACAAGTCCTTTGGCGCGCCCACGATAACAAAAGACGGCGTTACCGTAGCAAAAGAAATCGAACTGGCAGACAAATTTGAAAATATGGGCGCCCAGATGGTCAAGGAAGTGGCATCCAAGACTTCAGACGTCGCCGGTGACGGCACCACCACCGCCACGCTTTTGGCCCAGGCTATTTACAGGGAAGGATCCAAGCTGGTAGCTGCCGGCGTCAACCCCATGGCCATCAAGAGAGGGATCGATACGGCGGTGGAAACCACGGTGAGTGAATTGGAAAAGATGTCTAAACCTACAAAGGATCAGGCGGAGATCTCCCAGGTGGGAACTATCTCGGCCAATAACGATCCTACCATCGGGAACATTATTGCCGAGGCTATGAACAAGGTTGGCAAAGAAGGCGTCATAACAGTAGAAGAAGCCAAGAGCATGGATACCACCCTGGAAGTGGTGGAAGGAATGCAGTTTGACAGGGGTTATCTGTCCCCCTACTTTGTGACAGATGTCGAAAAAATGGAAACCAGCCTGGACGAACCCTATATCCTGCTCAACGAAAAGAAAATCAGTAACATGAAAGACCTGATTCCTCTTTTGGAACAGATTGCCAAGATGGGGAAACCCTTGGTAATTGTCGCAGAAGACGTGGAAGGCGAGGCGCTGGCCACTCTGGTAGTCAACAAATTGAGAGGAACTCTCCAGGTGGCAGCGGTCAAGGCTCCTGGCTTTGGCGACCGGCGAAAATCAATGCTGGAAGACATTGCCATCCTGAGCGGTGGACGGGTGATCTCTGAGGACATGGGATTGAAACTGGAAAATGTCACGCTTAATGACCTGGGGTCAGCCAAGACCGTCCACATGGATAAAGATAATACCACCATCATTGACGGCGGTGGCGAGCGAAGCGATCTTGAAGGCAGGGTCAAGCAGATCAGGGCCCAGATTGATGAGACTACCTCTGACTATGACCGCGAGAAACTTCAGGAAAGATTGGCCAAACTTATCGGTGGTGTGGCCGTGATAAATGTGGGCGCAGCCACGGAGATTGAAATGAAAGAGAAAAAGGCCCGGGTGGAAGACGCCTTGAATGCCACAAGGGCTGCAGTGGAAGAAGGGATCGTGCCCGGGGGCGGTGTTGCGTACCTGAGAACACTCCCGGCGATTGCCAAGTTAAAATTGGAAGGCGAGCAACAGACCGGTGTCAAAATTGTCATGAGGGCGCTGGAGGAACCGATTCGACAGATTGCCAATAACGCCGGCGTCGAAGGTTCAGTTGTGGTCGAAAAAGTAAAAGACGGAAAAGGTGCCTTCGGGTATAACGCTGAATCAAACGAATATGAGGATTTGATGGCGGCGGGCATTATTGACCCCACCAAGGTCACCCGGTTTGCTTTACAGAATGCTGCGTCGGTCTCAGGGCTTCTGTTGACCACTGACGCCATGATTGCCGAAAAACCGGAAGAAAAATCTGATATGCCTCCGATGCCACCTGGTGGCGGCATGGGCGGCATGGGCGGTATGGGCGGCATGATGTAAGCGCCCTTTCAAGGTTACGGGAGACTTCTTAGATTTACCCGTTGCCTCAACTATAACAAAGGGATTGTATCCGACGGAAAGCAGCTTTTCTTTCTGGGTACAATCCCTTTTTTTGTGGGCCACATTTCAATTCACTCTCTTGAAACTCCATCCTTTTCACGGTATTAATAAAGGATTGCAGAACCAAAAAGTGGAAAAATATGGCCATTTTTCTCCGGCTTTGATAAATAAACCCATCACCCGATAAAACCAGCATAGGGAGCCATCATGATGACAGGGAAAAATAGTGCCGTATTGGTAACAGGGTCGGCAGGCTTTATAGGCTTTCATGTATCAAAAAGACTGCTTGAAATGGGGGAGTCCGTTGTGGGGATTGATAATCTAAACGAATACTACGACGTGAACCTCAAAAAGGCCAGGTTGGAGATATTGAAATCGTATAATGATTTTATCTTTTATAAAGAGGACATTCAGAATTTCCAAGCCCTTGATGGTATCTTTGAAACCCACAATTTGGATTTTATTTGTAATTTGGCTGCCCAGGCCGGGGTCAGGTATTCTCTAAAGGCCCCCTTTTCTTACCAGAAAAGCAACCTGGAAGGGTTTTTAACCCTTCTTGAACTGGCCCGAAAATACAGTGTAAAGAATTTTGTCTACGCCTCATCATCATCTGTATACGGAGACAACAAAAAGGTCCCCTTTAGCGTCGATGATCGTGTAGATACTCCTGTCTCGCTTTATGCTGCCACCAAGAAGGCCAATGAATTGATTGCCCATGCCTACAGCCATTTGTACCAGATCCCCTGCACAGGGTTAAGATTCTTCACCGTCTATGGACCCTGGGGCCGGCCTGATATGGCCCTTTTTCTCTTTACTGACGCCATTTTAAAGAAAAGACCCATAAATGTTTATAACTATGGGCATATGAAACGGGATTTTACATATATTGACGACATCGTGGACGGGACTATCGCTGCCCTCAAAAGGGCAGTGCCATACGAAATCTTCAATTTGGGAAATTCACAATCGGTTGAACTTCTGGACTTTATCCGCATCCTGGAAGAGGTGTTGGGACAGGAGGCTCAAAAAAACATGATGCCCATACAACCGGGTGATGTGCCGGAGACGGCAGCGGATATCCGGAAGTCCCGAGAACTGCTGGGTTTTGACCCAAAGACCCCTCTCGAGAAAGGGATCAGGGGCTTTGTAAGGTGGTATCGGGAATACTACAACCAACCCGATTCGTGACACCTCTCGGATAGTCGAGAGAGAAGTTCAATGCCACTTTTTGCCGCCTCAACCGGCATGGTGCCCATCCCGCATGCTGGTGTGAGGATTGACCCCTTGGCGAGCATTTCAGCATCTATACCCCACTCAATAATACGTTCAAACCCACCTTTGAGTTTTAGAAACAGATTTTCAATCGATTCATCGTCAGCCAGATTCGTGGTGGGAATGATTCCCCATGCTATTGTCCCATTGTCCTTTATAAAACGTGAGATATCATCCGGATAGAGCAGGAAGTGCTCCATGTACTCATAGGCGTCGAAATTGATGATGTCAGGGGCGGCTTCCATAATCATGGACCAGTCTGTGTTGCCGCAACAGTGGATACCTATCAGGGCATCAGATCTCTCTCTGACGTAGTCCATGACCGTGCTGAGTAAATCAATTACCTCCCGGCGCTGGATGGGTGAAAAGGCGGATCCAAAACCGGAAAGATAGGGTTCGTCCACAAAAATGATCGGCCTCCTGCCGGATCTGGAGAGCTCTCTCGTCTGCCAAAGGGCTTTGATAGCCAGACCATTGGTCAAGGCCTCAAGAAGGTCCGGGTTATGAAGGACGGGTTTCCCGTCCAGGTCTATGATGCCTGCCGCAAAGGTAACCGGTCCCACGGTCTGCCCCTTTATGTAGGTCCCATCGTGACAGCCCTCCCCTGTAATTCGCTCCAGCATGAGATAGAGCCCAGGGGCATAATTTCTGCTGATGGAGAAATGGCCGATATCTTCGGCCAAAAAATGGTCGTAGAATCTCACGAGTTCTCCTTCCCTATCTTTTGAAGATACAGAAAGAGACCTTTTTTTATCACTGATTGCCAAGAGAGGAAGGCCTTCGCTAAACTGGATGCTCATGTCCTCCAGGTGGCTGCGTTTTACAAATTGCGGCCAAAAAGGGAGGTGTGGAAACCCCTCCACAATATCCTTACAGGTCCCCTCCATATCCTGAAAGGGGACGCTGCCTATCCCGGTTGCAGCGAAGTCAAAACCGTGTGTCTTATTTACCATGGTTTGCCGTCTGGAGATTGGTTTGCCATTTTTCAAGAATTTTAATCATCTTTTCCTTTTGTAATTTGATCGGGTCTGTGTTTTCAGCTCGGGGATCTTCTCCTTTTTTGGTCAAGGCATTTAGCTCTGAAAGACGTACCCTTGATCCATTGTCATCAGGATTGTTCGAAAGCACCTTTTTGTATGTGGATATGGCCTCATTAATTTGTCCCTGGTTATAATAGATTTCTGCAAGGGTAGAAGTTGCAATCTCAGAGGATATTGTCTCTCCATCCTCGGTTGATTTGTGATGGGTCTCATCGGTATCTTCCTTGGGCTGCCCAACCTGCTCCAGGAGATCAAGAACCGCCTGATCCCCTTTTTCTTCTGATAAGGTCTTGCCCTCTGGTGGTTCCTCAGTCTCTTCGGCTGTATCTGTTTGAGCCGATTTAACCTGTTCCAGGAGATCAAGCGCCTCCTGGTCCAGCGGGTTGTGAGCCAGAAATAGTTTCAATGCATCGAAGGCCTCCTCTGACCTTTTCTGTCTCATATAGATCTTTGCCTTCAGCTTGTAAGAGGAGATCAAATCCTCAATCATCAAGAGGGCCTTTCCCAGTTCCTCTTCTGCCTGTCCCACAGATCCTGTTTCAAAGCAGGATTCCGCCAGCAAGATTCTCAGGTTGATGTCCTCAGGGTATTTGCCCAGGGCCTTGAGACATTCCTGGATCACCTCGCTATGTCTCCCTTCCTGTTTCATCTTTTTCAGGACCAGAAAAAAAGTGCCCTGCGAAGGTCCGTGTCTCAGAATCTGCCCCAAAAGATCATCTGGTTTTTCCATCGCGGAGTACCTCCCTTTCCAAGCTCACCTTTTTACCTGTCTGCCGCACTCCCTGAGCTGTTGGGTTGTCGAGGGCACTGTCGCCCTTTTCTTTTTTTTCAAACCTGTAGATCACCTCATTTTCTTTGATCAGGTTGAGTTGCCTTCTTACCACTGACTCCACATATTTCATGTCGGTACGAAGACGTTCTATCTCGTCCATGAGGCGCTGGTTTTCTTCCGCCAACCGTTGGATTCTGTCCATATGAGCCTGCCGTTCCATCTCTGTGCGATAAAGATGGATAAGCCCCTGCTCCCCAAAGCCCAACCATGCCACAATGCCTATCAAAAGGCAGAGGACAATTAGAGGGATCTTCCAGAATTTCCATTTTCTTGAATTCAATTCAAGATGGTCCTGATAAGAAGATATTGAAAATTATTAATATCATACCCCTAATTCTTGGGAAAAGTCAAAAAGGGTCAATCGAAATGACATCCGGTCAGACGAAATGATATTCAGGCAGGGTACATTTTGACGTGGGCAAGGCAGAAGGGAGGGATGGTCTTCCCATGCGAAAAGGGCGAAGGGGGGTAGGAGTGTTTTTGGGCTCAAGGTCGACGGTGTTAGGCCCTGTCTCGAAGCTGGTCTTTAGTCAAACATCCTGTACACTTTTTTCCCCAAAGAGAGAAGGTCTTTTCGTTCTTATAAAAAGCCAAGTCTTCATAACCGTCCTTCAAAAGGTTCCGGAGCGAAGACACGGGGATGGAGGACCCTTCAATGTCTATGTTATCATTATCCGTCTTTCCTGAAATCAGCCCTTCAATTTTCATGGATAAAAACCTCCTTCACTAAGGCCCTAAGTTGAAATAAATGACTCCCACGTTTGCGGGGAGCATAGGTCGATCAAAGGTCTCTTTTGAACGACAAGCCTTTCAGCCCGAGGGCAGCGAGCCATAACGGGTTACGTCCTGATCTCCTGCAGCATAAATATCAGATAGGATATGGCAAAACAGATTAAGGTTATGGCAATAAGGGCGGTTATATACGGAAAGACAACAATCAGACTCTGGCCCAAAGGGAGGGGATTTTGAAACCGGGACGACAGGAGCTGTTCCAAGGGGCCCATCATAACAATCGAACGTGTTGTCTTTCGCATGGGGTCCACGATTGTCGCGGTTGCGTCGCGGTAGAGGACCGCGGGAGAACCTAGTGAGACCATTTCTTTGATTCTGACATTTTTCATGATGGATGCATGTTCCGCCTCTTTTGATTTGTCCACCGGCGCAACCGTGTTGGCCACAACCTCTGCCCCCAGGGGCACAAAGAATGAAAGGAAGATCCAGAGCGCCACCGAGGCCAGTGCTGATGTAGCGATACTTTTAAATGAGATGGAAAACAGGATAGCAACCCCCAGCCAAAAGGAGATATAAAAAAGACTGATTAGAAGAAAAATCAAAAGGCGCCATATCTCTTCATACGTCGGCACAGCTCCCACGAGGGCCAGCCCAAAACCGGAAATGACCAGGATAATGGAAACCAAAATGATGGAAATTGTGACAACCCCGGCCAGGAATTTTCCATTGATGACCGCGTCACGATAAATAGGCTGCGACACCAATTTGATCAGGGTCCCGTCTGCTCTTTCACGGTTTATGGAATCAAAACCCAGAACCAGACCGATTAAGGGGCCAAAAAAGGCCACAAACTGGACCATGGACAATACGGCGCCAGGGGTGCTAAATAGTGTCAAAAAAGGGAATTTGGTCTGGGCAAGGGCTTCGAGATTTCCTTTCATATGAACGCCGGCCATATAGCTTGTAATAAAACTGACCATGGCAATCAGGGCAAAGAGGATTACAAATCTGTGGCTTGAGAAATGATCTCGAAGTTCTTTAAAGAAAACTGTATACAGGCCTTGCATGTTTATACCTCCCGGAAGTACTTCATATAGATTTCTTCCAAGGAATATTCCTTTTCACCTTCCCCGAACTTTTCCTTTGCCAACGATGCCACCGATCCTTTGGCCACCATTTTTCCATCTATCATGATCCCCACACGATGAGATATTTTTTGTACCTGATAAAGATTATGGGAAGAGACAAGAACCGTGATCTTTTTGTCCCTGTTTAGTGATTGAATCAAGTCTATCAATCGGCGCGCTCCGTCGGGATCCAGCCCGAGTGTCGGTTCATCAAGAAGAAGGACCTTGGGGTCTTTGATAAGGACCTCTGCAATCCCCAGACGCTGTTTCATACCACGAGAGAATGTCCCAACCTTTTTTTGTGTATCCTGTGAAAGCCCCATCAGTTCAAGGAGTTCGTCGATTTTCGCAGATGCCGCGGCTTTTTCAATACCGTTAAGCGTGGCCACATATTCCAGACTCTCAACGGCATTGAGATCACCATAGAACCCCATGTTTTCCGGTAGGTATCCCACAAGTCGTTTTACCTCTCTGGCCTTTTTCAAGGGGTCTAGTCCGCAAACCCTTGAATAGCCCGCGGATGGACGGCTGAGCCCCAGCAGCATCAACAGGGTCGTCGTCTTACCAGCGCCATTTGGCCCGAGAAATCCGAAGATTTCCCCTTGTTTTACCTCAAAACTGAGGTTGTCCACCGCGGTATTGTGTCCGTAGACTTTGAAGAGGTCTACGGTTTCGATAATCGTGTCTGAATCCATATTAGCGCCGTCCCAATCGAATAAACAAGAAGACAAGCCCTGCCATTACAAAGACAATAATTCCAATACCTATCCATCCCCAGGCAGTTGAAGCGTTAACAGTCACTCTCAGCTCAACGGTTTTTGATATTTTCCCTGATTCCGCATTGAGGCCAACCGAATAATCACCCACCAGTGCCTGGCCGGCTGGGGTTATGGAGACCTCCACCTGCTTGAGTTCTCCAGGGGTCAGGGTGTCTATTTTTTCCGGGTCGAATTCGACTGCCCAGTTTTCTGGTTTGAAGGACAGAAATTGAAGATTATTTAATTTGGCAGAACCGCTGTTCTTTACGTAGATGGACAAATTGGCCTTGGTGCCCTTCAGGGCGTTCAGCGACAGGAGACCGGTTGGGGTCCCCACATCCAAGCGGTAGGTACCACTGAGGGATACCTTTAGGAGAGCCTCACCCTCGGCCTCGGGGGAATTGACCTTGACCAAAATGGGATATGTCCCAGGTTTCGCCAATAGGTAAGGTGTTACTTCGACGGCCATGGTCTGGCTCTGCCCAGCTTTTAATCTCAAACTGGAGATAAATTTGTCTTCGTAGGCCGGTTTAAAGTTGATCTCCCAGTTCTCCGGCCCTTGAGAAAACAGATTGAATATGGTGTCCTTCTCTAATTTGTTTTCAACCTCCAAGGAAAATTCAAATTTCGCGTTTGTAGGTCCTTTAAGAACCGGATAGGACGTAATGATATTTATCCCCTCGAGTTTTTTCTCTTCCTTCTTTTTCTTGACTTCAATGGCTATTTTACTTGTAGAGACAAATTTTTTATCTTGGGTTTCGCCCCTGATACCGATGGTATATTTTCCAGGCCCCACGAGTTTGCCCGGTTCGATCCTTAAAGTCAGATTCCTGGATTTATCGCTTTTCACGTGAACGCCCGTTACGCCAAAGCTATAGGTCTTTACCCAGGCCTTCCAACCCTCGGGGATTGAGGTAACCGCGATATCGATATTTTCATCCCGTCTTCCCTGGTTGGCCACGATAAGGTCGATGTTTACCCCTTTTTCCTCAAAAATCACCACTCCAGTGTATTCAGGTGAGACGGATATTCCGCGCCCGGGAGATCTTTTTTCTCTTCGCCGAAGGCTGAAGAGTTGAGTGAGATTAGCAACGATACTATCATAATGAAAAATAGGGTGAAAAAAAGAAATGACCGTTTCTCTTTCCGTCTCATGGAATAAAACCTCCTCTAATTTTTTTCGGCTTCTCTACCGAATGGCTCCATTTAGGGCTTGACTTTATGTATCCTTCGCATGTTTTTCCAGGGAACTGACGCTATACCCTGCTTTCTTGTAATTTTCGAGAGCTCTTGATTTCATATTTTTGTTCTTTGTCTTCTCTGAGTGTTTGTCTCCCAATTCGGCTGCATGACTCCACATCCCCTCCTTTTCATATTCACCGATTTTTTTGCTCACCCGGGTCTGTTCCTCAGAGGTCTCAACAACCGCGGCACGACACCACGATATGACCTTTTTCACCCTCTGATCACAGTAAGGGCATACGGATAAAGAGGGCTCATTAATTCCCTGGATGACTTCCAGACGGTTTGCGCATTTATCGCAACCCGCCTCGGGACTTAACGGTTCATATTCATAGATCGGCACTGTAAATACCTGTATTTTTTTCGGTTTGAAGGGGGACAACCAAACAAAGAAAGGACATAACTAAATCAAAAATATGAGTTTGTAAAGAGTTTTTATATCGTCAATCTTTTTCCTGGCCGAGTTTTTTGAGGGGCTCTCTCTGGTCATTTTTTCCTTTCTTCCATAAAATCCTTGACAAAAGAGCCAAAACTCGCTTGACAATAAGGCTTTAGGGGGAATAATCTATTATTATTGGTCGAAAATCCTTTTTCGTATTCAGCCATCCCTCTCAAAGCCCTCTGATCACTATGGGTTAACTTTGCTTGTGGGGATATGGAAAACTTTGACAGGAAGTTTTTAGTGGAGGTTGGACATTGAAAAAATGTAACTGGCAGACGATTTCATTTATGGTGGTGGGGCTTTTTATCGTTGCTTCAGGTGTTACTGTGCCTGCTGGGGCCCAGCCTCCCATGAAGGAGAAGACGGGTCTACCATCCAAGATCGAGGAAGAGGCTGCGAAAAGGCCTCCAGCCGAGATTGACGTCTCAAGGATGACCAATATTGAGTCCATCGGTTTCTTTTCCACAAAAAAGGTGGTGCCTCGGGGACATATCTTTTCGGATGAGACCGCGAGGGTTATCTTGGCCAAAGGCGATATGGTCTATGTGGCCATGAAAAAGGGGCGCCAAACCAAACCGGGCGATCTGTTCACCGTTTACCGCCAGACCCCCGATGTGGTGGGATAT
>PVMK01125221.1_pt1 | contig 34125 bp, 33 predicted proteins | sample 1853481 | NCBI WGS metagenome assembly PVMK01 (sample SAMN08533507, study PRJNA380276) | Marine sediment metagenome, whole genome shotgun sequencing project. | reverse complement strand
GAGTGATGCAGATTTTCAATCGGTCATGGAAGAAGCAGCCGGTCGGTCGCTTGATGACTGATTGAAAATCTGCATCACTCGCTGTTTTTCCACCATAACGGCCAATATAGCTGCGAACGCCTTCAAAAAACGCTTGATCGCCGATTTCTCGCCTTAAGGCATGTATGGTCAATGCCCCCTCGAAATAAACATTAAGCTCAAATAGGTACTCTGGTGGCGGATTATTTATCGGATAATGTTTGTCATTGCCTTCTACGACAGAGCGCATGGTTGTCATTTGTATATCCAATTCTTCTGGGTCGTCTTTTGTTTCCCACATAATTTGAACGTAGGTCGCAAAACCTTCCTTACGCCACATTTCGGACCATGAATCAAGACCAACCCAGTCACCAAACCACATATGGGCCAATTCATGGACGGCGGTACGTTTACCGATGAGGTCGTTGGAGAGCAGGACCATCGTCTGGGTTTCCATCGATCTGCCAGTTACCGGAGCCGTTACAAATCCAAAGGTATCGAAAGGATAAGGGCCAAATAACTCCGCCATCCAATCTATTGCCTTGCTTATCTCATTGGCTGCTTCAAGCGCCTCCTCACGATTATCGGACTGAACGTAATAGCGCAAGGGGATACCTCCTGGCGATCGGTCCTCAATGCGTTCATAATATCCGGCGGCAATGACGGCCAGATAGGGAGCCATTGGAAAGTCATGTTCCCAAATAAACAAGTCACCTGCTTCACCACTGGGCAGCATGCTAGCTCGCGTTTCCTGTAAATTGCCATTGGCCACAGCCGTTAAACCCTTTGGCACAACCAACTCAAAGCGGAAGGTTGCCTTATCTCGTAAATGGTCATTGGATGGAAACCAATAACGAGCACCGTCTGGCTCAGATATTGCAAATAGATTGTTAGCATCGGGATAGTGTAATCCCAAGTGATCCATGGATCGCAAGTAGACCGAAGATTCACTTGGTGGGTTGCCCCGATAGGCAATGACAACAGAAAAAGAGCCTTGCTCAGGAATATTTTGAGGCAACTTTACTACTAGTTTGTTAGCTTGGCGTTCAAATTCGGCCGCTAATCCATTAACAGTGACGACACCTATCTCATAACCGATGAAATCTAGGGAAATCTCAGATAATCCGGGTATAGTGCTGATTGCCTTGACGGTGGTCGTCCCTTCAAGATATTCTGTCGCTGGGTCGAGGACTAACTGAAGAGTATAGTGAAGAACATCATAGCCAGTATTGCCTAGTTCGGGAATGTAGGGATCGCCAGCCGAGCGGCCGCCAGCTTGCGGAATCAATGAAATTGTAGAAGAATCATCCTCCGAATTGGTTATTATTTCAGAGTATTCTTCCTCTGGGATCGTTTCTGTAATTTGCCCATTTATGGCGAATGGTAAGGCGGGTGATTCGGTACTAGCTAAGCTTATCACGACCACAACAAGACAGAGGATCGCCGCCACGGCAAAAGAACCAATCAAAGCAAACCATAAGCGGCGCGAATGATCGCTTTTCGGATTAGTAGATTTGTCTTCTTGCATGAATGCTCTCTTATACGGATACTTGTCGCCGAAAAACCATATTTATAAGTGGGCTAGGTCCACTGATTATCAGACTAAGGCACTGTAGCCAACGAATCATGTTAAACGTTTAACCGCTGACAAGCAATTACCCTGTCTAGGCCAGTCCTGCAGAGAATGTCTCACGAAATGGCCTCAGTCTGCCAAAGCCAAACTATTAACGTCCTGAAATGGAGCAATGACATTGTCCGAGAAGCCCCGTCTTCGTCAAATTGACTTTCAACCGGTCATTTATGAACAGCAACAGATGTGGCTGATCCGCGATCCGATGGAATTAAGCGATTACCAGCTTATCCTAACTCCAGAATTGGCTCAAATGCTAATCTTGTTTGATGGCTCTCGGGATATAGGGCAAATCCATATCGATTTCGAAAAACAATTTGGATTTCTTCCAGATCAGGAGTTGATTGATAACACACTTAATAAACTCGACGAGGCTTACCTACTAGACAATGAACAATCGCGTAATATCATACAGGTTCAACTGGAGGATTATCACGCAAGAGAGTCGCGACCGGCATCATTGGCAGGTTTGGGTTATCCAGCAGATCCTGCAGAACTTTCTCAAACTTTGGCTGCATACGGACAAGACGATTATTTGGATAGCAAGTATTCGTGGACAGGTCGAGGCATAATCTCCCCTCATATAGATTATCAGCGTGGCGGCCCTGTATACTCGAATGTTTGGAGACGGGCTGCAGCGGCGGTTGCAGAGGCGGATTTAGTGCTCATCTTTGGCACCGATCATTTTGGAGGCGCCGGAAGCATTACCCTGACCCAAATGCCTTATGCCACGCCTTATGGGCTGTTACCGACCGATCCAGACCTCATCCGTGCGCTTACGGATAAGATTGGCCCCGATCTATTCGAGGAAGAGCTACATCATCGCAAAGAGCATTCGATCGAGCTTTCAGCTGTCTGGCTTCATCATATGAGACGGGAAAACATTTGTCCTGTTGTGCCCATTCTTTGTGGCTCATTTCACCATTTTGTAACTAACGACCATCACCCGGCCGATGACCCGAGGCTGAACACGTTTATTGAAACATTGCAGGCCCAAACGGCCGGCAAAAAGGTCTTAGCCGTTGCCTCGGTCGATCTAGCCCATGTGGGACCTAATTTCGGTGATGATTTCTTCATGGACTCTACTCGGCGAGAAACATTGGCCAACAGTGATGCGAGCTTAATGGAGCTATTGCCCTTGGAGATGCAGACCGTTTCTACCGGGAAGTGGCTGCAGTGGAAGATCAAAACCGCATCTGTGGCTTTTCATCCATCTACTTACTGTTACGTTATCTAGGTGATGTGAATGGCCATTCAATCGCCTATGAACACTGCCCGGCCGACCAGCAAGATAACTCGCTGGTATCAATCTGCGGCATGTTACTTGAATAGCTCCTCAAATTGTAAATACCTTAAAGACGCCTAATTACTGTTCCGAAAGCTTAAAGGTTTCGCGTTCCCGTTACTTACCATAACGAATTACTTGACATATTCTTAATAATGTTGTAAGTTTACAACAGATCAATTGTTGTATTATCCCGCATCATATGAGCAAGGAAGATCTCCTGGAGACTTATGCTGGTGTTAGTGAGGTGGCCGAGCGACTTAATATTCACCCTGAATCGGTCAGGCGCCTGATTCGCCAAGGTAAGTTGCCAGCCATTAAGTTTGGAAACAAATGGCTGGTGGAAAAGGACACACTGGAACAATTTGCCGGTCATTACGATCCGAGACCGGGCAATAAAGCGACGCTTTTATGACTCGTTAAATTGTTGCAGGATCGGCAAAGCAGAAATCTCTCTGGGAATCGCGGTTACTTCATCAGGAAAGGGTAAAACTATGCAGAGAGCACCGGAAACTGAAAATTTCGCTCGGCTTCGAGTCGTTGGCGTTGGCGGTGGGGGAAGTAATGCCGTTGACCGGATGATTACGGAAGGTGTTAGCGGCGTGGACTTCATTGCCGTCAACACGGATGCCCAGGCCCTGCTTCGTTCCAAAGCCAACACAAGGGTCAATATTGGCGAGAAGTTAACTCGGGGTCTCGGTTCCGGGGGCGATCCAGAATTAGGTCAGAAAGCGGCCGATGAGTCACTCGATGAACTGGAAGAGGTGCTTGCTGGATCTGATATGGTCTTTATTACGGCTGGTATGGGCGGCGGAACTGGCACTGGTGCAGCTCCGGTAGTGGCCCGAGTGACCAAGGAAAGTGGCGCTCTTAGCATCGGCGTGGTTACCAGGCCATTTTTATTTGAGGGTACGCCACGCAACCGGGTTGCCGAGGAAGGCATTGAACAGCTAAAGGAACATGTAGACACATTAATCGTCATTCCTAACGATAGGTTGCTAGAATTAACCGATAAACGAATGTCACTAAGCGACTCTTTCGGCTTGGCTGACGATATACTTCGCCAGGGCATACAAGGAATTAGTGAACTGATTACGGTGCCTGGCCTGATCAACCTCGACTTCGCCGATGTCAAGACGATCATGTCCGAGGGTGGTGCGGCACTCATGGCAGTCGGCCGAGGTGAAGGGGAAGATCGAGCACGTATTGCAGCCGAACAGGCAGTGAGTTCCCAATTGCTTGATGTAACGATCGATGGCGCACGGGGCATTTTATTTAACGTGACCGGTGGTCCCGATATGAGCCTCTATGAAGTTAATATGGCCGCCTCCATTATCCGTGAAACGGCCCATCCGGATGCCAACTTGATATTTGGCGCAGTTATTGATGATTCTATGGGCGATGAGTTGCGGATAACCGTCATTGCCACTGGCTTTGACGCCGTCCAACCTACGAGAAGACAGCTTTTAGAACAGCAATATGGTCATAATAGATCAACAATGCCAGCGCCACAGGTTCCGGCGCGGGAACCTGAGTCTGTTTCGGTGTCGCAAGAGGCAGCAGCGCCCGAGCAACAACAGACGACCGAACAAGAATCGGTCTCGCCACGCTATATGCCTAATAACCTGGAGATTCCCGCTTTTTTGCGAAGACGCTAATAACAAATTTACTGCCTAGGTGAGCTCTCCAAGGCGCTCGCTTAACATCCTCTCTGTTCGCTCCCCCTATCTAATTGATAGGGGGAGCTACTTTTTTGGCTAGAATTCGTCCATCTTCACATAGGATGAAGTCGACAAGCGAATGCCTATTTTATTGGTGGGTGGTAATCTTTTAGTGTAGCCAGCCCATAATTATGTTTGCTATTCCAGGGGCTAGAACCTAAAATCAAGCAACTATGAGTTTTCGCAATTTCATCAATCAAGCCCGGGAAGCTGGTGACCTTGTCTCAATAAAGAAACCAGTTAGCACCGAATATGAGGTAGCTAACGTGGCTCATGCACTTGAGGGCAAACCTGTCTTGTTCGAAAACATAAAAGAACATACAGGTTGGCGGATTGGCTCTGGGGTTTGCTCAGACCGGAAATATTTTAGCATGAGCTTAGGTGTTCCAATTGAAAACCTCACCGCCCATTTGGCTCAAGCTCTTGAAAACCCTGTACTTCCGCCAACTTCTTTGCACGCCCCATGTCAGGAGATTGTGCTGGAGGATTTTAACCTAAACGATTTGCCAATATTGTTGCATTTACCTCAAGATGCGGGCCATTATATTGCTAGCAATGTGGTCATTTTGAAGGACCCGGATTTTGGCCGCAATATGTGCTATCACCGCCTTCTCCGACTTGACGACCGTCGTTTTGCGGCCCGGATCGTAGAAAATCGAGGGACTTCTGTTGCCCTAAGTAAAACCGAAGGGGATCTACCTGTGGCTATTTGTATAGGCGTGTCTTTGGCCACTCATTTGGCTGCTTCGATGTCGCCGGACCCAGAAGTTGACGAGCTTTCAGTGGCCAACTCTTTGGCGCCAACACCATTGGTCAAATGTCTGACCAAAGATTTAGAAGTACCTGCTGAGGCAGAAATCGTGCTCGAGGGACGAATAACGAGACAATTGGTGAGCGAAGGTCCATTTATGGATTTAACAGAAACCATGGACATTATTCGCCAACAGCCGGTAATCGAGATCGATCTGATTACCCACAGAAAAAATCCAATTTATCATGCCTTGTTACCTGGGGGTCTGGAACATAAATTGCTTATGGGCATGCCCCGAGAACCCACAATATTTAATGAGGTGAATAAGAAGGTGCGGTGTACAGGTGTGGTTATCACTCCCGGTGGTGGTTCATGGCTACATGCCGTGGTTCAGATAGAAAAAAGAGGACCGGATGATGGGCCAACTGCCATAAAAGCCGCCTTCAAAGGACACGGATCTTTAAAACACGTTTGGATAGTAGATACTGACATCGACATATATAATACAGTCGAAGTACAGTGGGCAATGGCCACCCGGTTCCAAGCTGATAGGGACATTCTGTTCCTGGCCGATCAACCAGGGAGCTCATTGGATCCCTCCGGGACTCATAAACCAGGCCAAAAGAGCCGTACGGCAAAATTGGGGCTCGATTGCACTATTCCTTGGGGAGCGGACAAAAGCAAATATCTCAAAGGGCGTTACGGCTCAGCGGATATAGATAGTTATGTCAATAAGTAGCCGCCTTCTCGAACCGAGATTGTTTTTGAAGAACGCAGATTAGATCTATGGACATTTTGACAGCATACAACGCTGCGGCGCAAGAGAGCGAACTATTCCAGGCGGAGGTGGCCTTTGTAATTATCCTCTCTCTTGCCGCGTTGGTGGCGATCATCAGCCGGCGAATTCGCCTACCCTATACAGTAGCCCTCGTTGTCGTGGGGTTAGCCTTGTCCTTGGTACCTACTCCCATTACCATTGATCTCAGCAGCGAGTTGATTTTGACCTTGCTGGTACCCCCATTGATTTTTGAAGCGACCCTCAATTTACGCTGGGAAATACTCCGAAAAAATTTGGCCGTCATATTACTCTTAGCAATGGTTGGCACTTTGCTAAGCACCTTCATTGTTGGTGCAATTATAAGTATCGCTGGCCAGACGTTGGTTCCCGAATTGGCTGTCGGCATCGCAGCTGCCCTGGCTTTTGGTGCGCTTATTTCGGCTACTGATCCAGTGGCGGTGATCTCCCTTTTTCGCGAATTGGGCGTTAGCAAGCGGTTATCAGTCTTGGTTGAGGGTGAGAGTCTATTTAATGACGGTGTGGCCATCGTCTTATTTAATCTTGCCCTCGTGGTCGGGGCCGCTGCAGCTATTGGCGAGGGGGAATCCTTTACGCTTAGCTCGGCCGTCTTTGAGTTTATAAAGGTCTTTTTTGGTGGCCTGGCAGTCGGCGCCATCTTAGGATATCTGGTCTCAACTGTCATCCTGAAAAATGTTGACGACAATCTAGTCGAAACTGCAACAACTGTGGCTCTCGCTTTCGGCTCCTTTATCCTAGCTGAACAATTCCATGTTAGTGGGGTCCTTGCCGTCGTTGCTGCAGGCATATTCGTCGGCAACATCGGCACTCGCAACACATCGCCGACCACAAAAATTACACTGGAGAATTTCTGGGAGTTTGCTGCATTTGTGGTCAATTCCATGGTTTTCCTGCTTATAGGATTGGCCGCGGACTTCTCTCAACTCCAGCCGAATCTATCACTTATTTTCGTGGCCATCCTGGCTGTTTTGTTTAGCAGGGCAATTGTCATTTACAGTTTAACCTGGATACATGGTCGATTTGATCGGGTGCGGCGAGTACCTGTTCCTTATCGACATGCCATGTATTGGGGAGGTTTACGGGGGGCAATCAGTTTAGCGCTGGCCCTGAGCTTGACGGGATCTGTCTTTGGTGAAAAAGTTGTCGCCGAACTTCAGTTGATGACTTTTGGCGTAGTCTTGTTCACATTACTCGTTCAAGGAACAACCCTCGGGCCACTCTTGCAGCGTCTTGGTTTGACAGTTGCACCAGAGAAGATAAGACAACAGCAGCGCCAACAGGCCCTTATTTATTTGACGAGGGCTGGTCGTCGCGAGTTAGATCGCATTTACAACGATGGCATTTTGTCTGATGGCGTATATCAAGCTATCTCCGAAGTTTATTCGATTGAAATGCGCGACCTCGACCGAAATCTTCGAGATTTATTGCATGACCATCCGGAGTTGGAACAATCCATGATTTTGCAGGCGCGTCGCGACCTGCTACAAGCTGAACGGACTGCAGTTGGTGATGTATTTCGCCGGGGATTAATTTCTGAAAGTGTTTACCATGAACTGGTTCAAGAAATGAATGGCCGCATAGCCGCGCTAGACATGATCGAAGAACAAATAGCCGCTGAAGTAGCAAGCGAGAATTCTCAGTGAGCTGCTTAGTTTGTGCGACCAGGGGTGGGCCAGGAAGCCGAGCATCGCAGGAAAAGGCTATCACTTACGCTGCCGAGCAGAAGAGCGAACTAATATTCCTCTATGTCGTCGATATCAGCATGATAGAAGAAGTGGATAATAGTTTGAAAATCGCCCTTCTATATGAGTTGTCCTGGCTCGGCCGAGTTATATTGCGAATTGCTCAGAAACGGGCAGATAATGCCCAGATTGTCAGCGAAATTGTTATTCGTGAAGGTACGGTTAAAGACGAGATTTGCCAATTTTTGGAAGAAAGATCGGCCGATTTGTTATTGCTGGGGGCACCGAGGGGAACAACCACGGCAATTTTTGGTGATGACTCAATCGATCTCTTCGCCCAGGAAATTAAAGAGACTTCTGGTGTGCCAGTGGAAATCGTGCGACCCGAAGAAATTCAAGAGGAATAAGGGGTGCTTGATTATCTTCGGGTTTACGAAGTAGGACCTCGGGACGGACTACAAAATGAGGCCATGCTTGTTTCAACTGAAAACAAGATCCGGATCATCGACGGTTTGATCGAGGCCGGATTGCGCTCAATAGAATTAACGAGTTTTGTAAATCCTCAGGCTGTTCCCCAAATGGCCGATGCTGATAGGGTCATGGCTAAAACGATAAACAGTCACGGTACCGATCATGCAGAATTCAGCGGTTTGGTGTTCAACGAGCGAGGCTATGACCGGGCTCTAGCAGTGGGCTGTAAAGCGATCGCTATTGGCACGGCTGTCAGCGATTCATTTAGCCAAGCCAATACGGGCATGTCGTCGGAAGACGCATTGGTTAAGACAAAGGATCTACTCAAGCGAGCCAAGCGTGACAATATCAGGACACGGGTTTATATCAGCACAGCTTGGGTTTGTCCCTTTGAAGGGCCAGTCCGCGCGGCAAAGACCATTGCTTATGCGGATCAACTCTGGGATATGGAGATGGATGAGCTAGCTATCGCTGATACCATCGGCCACGCCAATCCACTAGAAGTTGGTCGCTTAATGGAGGAGTTGGGCAAACGGTTCGACATGAGTAAACTAGCCGTTCACCTGCATGATACCCAGGCACTAGGTCTAGCAAATACAACCGCGGCCATACAAGCTGGTGTGCGTATTCATGATGCGAGTGTAGGTGGCTTGGGTGGCTGCCCATTTGCTCCTGGCGCCGCGGGCAATCTGGCAACTGAAGACCTTGTTTTTTTAGCCTACAAACTTGGAATGGGCACGGGTGTGGATTTCCCTGCTTTATGGGACGTAGTATATGATGTCGAAAAATTTGTTGGTCGTCCTGTAGGTGGCCGTATCAGAGCTTGGTGGGAGAGTGAGGGGCGATTCATGGAAGAAGGCCCCTTATTCCAGCAAACGGTGTAAGTGGAGATTAACAAATCAGGGGATGGTTGAGACAATTTGATCGCTCTAAATATCGAACAGAAGGCAATGATTGCCGGTGATTATGGCCTAGCCAAGCAGATGGCCATGCGATTATTAATAGACATGGCGGCCGCAGCCGGGGCGACTGAATTTATACCGGTTGATAGCGCTCACTTATCAGGCGTTTCGCCGCTTACCGGCGGGCTCGGGCTACGCCTTTTTCTGGCCAAACTGGCTGATGACCCTGATGCAAATATGGCAATTCCGACAACATTGAATTCGGCGGGTTGTGATGTAGAGCAATTTGAAGAGATGCACATAATAGTTCCCGACTTTCTGGAGCATAGCCAGAAGATCGTTGAACTATACACGCGCATCGGGGTAAAACCGATACAATCTTGCATTCCCTATGAGTGGGAAGGTGTGGTTACAACCGGCACGGCCGCCTGGGCAGAATCGAACGCTATTTCGTTTGGTAATTCATATTGCGGGTTGGTGACAAATCGCGAATCTGGTCTTTCAGCTCTAGCAAGCGCCTTGACCGGCTACACTCCCAAATATGGTTTGTTACTGGAAGAGAACCGGCGACCCAATATTGCAGTATTTGTTAGGGCCAAATTGAGCGATCCAACTGATTTTTCAATCCTCGGTGATTGGATAGGCAAACAACGGCAACCAGATTGGCAATTACCATATGGTCCAATCCCCCTAATAAAGGGGTTACCGCCGGAGTTAAGTCATGAGCAACGCAAGGCCTTGACATCAGCAGCAGCCAATTATGGTTCGCCAATGGTCTATATTGAGGGTATTAGCGATATCCCTCAGGTAAAGAAATTCCAGATAACGCTTGAATTTACTTCGGATCATTTAGAGCAGCGCTACAATATCTTAAGGCCAAAAGAGCCGATATCACTGATCACGATAGGGTGTCCTCAGGCCTCAGTGGGAGAAATAAGAGCGGTCGCAGAATTGCTGCGGGGCAAACAAGTTTCAGCCGCTCCCGAAGATGGACTTGGACTGCCTCCTTTATGGATTTTTACTTCATCAGCCAACAAGTCTATTGTCGAACGCACTGGTATTGCGACGATAATTCGAGAAAGTGGAGCCTTGTTGCTACAAAACACATGCCCAGAAGTAGTCCCCTATGACCAGCATTGGGTGAAACACATCCTGACTAACTCCATGAAGGCCGAACACTACATCAAATCAGGCCTAAATGGGATCCCTACATCAGTAATGCCGCTAGCTGATTGCATTGCTGCAGCAACAGGCGAACTGAATATTGAAGCTGCGCCAGTAGCGGGCGAGCCGAATAAGCATCCAGAACAGGAAAGCGTCGGGTCAGATTCGGGAACTGCCGGCAGGGCAAGGGACATCCCTAAACCAACCGACCCATCCCTGAGCCAATAGAAACACCTCAATTCGAAACACGCGGCCATGGTTTGCCCTCCCAGAAAGATTTTAGGATCACCGGTGAAGCTTTTGTCACGGACGTGCCGATAACCTTGCTCGGATTCGTAGATCGTGAAACCGGCGTTATTCAAGAGCCTGGCCATCCGGCTGATGGTCGTAGCCTGGCGGGAAAAATCGCAATATTCCCCTAAGGGAACTGGGTCAACTGTTGCTCCATATGTTCTTTTAGAGCTGCATTACCGGGGCATGGCCCCGATCGCCGTCATAAATACGGAGATAGATCAACAAAGTGCTCCTGCCTGTTCCTTGGAAGGAATCCCTTACGCTTACAACTTTGACGCAGATGTGCTTGATGGAATCCATGACGGCGACATTGTTGAGCTTCAACGACAAGGTGACGAAGTGAGGCTGCGGGTAATTAGCCGGGTTGAATCAGGAATATTCTGAGTGAAAATAAAGCCTAAGACAAAGATTTGTTCTCGCTAGGATGACTGCCAATAGTCAATAACAGTTAGGACGTCAGCGTACTTTCTCAATGGCCTCGACCGTTGTATACTGACAGCAGGTCGACAAAGCAGCACCGCCGGTTAGCGAGTAGGAGAAAATGAAGCAAAACGCCGACGACAGGCTCATCGGTAAGATAATCGATAACTTTGAAATTCAAGATGTCATTGGCCAGGGTGGGATGGGCATTGTATATCGAGGCTATCATCCTGCTTTGCAGCTGAACGCGGCCGTTAAGATCATGAAGCCTGAGCTGGCACTTCAATCAGGATTCTATGAAAGGTTTTTGCAGGAAGCGCGCACGGTAGCCCGCTTAGAACATCCAAATATCGTCGACGTAATCAATTTTGGCAGATACAAAGAACAAGGTTACGAAAGCTTTTATTTGATGATGGACTACGTGCCGGGGCCTAGCATGCGCCAGTTGCTGCGGGAGAACAAAGACGGTTTACCGATTTGGGATGTAGTCCAAATGGGCTGGCAAATTGCCGATGTACTCGTTTATTCGCATGCGGCCGGGGTATTACACAGAGACTTAAAACCCGATAACATTTTGGTTACTCATAGTATTAGGCCAAATCGCCCTTACCGGGTGATTGTAACTGATTTTGGTCTGGTAAAGTTGGGGCAAGGCAGTCTCTTGGAGACCCAAGAAGGGATTAGCTTGGGTACGCCGGCATACATGTCGCCAGAACAGGTCCGAGGGGTTGATGTGGATGACCGAGCTGACATTTACGCCTTGGGTATCATGTTGTATGAGGCGGCAACTGGTAAACGTCCTTATCCGGTGCGCAATATATTTGATGCCGCTAAATATCACAGCAGCGGTAATTTCGTCTCGCCGCAAGAACTGAATCCGGCAGTACCCAATGAGTTGGTCGAATTGATTGGGGCCATGCTTGAGCCGGAACTGGAGAATAGGTTAGCCTCGGCCGCTGAAGCCACAGACGAACTGCAAGAGATAATGGCCACAATCAGTCAAGTAGGCACCACTATCCATCCAACCTCTCTAGTTCAAAAACGAGTTGTGGGGGATGAGCTTAAAGAGACCGGTGATGAGGGGGGTGAAGAGAGTGCCACACCAACCCAAGCTCCAGCAGCCAGCAACGATGGCAGCATCCAATTCTTTGTCCAGGTAACCTATCAAGGTAACATCGAAGACAAAGTAAATCCATTGGGCTCACAGCCGATCATTGTCGGCCGTCTGCCATCTTCCGACATTGCCCTGGACCGACCCGGTCAGCGCTATGTTTCAAAGCGCCATTGCGAGATCTTGCTACGCAACGATCGTGTTTTAATACGAGATTTGGGCAGCACAAATGGTACGGTATTGGGCGATCAGGCGCTGCAGTCGAATGTTTTTCGTGAGTGGTCTGCTGATACTGAAGTATTCTTGGGTCCTTTTACTTTGTCCTTGATAAGCAATCGAGATCTGCAAAGTGTGCCTTCTCCGCCGGTAGGATCCCAGGTAGAGCCTAACACTCACATGACCATAACGATGGTGCGATCGGCCATTAAGCTTTCCTGTCCAAATGCCGTCCCCAGCAGACTTCCGCTGAGTGCCCAATTCCCAATTGTCATAGGCCGGGCAGTAGACAGCGACATGGTGCTCGACCATCCACACGTTTCCAAGCAGCACTGCCGGATCCAATTAGGCAATAATGGCGTCGAAGTCGTTGATATGAGAAGTACGAACGGGACATTTATGGGCGACCAGCGCCTTCCCCCACACACGCCCGTGCCTTGGCGAAATTCGCCTTCTATTCGGATCGGCAAATTTTTTATTACACTAGAACAGAAAACTGAAAGAAAAAAATAAATTCCCAGAGCAAACGATTTAATCTGTTCGCCTCCAGATGATATCGACCTCTCCATGATCATCAAGTGCCTGGCGCAACAAGGCAATCAAGGCCGGATCCGCACCATCAACTTCGAGCATGTCAACTGTCGGTACACTTAGATAGTAATCCATATCTTCCAGCGAATCTTCGACCAACTCATCCACAAGGAACCTTAACTGAGTGTCGCTGATTTCACCGATCAGAACACCGGTTTCTTTGTTATACAGATTAATCATATTTTATCCTTTACTTGAGTTTGTGTTTGTTATATGGCAAGTACATCTAAGCAAAGCACTAATGGTAGAGCATTCTTCAAAACTGAACCGCGCCTTGTTTAGAATTGTCTGGCATTTTTATAAAAGATGCTACATATGATCGTTGGTGATCAGGTTAGTATTTGAGGAATGGGGTTTCTTTGTTGATAATTCCAGCCAACAGACAACTGTCCTGCTCATTAACATGGCGTCAACGAATGCGGATAGCACACTGGATCGATGAATCGCTTTCGTAGCCCCTTGAAAGGATGTGAAGTTTTTATAATCGTCCAATCGGAGGAAGATAATGGCCTATAATGAAGCCCTGGCAGTGAGATTGCGGCAGTTACTCGACGACCAACCAAAATTAATTGAAAAAAAGATGTTCGGCGGGGTTGGTTTTATGCTACGCGGCAATATGGCCTGTGGTGTAAATAAGGACGATTTGATCGTTCGAGTGGGTCCAGACAACTATGAAACGGCCGTTATTAGACCCAGTGCCCGTCCCTTTGACTTTACCGGGCGGCCAATGAAGGGATGGGTTATCGTCAAACCCGCTGGTTATGCGGCCGATGACGACCTGCAATCATGGGTAGAAGAAGGCGTCGAGTTTGCCTTGTCGCTACCGCCAAAGTAAAAGCTATTGCTTTTCATTGCAATACCCATTCTCGGAATCTACAATACTGCCCCCAGCTGGTGCTTGTCCATCAGATGGACATTGCCGTTTAAGTTATCTTTCTTATTGGAATCTGGAAGTGTCCGGCCGACTGCTTCAGCCATAACCCTTGTCTGTTTTACGAGATCAGCGTAACGTTCTGGCTTGAGTGATTGGCGGCCGTCTGACACGGCCAATTCGGGCTGTTGGTGAACTTCGATGATCAAGCCATCAGCTCCAGCGGCAATCGCTGCGCGGGCGGCCGCACCCACATATTCCCAGCGTCCTGTAGCATGGCTAGGATCAGCGATAATTGGCAAATGTGATAACTGCTTGATGACCGGAATGGCATTGATATCGAAAGTGTTGCGAGTTTCTGTTTCATTGGCCCGGATTCCTCGCTCGCACAACATCACCTTATGATTATCGTGGCTTAATATATATTCGGCGCACATAAGCCATTCAAGCGTTGTACCAATCATGCTTCGTTTTAGAAGGACAGGATGATTGGCCTTCCCTACCGCATTCAATAGGGTGTAGTTCTGCATATTTCGGGCACCGATTTGCAAAATGTCCACATATTCGCAAACCATGGGCACCAAAGCTGGATCCATTACCTCAGTAATTACAGGCATCCCCGTAGCCTCTCTTGCTTCGGCAAGATACTGAAGCCCTTCTTCGCCGAGGCCCTGGAATGAGTAAGGAGATGTTCGTGGTTTATATGCGCCCCCGCGCAAGACCTGGGCACCGGCCTCTTTACACGCATGAGCAATTTCTAGCAATTGGCTTCGGCCCTCGACGGCGCAAGGACCCGCGATCATCAGTAGACTTTCGCCACCAACTTGAACATCCCCGACATTGAAGACCGTGTCGGCAGGTTGAAACTCCCGGCTTGCTGCCTTATAAGGCTTGGTGATAGGCATCACATTTTCGACGCCCTGCATACGCCCTATTTGGTGTCTGTCAATGGTGGTGCCATCGCCTATAACCCCGATGACCGTGCGATCCTGGCCGATAATTGGATGCACCTTACATCCGGCCATTTTAACCCTGTCGAGAACCGCATCAATATTTACTCTGCTGGCTTCGGTCTTCATAACAATTATCATTCTTTCTTCTCCTCGATATCGTAATTACCTATTGCTCAGCTGCATCTACGGAAAGGCCTGGTTAAAAAGATATTTCCGATTGCCTGCCAGTTCCAGGAAAACAAAAAAGACGCGGCTTGTATGCCGCGTCTTGCTCAAATCAGATACTGTTGCCTTTTCCTCTACTTAGGGCAAACGATCCTCCTCGGCCATCCGCGGCTGGGGTAGATTGCTAAAATAAAAGTAGAAGCTAAAAAAGCAATTCAATTTCTGCATGTTGACCAGCATAATAGCGCTTCTGAAATGATACGTCAAGCCATTGACTGGCTCTTCTATGATCCACTCGTAAAATTCCGGACTGAAAGGACCGCTCGTCATTCCTTCTTCCTGTCTACGAACCAAGAATATTGCTAAGCGCTCCTTTCACTTCAGGATAACGAAATGTAAAGTCCAACGCTTCCAATTTTTCGGGTATGGCACGCTGTCCATCAAGGACGATGGTCGCCACTTCGCCCATCATCAGCTTCAAGGCAAAGCCAGGAACCGGAATGTAAGAAGGACGGTTCATAACCTGGCCAAGCGCTTTGCCAAATTCGCGGTTCGTCACCGGATTTGGCGCCGTTAAATTGAATGGGCCGGAAGCTGATTCATGCTCCATTAGAAATCGAAGAGCCCGAATTTCATCGAGCCAGTGAATCCAGGGCCACCATTGTTTACCATTACCAAAATAGTTTCCCCCATAGAGTTTATAGAAGGGTAAGAGCCGGGTTAAGGGGGCCGCCTTCGCTTGTAAGTATCAAACCAGTCCGAACAATAATTCGGCGAACTCCTAAGGACTCTACTTCAGAGGTAGTCGCTTCCCACTCGACAGCTACGTCAGCCAAAAAGTCAGATTCAGGAGTAGTGGCCTCGGTGACAATCTCGTCGCCGCGTGGGCCATAATATCCAACGGCCGATGATTGCAAAAATACAGCAGGCTTTTGGTCTATTTGCTTTTGCGCTTCCACCAGCGCCCGACCAGAGTCAAGCCGGCTTTCGCGAATACGGCGTTTCTTATCCTTCGTCCAGCGCTCAGGAAAAAAGCCATCACCGGCCAGATTATCCCCGGCGAAGTTAACTAGGACAGTCGCATTTTCGACGAACTCGACCCAGTCTCCAACTGTTTTGCCATCCCATTGGGCCATTGTCACAGCGGCCGGCAAAATGTTTCGAGATTTATCTGGATTCCGGCTCAAGATAATTACCTCATGATCATCGTCCACCAGGCTGTTTACCAGGGACCGGCCGATTAATCCTGTACCTCCTGCTATTACGATCCGCACGTCAGGGCCTCCATTATTTTATACTTGCAAGACGCCGGAAGTTGGTACCGGCCTATTCCGCTATCGATGAGGTACTCCAAGAAAATGGGGTTTTAGGTAGCCCACTCTCTAATTGGCAACCAACGATAGGCTGATTAAATCTATATTCGAATTCAATATAGTTTGGGCTGCCCTGTAAGTCAAGAAAACATTATAATTTGGCATTTGGAGTATTCGACGTCGATTCCATCAATCAATACCGATAGGTTAGTTTTGCGGCCGTTCAAGCTGGCCGATGTCGATCCGCTGCACCAAATATTTGCTCAACCTTCGGTGTTACGCTTTTTCCCTAACCAAAATCCGCCAGACCTTGAACAAGTCAAGCGTATCATCGCTTTTCAATTATCCCATTGGGAAAAACATGCCTGTGGCTGGTGGGCTGTGGATCTGCCCGGTGCAAATACAATGATCGGTTGGTGTGGATTACAATATCTACTCGAAACTGAAGAAACTGAGGTAGCCTATCTGCTGGAACCTGAATACTGGGGGCGTGGATTGGGAACAGAGGCAGCTCGGGCAAGTCTTCGGTACGGATTCATTAACTTAGGCATAAAAAAGATTGTGGCCATCGTTCATCCAGACAATCTGGCTTCCCGACGCGTTATAAAAAAGCTCGGCATGGAATTTGTTGACCGGGCATCCTATTTCGGCATGGACTGTTTTCGATATGATATGGACGCTGTATCGTTCAAAGAATAGGGGTCGCAGAGCCCAATTAAACATCTTGTGTCAATTACCTCAACCGTAAAGGAGATCCCGACGATGTCACCACAAGTAAGTTACAAAGCGGAACTGGTGGGCGTATTGGGGCACCCGGTCGCTGAAAACCCCACAATCGTGATGCAAGAGGCCGCTTTCCAGGCCTTAAATCTTGACTGGCGTTATTTAACCATAGAAGTTCTTCCCGATGACTTAGCCGCTGCGATTCAAGGGGTACGGGCTTTTAATATGCAAGGGATTAATTTGACCATACCTCATAAGGTTGCTGTTCTTGAGCACTTGGATGAAGTTGCTTCGGATGCCAGATTAATGGGCGCCGTGAACACGGTGCGAAGAGAGGGAGATAAACTGATTGGAGAGAATACTGATGGCAAAGGCTTCATCCAATCGTTACATTTGGATGCGGAAACGGATCCCGCTGGCAAACATGTCGTCATTTTAGGAGCCGGTGGCGCTGCCAGGGCGATTGGTATCGAACTCGCTCTCGCCGGAACTGAGATCATTACAATTGTTAACCGAACTGAGAGCCGGGGTAAAGCTTTAGTCAACCTGCTCAATCAAGAAACCAACGCAAAAGCCAACTTTGTTTCTTGGAAAAACCCTTACCTATTACCTTCCGGCACAGATATTCTGGTTAATGCAACTTCAATTGGTCTCTATCCCGATATAACCGCCAAACCCAAGATTGATTATGAAAGCATTGGGCCAGAAATGATTGTTTGCGACGTGATTCCTAATCCACCTCGTACCCCTTTTCTGCAAGAAGCCGAGGCTAGAGGCGCTAAAACCCTTGACGGTTTGGGCATGTTAGTTTATCAAGGAGCTATTGGTTTCGAGATGTGGACTGGCTATAAAGCGCCAGTTGAAGTAATGCACAATTCCTTGTCCGCAACTTTCAACCTGTAATATCTTCTTCCAGATCTTATTTAACAGTTCGTCAATGGATGTCGCACGAAAAACATATAATAAAATTTCGTATCCTGGACGAAAGACAGGTTGAGTGCCGGTAGCCAAATCATGGTTGAGATACGCTTCAGTATATTTGTCGTCCAAATACTTATGAGACTAGCTTAAATCATTCATTCTTATTTGCTCTAGGATATTCATTCTTTTGGTGCCTCGGCAAATGAAAATGGTTGGCCCGGGCCCTCTCCAAAGGTTAATCCATCTTGGTGTAGGATCCTTTTGAACCCTCGAATTATCCACTTGCCCAGGGTAAAAATAGCCACCTGGCCGATTCCGGAATCCTCAGTAGCGGATAAAATAAGGGCAATATATGAGAAGACCCAAACCTTCAACAAATATTCACCGAGGTCGCGAGGCGACTTAGATCTTGAGGATCAAGAGGTTCAGCCAGACGCCCGGTCATAGCTAATAGAATCGGCGTCTTCTCGATAATGAAATACAGACCACCCTTACAAAGCCAAAGGGTGGTCTTTTTTTGTCTTTCAACAAGTTTTTCAGGAAGTTATCGTATAGATCATCCTTGTCGGTGCTTTTTTAGAATCCAATCAGGCAATCACTTGCACCAGGCTGACAGTAGGCTATCCTAGTTTGCAGTTCAAGCCAGGGTACGCTTAGAGGTAATGGATGGAAAACTTCGTCCCCTTACCTCGAGCAAAGAACAAGGCAACTTCAATCTCTCAATATTATTATTGTAGGGTAATGGCGGCCGAAATATTGGCGTCGATGCTGCTTCGTTGGATTTCAAGCATACTGAGAGTGAGTCTGGACGGTATTTCAGAGCAGACGCATAATAACAGGGAATTAGGGGTTGCCTATTTCTATTAGCTGTTTAATATTGTTGGCTCCTTGATAATAATGAACGTAACTTATTCTAGTGATCTCAAGCACACCAATCAGGACGCATGAAACAGCCGGATTTTCAAGGTGCTATAGAATATGCTCGGAAGCGAATGGCTCGCGAACTGCCATCTGGGTTATTCTATCATAGCTTGAGCCATACATTTGACGAGGTGCTACCGGCCTCTTTGCAGCTTGGTGATTTAAGTCACCTTGACGAATATAGCCTGGGTTTGATCGCGGTGGCGGCCGCCTACCATGATATTGGCTGGGTTGAACAGGGCAAGGATCATGAAATAATTGGCACAGGTATCGTCCGGGGAGTACTTCCAAAATATAATTTCCAATCCCAGCAGATTGAACAGATTGCCGGAATGATCATCGCCACCCGTTTACCCCAATCACCTCACAACTTGCTTGAAGAGATTATTGTCGATGCCGATCTAGATGTCCTGGGTAGAATAGATTATTGGCCGCGCAATTGGGATTTGCGTGCAGAATTTGAAGCTACAGGAAACCACATTAACAAGAAGGAGTGGCTCGTTCGGCAACTGCGATTCCTGGAATCCCATACCTACTTCACAAAGGCGGCCCAATTGCTTAGAAATGAGCAAAAACAGAAGAACATGGCGCAATTAAGGGAACATATAGCAAAAATGACCGCGGAATTCGAGTCGTAAGTGCTTGGGGCAGCTTATCCAAGTAATCTGCCGGCATCTGTCTACGTATTCGATGCGAAAAACGTTATCATTTTGGTCATGGGGCAACGATAACTTGACCAATCACCATTAAGGGAGCAAACGCCTAAACGATTTTGGGGTTGAGAAGTAGCAAAAACCATTGTTGTCTACAAATTAGATTAGCCGATAGCACAATACCCGTGAGAATCATGCCCGAATGTCATTCTCACTCTGGAGCAAAATTTTGCTTCTTACAATTGAGCGGGTCGCCATCTTAATTTCAGCAAACATCTTTGGTGATACCCCAGACTATGCCTTGGCCTCCGTTGCTGGAATTGTCGAAGAGGTTGAATTGACACCTGGAGAGACCTTCATTCAGGAAGGCGCTGTCGAGGATTCGATGTACATTGTCGTAGAAGGTGAGGTTCAGGTCCATAGGGAGGGCAAACCGATCATTAATCTTGGCCCCGGCAGGAGCGTTGGGGAACTGGCTGTGCTTGATCCTGAGCCGCGATCTGCGTCAGTAACCGCAATCAGCGATAGTTATTTATTTCGGATTGACAAAGAACCATTCGACGAAGTGATGGCCGACCGGCCAGAGATAGCCCAGAGCGTCATCAAGGCCTTGTGCCAACGCATCCGGGATCAGGGGCAGCTAATGGCCAGTAATGATTATGAGGAAATGGGCCATACCCTCCAGCCTGAGGCGAGTGAATAGTGGCTGAACTCAGCCCGTATGAACCAGGGACATTTCGCCGGTTCAATGCGCGGTTGGTTCTACTGATAGGCCAGTCGGTATCTTTGGGCATCTTATTGGCGCTGCTCATCGTTACCGCCAGCGCTCTATTCCTAATCGAGTTCGGTTCTCAGGCACTGCCCCATGTTTATATTGCCGTAGCTATCCTGGGTACAGCTGTTTTTTATGGTTTTGCCGAGATTCTTAGGCTCTGGACGCTACCTGGTCTGTCAATTGTTACACTGGCTCTTACGGCCCTATTCTTCTTGCTAGCTTGGATAGGATTAACCTTCACGAATGCCACCTGGATATCATTTTTATTGATGATTTCTTTCTCGTTGCTCCTTCAGATGGGTTTTATCATCCTGGGTGGACAGGCCGGCCGTCTTTTCGATGTCAGGCAAATGAAGCGATTATTCCTCCGTGTTGTCGCCGGTTTTGCGATTGGTTTTATGGTTGGCGGTTTTATAGCGGCCTTGTTGTCCGGATTTATTGGCCAAACGGCAAATTTACTGCTTTTCGGCATCGTAGCAGCATTAAGCATGCTGGGCTTTCTGCTAATGACTGATCGACGTTTTCATGCGGAATTGGTACAAGCCGGACCAGCACGAAGTAAGACTGCCAGCAGACCCTTATGGCAATTGTTGGCGAAGCGTTTCGTCTTGGTCATCGTGCTTTACCAGATGTTATCGGCTATGACCAGCCAATTATCGTGCTTTTCGGCTTGGCCTTCACAATTATCATTCGCTCGGTCGCTTGATCTTTGCTGTCGACGATATAAGACATGCAAATCAGTGCCAATCGCTTCAATCATAAGCTGCTGAAATCGCAGCGGATCATTCAGCACATCAATCGGCACTTTGCGTTTGCTATGGCTCATCGACATTGCCAATAGTTCCCGCAGTATCAACTTGGGGACACCGAAAATACACCTTCTTCGGATAGATCCGCTAGCCGGCTGACCACGTGGCTATCATTTTCCTGCCATATTAATTCGATAACATCTTCGAGTTCCCCGGAGAAAACCGCCTGGGCAGCTACTTCTGGGTGCATCATTCGGCCGAAGATCGAAAAATCCACCATACCAATGTCATGAAGAAGAGCTAGGACGACACCATATTCGCACATCCAGGCTAGCCTCGTCGAAGAACGGAGGGGAAGCAGAAGCCCATGCATACTATCAAGGGTGGTCAGGACCTGCCGAGCCACATCCCGCATGTGGATGACGCCGTGGTCGGCAAAAAGGGCTGCATGTCTCCCATCTAAATTGACGAAGGCTGGATCGTGGATGAGGTTTTCGAGTCGCGCCTGTTCATTAATACGGGCGTAATAACGCTCTTCAATTCGTTGCCGAATGTTAGCAGATATGTACCTTTCTGTTGCTGACAAAGGTGTGCTCCAAACTGTGCAGGATTCCAGAAGGTATAAATGTTAGCCTAGTTGACGATGCCTAGCAATTAAGTATGGACTACCCCGGCCGGTCTTACACAGATGGGAATGATAGATCCGGAGTCGGAATTCCGGGCTGGAGAGCCTCTCAAAATCGGTCAAGCGGGCGAGCTTTTATGTCCCATGGTGATAGGGCCGCCTATATAAGGGCAGCTTGTGGCCTGAAATCGATTTTGCACAATAAGGGTAGCTCGAAATGGTAATGCCTGCTAAGACCGATATCGCCTTTTCCAACCAGCATCCAACTCTCTGGTTATAGCCAACAAATCATCTACTATTCTATCTGGCCCGACCTAGTTTTTATCGGCACGCCTATCAGTCTCTTTCCACAGCCAGCGCCATAAATTGGCCAGACGCGATTGATCCTCTTCGCTATTTTTTTCTGTGAGAGCGGTGGAAGCTGGTGGGGACTGCGGGTGAGGTGCAGGCAAATCCTTGGCAGGGGCAACTTTTCCATCCGAAATCTGGTTTTGGCCGCCTATTATTTTCAGCTCTGTCTCGGCTGCTACTGCTCTTCGTTCGGCAATCAAAGCAGCTTGCTGGGCTTGCCCAAGCTGATCATGCAACAAATTACGCTCGGCTGTGATGGCTGCCAGTTGTTGCTCCAATTTTACAATCTTTTTGGCCAGGTCTTCAGGACTTTCCTCGCTCATAGTGGAAATTCTAACCTATATTAATTTGACCAGCTAGCTCAGAACCGGTTATGATCTTTCATGCCAGCCAAAACGCCGGGGAGATGTTCGAAGTTCTATTTCCTGGCCTCACCGGCACCGACTGGGAGTTAGTCCGATTGTCACGCAAACAGAAGTGAAAGAAAAACTTGGTTGGGCACTGGGGCCAGAATTAGGCTTTGAATCTACTTTGCAGGCGCAGAAGGTGGAGTTTGAAGATACGGCCGTAAGTTTTCTAAGGACCTTCAATGGACAAGTGTTTGCTCTGACAACTCGGGGACCAAATGAAGGCGATTGGGTTATCGCCACTTCTTGAGTGTTAACATTCGCAGCCAATCAATGTCCAACCCGACTGCCGCCATAGTGTTATTTAGGAGATAAAGCTGTTCCGAAAAGAAAGGACTTGCATGTGGATGATAGCGGTCGTCGTAGGTCATTCGCCCTTAGCCGAACGACGGAGGTAAGTGTGTGAACCTATGATAAAAATTGAAGTCAAAACAGAGATTATGTGTCCGGTTGAGGAAGTGTTCGCCTTTACCGTCAGCAGCGACTTCGATAGGCAATGGCAATCTGGGGTATTGGATGCCGCTCAGACCTCTGAGGGGCCAATGGCTGTTGGAGCTACCTTTATGCAAGATTTTCAGTTCCTCGGCCGGCGAGTCAGATCGACTTTCGAAGTAACTGACTACCGCCCCAACGAAACGTTCGGCTTCCGGACAACCTCGGGACCACTACCGATCGAGGGTTCATATACCTACGAGAAATTAAATGATAGCTCGACAAGAATCACGATGCGCGCCGAGGCAGAGGTTGGTGGTTTCTTTAAGCTTGCCGAACCTCTGGTTTCCCGCACAGCTCAACGGCAATGGGAGGCTAATTTCTTGACCGCTAAGGATATTCTGGAATCCTCCAAGCCATAAGAACAGTAAACAGGTGATGTCCCTGATACTTAATGAAAGATACAGCTTTGATTCTAGCTTAAGTTATTAGTCCTCAGCTGCGGGCAATACCAGTAACAGAAAGGCTGCTCCTGCGAGAGCGACGGGCATTTCCTCCGGCACGGAACCAATGTATTTGTCCGGCCAATTCGGCACGTGCTGGTATAGCTTTCCATTCTTATGTACTTCGCCTAGATAATCATCCAAGGCGCTCGGTTTGTGACGAAAAACTTTTCCGGTATCCAGTTGCACCCGGCCGACATAGGTATCAGATCCCGCCAGGGAAATATAGATCTTGCCGGTATCCGTTTTTACGTAACCTATCTCATCATCGGGGCCTGGCTCGCTACGAAAGACCCGGCCGTCTTCATCTACTCGACCTACTAACTCATCGGGGAGACCACGGCGATGCCGGTAAACTTTGCTCATTTTCTACTCCAGTGGTGATTGATAGATCTATTGGACCAACCCTTCGTACCGGGTAAATTGGGATTTTTCCCAGATCCTAAGAGATGCATTTGATCGCATCCAGATCATGAATTACAGCTAATTTATATAACAAATAGTGGAAGAAGTCATTCCGATCGGGGAATTAACTGGTGGAACGGAAAGCGTTCTGCAGGCAGCGAGCTCGTGGCTGCAACAAGGATACCTATCTTGAATAACGAGACCAGGGTGAATAGGCGCAGTAGTCCTTAACATTTTCACGATGAATGACCACTGCGCCTATCGAGATTCTGCTACTCTTTTATTACCAGCTTGCCAAGGCGAGCTTGGCAATGAACGGTAATAGTTATCGGGTTAATAGACTGTTTTGCTTGAATTCAGGCTTTGACGACGTGCGTATCAAATAACTTATCATGCCAAGTTTCACCTTCGGCATCAAAAGCAGCCCAAATGTAACCCACGTAAAAGATTAAGGCGCTGATCCAATAACCAATTGTTCCTCTAAATCCCGCCCGCAGGAAGGACAGGTCTTCCTTGGACCGGCGAACAACTTTTATATTCAACAGCTTCATGCCAATCGTTTGCCCGCTATTGCTCCAGTAGTAACCAAAGTAAATAAATTGAAACAATAGTAAAAAGACGAAGAGGAAAAAGAATAGGGCGGCCGATATAATTCCTAGAAGGCCGCTATCGGTGCTGCCGGCGATGCCGGCGATCAAGGTTATAACCAAGGCCAAAACAAAGGCCAGGATACCAATAAAAATACCGTCCAAAAACCAGGCAAAAAAACGCGAACCAAATCCTGCTTTTTCCATGAAAATGTCCTCCTTGAACTGTACATGGGTCTGTAGAATGGAGATATTGATTGATTTTACCCAATTTGCGACATTATTCTAGAGGACCGTAAGATCGGCATGAATTGGGCATGTTTTCGAGCCCCTGTGTTTTGTTAAACCGGCCGTCACAGCAAGGGATGGCAAACATTCAGGGGTCTTGAAGGTCGACGCATCTCGATGAGATGGGTTGGAAAAGTCAGCTATACCCAAAATAATCCAGTCATTTCATAAAAAAAGTCGCTTTGAAGCTATAAAAAACTTGGCAAAGCGACCATAAAAAACAATTTTCTAGGCTGTCTGTGGCAGCAGGTTAATCTATTGCTTCAGCCTCCTGCACCACAACGGCTTCATCGCCATCCGGCGAATTTGACTGGTTGACCAGGGTCTGGACATCTTGTTGTACCTTATCCACACGAGCGTGCATTTCTGCCAGACCACGCTCATATTGCGCTTGCAGTCTTTGACGTTCAAGCTCGGCCTCTTCACGAATCCTGGCTCGTAGTTCCTCGCCGGACTGAGGAGCATACAATAAAGCCGCGATAGCTCCCACGGCGGCGCCCACTATAAATGCAAAAATTGACTTCATTTTCAAACCTCCAAAAAACCCTTGTTGCTTCCGTTACCTGCCAATGCAATTTTTAAATTGCTCGGCCGCGTGATGACTGCGGTCGACATTCCCTAGTATAGTAACATATCTTTTATCTGACACACGAAGAATATGTTTTTTCTGTCTGAATAAGAGCGGTCTGAGTGAAGGATAGGGTTTGCTTGTTAGAGACTGAAGCGAAATAAAGCGTCTTGGGTAAGTAGATAATAAAGCTATTAGAAGGGAATCTGATTGCCGTCGCGACGAAAAAGAAACGAAAAAACCGTAGCCTTTTATTAATCAACTAGAGGTATTCCCTGGAAAGAATCCGGAAAGGGCGCGTATTGCTACCTCTGAGGCTCAATGTTATAATGCCGCTCCTAGGAATTGACCTGCTCAGGGGCGCGTAGCTCAGTTGGTTAGAGCGCACGGTTCACATCCGTGAGGCCGTTGGTTCGAGTCCAATCGCGCCCACTTTTTCCCTTTTTTGGATCACATCAGCCTAAACGTTAAATGTTCCTGCCAGAGGTGGCGAGTAATAATCGTCGTTTGCCTTCAGGGTTCATGTCCCTACGGATGTGAACCGTGCTCCAAGCAAGATCACCTCAGCACCAGTTTCTGTGTTTCAATCGCTTCGCAAAACTCCCTTTATCTACGTCCATCCAATCCTTTCCCAGTGAAACGATCTCTTTCTACAACAACCAAAAACCATATATTTCCCTTATAATGTGGGTATGCCTGAGACCCTGCTGCGCACGAAGCTATTTGTCCCGCCATTGCGGCCGAACCTGGTTCCACGCCCTCAACTGATCGAGCGACTCAACCAGGGTTTACAACTTGGCCACAAACTCACCCTCATCTCCGCCCCGGCCGGCTTTGGCAAGACTACGCTGGTCAGTGAATGGGTCGCCTGTTGCGAACGGCCGGCCGCCTGGCTGTCACTGGACGAAGGGGATAACGACCCCACACGTTTTCTGACTTACCTCGTCGCTGCTTTGCAGACGATTGCGGCGAATATTGGGGAAGGGGTGTTGGGTGTGCTCCAATCCCCTCAGCCACGGCCCACCGAATCGATTCTGACCGCCCTGCTCAATGAAATCACGGCCGTCCCGGACAATTTTGCCCTCGTCCTCGACGACTACCACCTTATTGATGCCAAACCGGTCGACGACGCCCTTACTTTTCTTCTTGAGCATTTGCCACCACAGATGCACCTGATCATCGCCACCCGTGAGGATCCGCACCGACCCCTGGCTCGTCTGCGCGCCGGTGGTCAATTAACCGAACTGCGTACCACCGACTTGCGTTTTACCTCCGCCGAAGCGGCCCGGTTTCTCAACCAGGTGATGGGCCTAAACCTCTCGGCGGTAGAGATCGCTGCCCTGGAAAACCGCACCGAAGGCTGGATTGCCGGCCTGCAATTGGCTGCGCTCTCAAAGCAGGGGCGAGCAGACACCGCCAGTTTTACCCAGGCGTTCACCGGCAGCCATCATTTCGTCCTCGACTATCTGGTCGAAGAAGTTCTGCAGCGTCAGCCCGAACGCGTCCGCAGCTTCTTACTCCAGACCTCTATTCTCGACAGGTTAAGTGGTCCTCTGTGCGATGCCGTCACCGGGCAGGAAGATGGCAGAGGGATGCTGGAGGCTTTGGAGCGTGGCAACCTATTTGTTGTTCCGCTAGATGACAAGCGCCAGTGGTATCGCTATCACCACCTTTTTGCAGACGTTCTCCGTGCGCATTCGATGGAAGAGCAGCCCGATCGAATACCTACCCTGCATCGACGGGCGAGCGAGTGGTACGAGCAGAAAGATCTACCGTCCGATGCGATCCGCCACGCGATTGCCGCCGAAGATTTCAACCGAGCGGCAGACCTGGCCGAACTGGCCTGGCCAGCATGGAGTGGGAGTTTTCAGTCAATCACTTGGCTTGGCTGGGTGAAGGTGCTGCCAGAAGAACTGGTCCGCGCAAGACCTGTGCTCAGCGTTGCGTATGCCCAGGCATTATTGGGTGCTGGCAAGCTGGAGGCCGCCGAAGCCCGATTACTGGATGCTGAACGGTGGCTGGAACCGACAGTTGACATGAGTGACCGGCCGGAAGCCCCAACAACCAAAATGGTCGTTGTGGACGAAGAGCAGTTTCGGTCGCTACCAGCGTCGCGAGCCATGGCCCGTGCCTATCATGCCCAGGCCATTGGCGATTTTCCTGGCACTGTTAAGTACACTCAGCGGTTACTCGACCTCTTACCTGAGGGAGACCATCTCAGGCGCGGACAAACAACTGCGCTCCTGGCGCTTGCATACTGGGCGAGCGGAGATCTTGAAGCGGCCCACCGTACCTTTTCCGATGCCCTGGCTTTCATGCAGAGAGCTGGCAACATCCTTGACACAATCAACGGCGCATTTGTCCTGGCTGATATGAAGATGACACTAGGTCATCTCCACGAGGCAGTAAGTACATGTGAGCACGCATTGCAGCTTGCGACTGAGCACGGCAAACCAATGCCCTTGGGAACTGAGGAAGTGTATACTGGAATTAGCGAGCTACACCGTGAACGGGGCGATCTAGAAGCCGCTGCACAGGACTTAGCTACAAGCAAGAAGCTGGGTGAGCAAGTTGAGTTACCGGATTGGCAGTATCGTTGGTGTATTGCCCATGCTCGACTAAATGTGGCACGTGGAGACCTAGTTGGCGCTATCGACTTGCTTCACGAGGCGGAGCGTCTGTATATCAGGACTCCCCTCCCCGAAGTACGTCCCATAGCGGCGATGAAGGCACGTGTGTGGGTTGGGCAGGGCAGGTTGACCAATGCTCTAAGTTGGGCGCGTGAACGAGGCCTGTCCTTTGATGACGAACTCAGCTACCTGCGCGAGTTCGAGCACGTCACCCTGGCCAGGGTGCTCATCGCCCAGTATAAGAGCGATCTGGTGGATGGCTCCATTCACGAGGCAGTAGGACTACTAGAGCGCCTCCTGAAAGCAGCGGAAGAAGGTAGAAGGATGGGCAGTGTAATCGAAATCCTTACGCTGCAGGCACTCGCTCACGAGGCGCAGGGCAACATCCCTCCCGCTCTCGTATCTCTGGAACGCGCCCTGACGCTGGCTGAGCCGGAGGGCTACCTCAGACTCTTTATCGATGAAGGTCCACCGATGGAAACATTGTTGAAAAAGATGAAGTTAGAAGACGGAAGGCCTGTCCTGAGCGAGGTCAAAGGGATGAAGGAGTATATCCGCAAGCTGCTTGCTGCCTTCTCAGATAAAGAATCCCGTCCCCCATCTCCCAGCTCTCAGCCTTTGATTGAGCCATTGAGCGAACGCGAACTTGAAGTCCTGCGATTTCTCACGACTGAGTTGTCCGGACCTGAAATCGCACAAGAACTAATGGTCGAATTAAGCACCTTACGATCACATACTAAAAATATCTACAGCAAACTCAATGTCAGCAGTCGTAGGGCGGCAGTGCACAAAGCTGAAGACCTCAATTTGATCTAACTAATAGATCTCTATATTTCCCTGATAGGCATCAACAATATGTTGGATGATCCTTTCAGGGTATTTTTATATCTCCCCATCTCTTGATTCAATTAATCCCCACATTAACCCCCACATGTGGGGATGACATCCCCACACCATTATTTGTATATTTTATGTAGTGAATAGGACAAGAATCTAGCCGCATATTATCACAAGCAAATACAAGGAGGCCTTATGCCCAATGAACGAAACGGATTTGGTCCTAGATTCTACGAAATCAAGATCAAAGGGCATCTGGAGGAGCGCTGGGCGGAGTGGTTTGAGGAAATGACATTTACTCATGAAAAAGATGGAACAACCACCCTTTATGGCCCCCTTCCTGACCAGACTGCCTTGCACAGCATCTTACGCAAAATCCGGGATTTGAATCTGCAACTGATATCGGTAAAACAAGTCAAGTTAGATGCGGAAGACGAAACAAAAACCAGTTCCAACGGAGGTGTTCGTATTGATGACTAAAACCAAATCAAACCCGAATTTACTAACTATTAACGAGAATAAAAAAGGAGATAAAAAATGAATACATACAGAAAGACCGCAATAATTGTGGGAGTATTATTCATAATTGGGACGGTTGCGGGTATTCTAAGTCTTGTTTTTACAGGACCTTTTCTAGATGATCCGGATTATCTTATTAAAGTTTCTGCAAATGAAAACCGAATCATAATAGGCGCGCTGTTTGTGTTAATTATGGCCTTTGCACTTGCTATGGTTCCAGTTGTGATGTTTCCAATCTCTAAAAAATATAATGAAGCCTTAGCTCTTGGGTATGTTGTTTTCAGGGGGGCGCTTGAGACCGTTACCTATATTGCTGTGGTAGTCAGCTGGCTATTACTAATAGCATTAAGTCAGGAATATGTAAAAGCAGGAGCTCCGGATGCTTCCTATTTTCAAACTTTGGGCACTTTATTACTAAAAGCAGTTGATTGGATGGATGTTATTTTGACAATCGTTTTTAGCCTAGGTGCTCTGATGTTTTATTATTTGTTGTATCAATCAAAACTCATTCCTCGATGGTTATCAGGTTGGGGTTTTATTGGAGCAACAATGGTGTTGGCAGCCGGCATGTTAGCTATGTTCGGCTTGGTTTTTGAACTTTCCGGATTTGAGATCTTATGGGCTCCACTAGCCTTGAATGAAATGGTTCTAGCGGTATGGCTAATAGTTAAAGGATTCAATCCATCTGCAATCGCTTCCGTGTCTGCCTAAGTAGATACTCAATCTCGGAATAGTCAAAAAGGAGACCAAATGAACACAGATATGAACACCGTCAGGCTATTGGGTGCAGCGCAAGTGATGGTTTTTGTTAGCTTCTTGATCGCGGGTGGCTTCCTTTGGCGGACTCTGATATTCTCCTTTTGGACGATGCCTGTCTAAGGATAAACAATTAGAATTGATGTGCTGGATAAAAGTGTGCGTGCAGATATTCAATTCTAATCCTGCCGCCGATCTAAACGGAGAAACGAATGAATTTTGCGGTTGAAACATCCCATCTATCAAAAAGGTTTGGTGATACCCAGGCTGTCGCCGATGTTAGTTTTCAGGTTACAAATGGCGAAATATTTGGACTACTGGGTCCGAATGGCGCTGGAAAAACAACTACTATCCGGCTCATGCTCGACATCTTTAAGCCGGACTCCGGTTCAGTCTCAATACTCGACGGGCCAATGACCGAGATGAAAAAGGAGCGTATCGGTTATATGCCTGAGGAGCGTGGCCTCTATCAAGAAATGAAACTCGAACGCTGCCTGATCTATCTTGCTGGCCTCAAAGGAATTCCAGCTCCGGAAGCACGTCAACGGCTAAATCATTATCTAGAGCGATTTGATCTGGCTCAACACAAAAATAAGAAGGTCAAGGAATTGAGCCGAGGTATGCAGCAGAAAGCTCAGATCATTAACACGGTGCTTCACCAGCCAGAACTGCTCATCGTGGATGAGCCTTTCAGCGGATTGGATCCTGTCAATACCCAGTTGGTCAAGGAATTGATGAACGAGCTACGCACGGAGGGCACGACAATTGTCATGTCCACCCATATGATGCATCAGGTCGAGGAGTTGTGCGACCGGATTTTGCTCATTAATAATGGTCGCAATGTGCTTTATGGTCCTTTGAATGAGATCCGGCGATCATATGCAGGTCACGCGGTGCATGTACGCGTTGATGGCCCTCTACCCCAGATCAATGGGATACTGGCCGTCGAGCAGCATAACTCAGTGACCCGGCTAACTTTGGACAGCGCCACGACCCCCCAGGACGTGCTGATCCAATTGGTTGGCAACCACGTGAATATAGAACAATTTGAGATCGCCACACCTACATTGGACGAGATTTTTATCCGTGCTGTAAAAGAAGATGTGGTTACTTCGGAGGTTGGGAATGTCTAAAGTCTTGCTGATTGCCAGCCACCAATTCAGGCAGGAGACATCTAAGCGCAGCTTCTTGCTAATCCTCTTTATGATGCCACTGTTCCTGACATTCATAATTGGATTCGGCTATCTGGTATCCCTGACAGAACGAGACGAAATAACTCTTGGCTATGTAGATCAGGCAGGAATTGTGGCTGATGACTCTCCAGGAATCGAAGCTGAGGATGTAACGTTGGTCAGGTACGAAACACCTGAATCTGCGCGGGATGCACTGGAAAACGAGCAGATCGACGCGTACTACAATATTGCCCCCAATTATAGCGAGAGCCGAGACGCTGAACTGTTTTACAAGGAAGAACCGCCTTATAAGGCTATGCGGCATTTCGAAGAAGTCGTTCGCATCAACCTGGTTGCAGACCAGGCGCCTGAAGTTAAACACCGCATGTTGGAGGGCGCCGTGATTACAGTCACAGCAACTGAATACAATCGTGAATTCCCGGGCGGTGGCCCCACTGCCGGACTGTTTGTCCCGTTACTGGCAGCCGCCATATTTGCCTTCTTGATCATGACAACATCCGGTTATATGACCTCCGTTTTGGCTGAGGAAAAAGCGAGCAAAACAATCGAAATAGTGATTACATCGATTTCAGAAGGGCGGATGATGGCCGGCAAAGTCCTTGGCGCCCTTGGAATCGCTTTCTTACAGTTGATTGTCTGGATGTCTTTCCTGTTAATCGGTATTTGGGTAGGAGCGAATCTTTTGGACGTTTCCTGGCTGCTGGATCTGGTGGTGAGCTGGCGAGATGTGCTGGCAGTTGTAGCGGTCGCCCTTCCGGCCTATTTATTCATGGCTGCCTTGATGTCACTTATCGGAAGCATGCTTGCTGATCCCAATGAAGCCGAACAGATTGGACCTATGTCAATGATGCTGATCTTCCTGCCGATATACCTTCTGGTGGTAATTATCAACAATCCCAATGGCGCTGTGGCTCTGATCTTGAGTTTCTTTCCTCCGACATCCCTTGTTACCATCGCCTTGCGCAGCCTGATCATGGTCGTGCCAATGTGGCAAATCGGCCTTTCGGTGCTTATCTCCCTGATCGGGGGAATTTTCCTGATTTGGCTGGCCGGCCGCGCCTTTCGCATGAGCATGCTTCGCTATGGAAAGCGTCTCCAGGTAGGTGAACTTTTCAGACGCAAGAGTGCTCGTGATCCGGTTACGTCATCATCCTAATAAATCCACGGAAAGTGATATGAACAAGACTATGCTCATCGCCAGAACCGAGGTTCGCACCTCATTGGGCCGAAAGACCTTCGTTCTGTTTGCTTATGGTTTGCCTATACTGATAGGCATCATCTCTTTGGGTTTCATTTTGATTAGAGGTGGTCAAGATGATTCGGGTCAAGAAGATATCCCAGCTGAAATTCCTGGACAGGGATTTGTAGGATATGTCGATCCGGCCGGCATTATCCAGTCAATTCCGGAAAATGTGCCTGAGGACTGGCTTCTTTCCTATCCAGATCCAGAAACCGCGAGGCAGGCACTTGATGATGGAGATATCGAAGGCTATTACCAGATTTCCCAAGATTACGTCACTTCCGGTGAACTGTCTTACGTTGCACGTACCTTCAACCCCCGCTCACCAGTTCGAACCGAAGCACTGGAGTGGATCTTGCTTTTCAATCTGGCTGGACGAGAAGAGGGCCTGGCCACAAGCCTCTGGCAGCCGTTTGACTTAACGATGACTTCCCTGGCTCCACAATCAGAAGAGGCGGCTGGAGAAAGTTTTATCGAGGAGATGCTGCCTACAATAATGACCCTCATCCTCTATATGGTCATTATTATGACCGCCTCGATATTGGCTAACGCAGTGTCCGATGAGAAGAAAAATCGGGTCATGGAGATCGTTATCTCGTCAGCATCACCCAACCAATTTATTACCGGCAAGATCCTGGCCGTTGGTTTTTTGGGATTATTGATGATAGCGGTCTGGTTGGGTGTGATGTGGATGGTGGTTTCGTTTGGCGGTCAACCGTTAAATATACCGGTCGATTTCGAGCTTCGTACCAGCCTGCTAATCTGGGTAATTATCTATTCGTTCCTGGGCTATGCCATGTATGGTTCACTAATGGCGGGATTAGGAGCGCTGTCTCCCGATATCAAGGATGCTCGCAGTGCATCCATGGCGATATTGTCACCCCTGATACTTGGCTACTTGCTGAACATATTATTCATTCAGAGTAACCCTGATGAACCTCTGGCTGTGATTGTTAGCCTTTTCCCCTTGACAGCACCGGTAACCATGATCATTCGAATGACGACGACCACGGTACCGCTTTGGCAATCGATATTGGCTGCCCTGCTCATGGTTATTACGGCCTTTTTTATCATTCGTGCCGTTGCTCGCCTCTTTCGCGCTCAAATCCTGCTATCTGGTCAGGCGCCTACTGTTAAGCGTTTCTATCGCTCTCTCCTGGGTCGGTCGTAATCTGAAACCAATTCGCCAAAATAATGATCGTGGGCTTGTAGGACAATGGACCAATCAAACTTTTGGTTAGCCACTTGTAAGCCATTTTCAGCCAACGATCGTGCCATGTCCGGTTGGTTTACTAGCTTCTTTATCTGCTCCAGGAAATCCTGCTCGTCATCCGAATTGAAGAGTAATCCGTTCTTATTGTGAGTGATTACGCTCGGGATCCCACCGCTTCTGGCAGCGATAACAGGTACGCCGGCCGCATTAGCCTCACAAAGAACCCTGCCCATCGTTTCAGCATCTTTTTGATTGGTCACCGGGTTGATCTTGATCCTGCTGGCCAGCACGAAGAGATCTGAGAGCCAGTAATATCGCTGCACTTGGAGATGGTCGATTCGGCCGGCAAACGTAACCCGGTCTAGTTGCAGATCATGGGCCAGTCGCCGGTAATGCTTGCTATCCTTACCCTCGCCAACGATCAACAGATGTGCCTGGGGTATAAGCCTTCGCA
>PVMK01187436.1_pt1 | contig 34127 bp, 26 predicted proteins | sample 1853481 | NCBI WGS metagenome assembly PVMK01 (sample SAMN08533507, study PRJNA380276) | Marine sediment metagenome, whole genome shotgun sequencing project. | reverse complement strand
GACCCTGCAATTAAAAACTCCTGTTACTATAAGAGCTCCTTTGGATATTCTTATATGTGCACCTGTCCTGTGAGAAACATGATCTTTTTAAAGTACAAACAATAAGCGCTGCCAATCTGCATATGCTTATTAATTGATATAATAAAATATGTTGCAATTCTGATTTTTCCAACTATACTTGTTCCTATAGGCAGCTGATTATTAAAAGGCAAGGGACACATGGCAGAAACAACACTAGCTAAGGCAGAAAGCACTGCCAGAGTCACCAAAAGTAATATTTTTATCGTTGATGACCTCCCGATTGTAAGACAGGGAATGTCTCAGCTTATAAACCAGGAAAGTGATCTTGCCTTATGTGGAGAAGCAGGCGATATAATGCATGCCTTACCGTCCATCAAAAAATGCAGGCCCGACTTAATAGTATCAGATCTCTCTCTTGGTCCTGCCAACGGATTAAAACTTATTGAAGAGTTATGCCATGAGAGCCCTCACTTACTTGTGCTCATACTTTCAATGCAGGATGAAGCCCTTTACGCCGAACGTTGTTTAAGGGCAGGAGCAAAGGGATACATTATGAAACAGGAGCAGCCGGACATGCTTCTTCTTGCAATCAGGAAGGTACTGAACGGAGGAATCTATATAAGCAGCAAGATGGGCCCCAAACTCATAAATAAACTTGTATCAAAAAGCACCGGTATTAGCAGCTCCACAATTGACCGTCTCAGTAACAGGGAACTTGAAGTTTTCCAGTTTATCGGACAGGGCATGAACACCAGAGACATTGCAGACTTTTTGAACCTCAGCATTAAGACAATAGAAACTTATATAGCTCATATAAAGAAGAAGATGTGTTTCAAGAGCTCAAGAGAGCTATTCCTATATGCCGTACAGTGGTCAATAACTGAAAGGAAATTTTGATTTCCTATTCTCATTTTAATATTTGTTGATCTATAAGTTATATATATTATTTATAATCAATTGATATCCTTTATTTAATCCCTTCAATCAGTAAAAATACACCTTAAGACCTTAAGTGGTATACTGGCTTTTTCTGGTGAACCAATGAACCTGTTTCTTGATTTCTATTGTTAATTTCAGATACGTTAGAGTATCAAGTGTAGTTCCCCCGTAATCTGTAAAGTAAGAGAAAATGATGACATCCAGATTATTACATAAAATAAAAGACGAGCATAAAGTAATTATACTTTCTTTACTGGTTGGTTTTGGTCTCTGGGTAGTAGATGCCTTTGTTGATTCTTATGTGTTCTTTGAAGAGTCTTTTATGGACTCCCTCATTTTCCACGTATCAGGACACGAACTATACTTCCGCACTTTTATGTTGGGAGTATTTGTAATTTCCTCAGTTATCATCTCAAAATTCATAAAAAAGCAGCGGATAGCTCAAGACAAACTTAATGAAGCAATATCAACAGTCAAAGCTGAAAAAGCAAAATCAGAGAGCATTATTGCTGCTATAGGTGACGGAATAAGCATCCAGGACAGGGATTTTAAAATTTTATATCAGAATGAAATGCATAAAAGCATGATAGGGGACCATCCCGGTGAATATTGTTACAAAGCTTACGAAAAGAGAGATACTATCTGTGAAGGCTGCCCTATAGCTAAGGCCTTCAAAAGTGGAAAATCTTACAAAACAACAAGAAGCGTTCCTACTGACAAAGGCATCATGCACGTCGAGATCAATGCTTCTCCTTTAAGAGATTCCGAAGGAAACATATATGCCGGAATTGAAGCAGTCAGAGACATAACAAAGCGCATAGAATCTCAGACATTGCTTTCAGAGCAGGCAAAACTGGCCATGCTTCTTGCCAGTATCGGTGTCGCTCTTACCAGAGTGCAGAGCCTTGATGAGATGCTGCAGGAGTGCTGTGAGGCATTTGTCAATCACCTTGATGCTGCCTTTGCCCGTATATGGATATTGGATAGAACGATGAACACTCTGGAACTTCAGGCAAGCGCAGGAATATACGCTCACATTGATGGCGAGCACAGCCATATCCCTGTGGGCCGGTACAAGATAGGTCTTATAGCCGAGGAAAAGAAGCCACATCTGAGTAACAACCTGGTTGGTGATCCCCGTATTAACAACCAGGAGTGGGTAAAACAGGAAGGGATGAAAGCATTTGCCGGTTATCCTCTGATCATTTTTGACGATGTAATTGGGGTCATGGCCATATTCTCCAAAAATACTCTCTCAGAGATTACATTTAATTCGCTTGAATCTGTATCAGATGAAATAGCCCTGGGGATAAACCACAAGCTGGCCGAAGAAGCCCTGATCACCAGTGAAGAGAAGTTCAGGACTTTCTTTGAGATGTCACCGGTGGGGATTATTATCAATTCAATTCAATCCCAGGACGCATCTCTCTTAAACAGCACATTGGAACATGCTACCTTTAATAGAGCGGCCCAAAACTTTTTTGGCTATAATGAAGCAGAATTAAAGCAAAAGAGCGTATCTGATCTCTCTTTCCCAGATGATATGCCTGCCAACACTAAACTAATGACCGAACTGCTTGAGGGCAAACGGCAGAGTTACAGGATGGAAAAAAGGTATATACGGAAAGACGGCAGCATGGCATGGGGCCATATTAATGTGACTCTCCTCAAGGAATCAGGGGATCTAACTCATGTAATGACCAGTCTTGTTGACATAACAGAAAGAAAAAAAATGGAGAATATGATTCTTCAATCAAAACAGGACTGGGAAAGCACCTTTGATTCGATCGAAGATATGATCACCATTCACGATAAGAATTTTAATATAATAAGGGCCAATAAGGCCGCTCAGAATTTTCTTGACATATCTCCTGATGAAATCCCTAACATGAAGTGCTTTAAGTACTACCATGGAAAGGACTCTCCTCCAGAGAACTGTCCAAGCTGCAAGACTCTTGAGACAGGGTTTACTTCTGTTAATGAATTTTATGAGCCACACCTGAAAAAACATGTTGAAGTGAGTGCCATCCCCAGGTTCGATGATAAAAACGAATTTTCAGGACTAATTCATATAGTCAGAGATATATCCGAACGTAAAGAGACCGAGGCAGAGCTTGAAAAGCACCGTAACCATCTTGAAGGGCTTGTAAAGGAAAAGACAGCAGACCTCTCTTCCGCAATTAACCTGCTTAAGGATGAGATAATACAGCGAAGAAATGCTGAATCTGCTCTCACCTCTTCGGAGAAAAAATACCGTGATCTTTACGATAATGCACCTGACATGTATTACACCCTTAATGAAGATAAAGTTATAATTGACTGCAATGATACTGAGGCAAAAATGCTTGGCTATTCAAAGGATGACATAATCGGAAGACCACTTGCGAATTTCCTGACTAAAGAATCAAGGAAATTCCTTGATAGCGATTACATGGCTCTTAAGGAAAAGGGAGCTCTCTTTAACCTCGAAAGGACCTTTATCAGAAAAGACGGCTCAACCTTTCCAGCCATTATTAATGTATTTGCTAACAAAGACGATCAGGGAAAAATGACGGGCACGAGGGCCATTGCCCGTGACATCACAGAACGCAAGCAGGCTGAAGCAGAGACGATGAGGGCAGGCCACCTGGCTTCAATTGGAGAACTTGCTGCCGGTGTTGCCCATGAAATAAACAATCCCATTAACGGCATTATTAACTATGCTGAAATATTATCCAGAAAAAGCGCCCAGAACAGCAGTGAAAAGGATGTAGCCTCAAGGATCATTAAAGAAGGTGACCGTATAGCAAACATTGTACGAAGCCTTCTTTCCTTTGCCAGGGACAGCAAGGAAGAGAAGAACCCCGTACAGATTTATACAATCATGTCTGAATCACTTGCATTAACGGAAGCTCAAATGAGGAAAGACGGAATAAACCTTAAAATAAATGTTCCCCACAACCTGCCCCCGATTATAGCCCAGCCTCAGCAGATCGAGCAGGTATTTCTCAATATCATTAGCAACGCGAGATATGCCCTTAATAAGAAATATAACGGAGACCATAGTGATAAAATTTTGGAAATCAGATGCAGTTTAATCTCAGTTGAAGATGCCCCATTCATCAGAACATTTTTTTATGATCAGGGTGGCGGCATCCCGGCTAACATAATGGATAAAATAATGAACCCCTTCTTCTCAACTAAAGCCAGCAATGTAGGTACCGGCCTGGGATTAAGCATTAGCCACGGAATAGTTAGTGATCATGGCGGAAAAATGATTTTTGATAGCTCTGAAGGAGAATTCACTACAGTCCTGATTGATCTGCCTGCGCAAAAGCAGGTTAAGTAACTCAGGCTTACGGGGTTATAAATCTTATGGCAAAAATACTTATAGTAGACGATGAAGAGAGCATCAGATTTACATTTGAGAACTTCCTTTCTAACGAAGGGCACGATGTAGATACGGCCCCAGACTTCCAGACAGCAGTAGACCGAATCACTGATACCACATATGACCTGATTTTTGCAGACATAATCCTGGGCGGGAAAACAGGAATTGACCTGCTCAAGGAGATTAAAAAGAGAAATTCCCGGTCTGTGGTAGTTATGGTTACAGGCTATCCCAACATCGAAACCGCTTCTGATGCTGTAAGATTAGGCGCATTTGATTATATCCCCAAACCTGTGCGGCCGGACACATTGATACACACAGCTACACTTGCTTTGCAGCACAAGGCTCTTCAGGATAAAGCTGAACAATATCGTTCAAATCTAGAGGCAATTTTCAGAAGTGTTCAAGACGCCATTATTACTGTGGACAAAGACCTTATGGTGCTGGAAATAAATGAAGCGGCAAAAAAAATGTGCAGGCTTGGTCATGAGAATATCGGCAGCTCTTTTGCTTCAATCCATCCTGATTGCGGAGGAAAATGTCTTGATACTCTTCAAAAAACAATTACTTCCCAAAAAGGGGTTGAAATCAAACGTGCTGAATGTATGCAAAATGATCAGCTCAGACAGATCGTTACATTAAACACATCCCCTCTTCTGGACAGTAACAACATTTTCTCCGGAGCTGTCATGGTCATCAGGGACGAGACCCGAATTAATAAACTTGAAAGAGACCTGAAGGAACGTCAGCAACACCATAATATAATTGGACATAATGAAAATATGCAAAAAATATATTCCCTTATAGAGGACCTGTCTGATGTACTGACTACCGTACTCATTACCGGGGAAAGCGGCACAGGAAAAGAACTTGTGGCTGATGCAATCCATTACAGCGGCGACAGGAGCAGCAGTCCTCTCGTCAAGGTAAACTGTTCAGCCCTGTCAGAGGGTCTTCTGGAAAGTGAACTATTCGGCCATGTTAAAGGAGCATTTACCGGTGCAGACAAAAACAGGATGGGCCGTTTTCAGAAAGCAAACAACGGCACCATATTCCTGGATGAAATCGGAGATATATCACCCAGGATGCAGTTACGGCTTCTAAGAGTACTACAGGAAAAGATATTTGAACGCGTTGGTGATTCAACCCCCATCAAGGTTGATGTACGTGTTATAGCGGCCACCAACCAGGATTTGGCAGAAAAAGTCAGACTGGGAGAATTCAGGGAAGATCTTTATTACAGGCTAAAAGTTGTAGAAATTGTTGTCCCGCCTCTACGTGACCGCATGGATGACATATCTGTGCTGGTAGACCACTTTATCCAGAAATTTAACAGCAGATTTAAAAAGAATATCGAAGCAATATCTGAAGGAGTACAGAAAATCTTTCTAGCTTACCTTTGGCCTGGAAACGTAAGAGAGCTTGAACATACGCTGGAGCATGCCTTTGTTCTTTGCAGACAAAACACTATTGCCCGGGAACATCTTCCTGCTCATTTCAGTGAAGTATCAGCCGGGCAGGCCTCAGCTATAAAAGGCAATGAAATTGATCCTGAATCTGTTCTGGAAGCGCTCAGAAAATCAGGGGGCAATAAAGCAAAAGCAGCTCGTCTTTTAGAGAATTAGCAGACAGACCATCTATAGAAAAATTAATGAGCTAGAACTTACTTCTGGCGATGAATAAAAAACTACCACACATGTGTAACATGTTACACATGTGTAACAGTTAAACATGTAACATGTTACATGTTTGATCTACTCTAAGCCAACTTACAATGAATACGTCCACTATGATTATCTGAGTTGCCACTCCTGCGCTTCTTCGGATAGTTCATCTATACTCCTTGTATTTTAATAATAATTTCCTATAGTGTTTGATTCTTGCTCTATCTTGTTGTGCAATTTTCCATCTTAAATCTCATATAATATTTTCTTATATGCGCAGGCACGCATCTTGTATTATCTCTACTATCTAACTAACTTTTCATTTACCGGATTTATCAGTTTTTACGATTACAGAAAGCAAGACAATGCTTTCTTTAGCATTGAAGTTTTAAGTATAAGGAGATTTAGATGGTTACGAGTTCAAGCAGTGATATTTGTCCTTTTGTAAGAAAGCCCTTTTCGAGTTGTCACTGTTTTAATATGACAAGCCGAAATATAGACTCGGCAATACATTATTGCGTCAATCATTTCAAGGCATGCGAGATATTCAGGTTAGAATCCAAAAAGGACCTGCCTTATAAAGATATAAAAACAGGACTTACCAGATCCTGCGAAGGAAGTTGAACTACAGGCAATTATTAACACCCGGTTAAACCCCATGTGGTTAAGGAGAGTAGATGAAGATCAAACACGAATCATTTGAAAATGTAGGAATATTCACAATAAGCGGTGAGCTAAGTTCAGATCATGAAGATAATTTAAAGCTGTTGCTTATGAAGGCAGTGCATGGCATAAGCAGGTCTGTTCTGAATTTTAGGGGTGTTAACAGAATCAACCGTAATTGCCTGAAGTTATTAAACAAGGCATACCGCACTTCGCTCCGTCTGAAGAATCCTATAATCATGACCGAAGTCCCCGAGACTTACCTGCCGGAAATATTCAGCTGCAAATCTCTAAATAGTGCCTTTGTCCGCTTAAACAACAAGACTAAGAAGGACTCCGGAAAGGTCGGTGTCCTGAGTGGAGTCAATTAAAAACATGGGATATAAAAGCCTTGCCGAAGCAGTCATTCTTCAGTCCATTGAGGACCTTTGGAGCCCGTCACACAAAAATGAAAGCAATGATTTCTTTGACGGTGACGGATTTAAAATCTGTGCTGAAATTGCAGGAATGAATTCTATAAAACAATTTAAATTTTTACATCTTTTGGGAGGGAAAACACATGTTAGAACAAGCAAATCTCACAGCGCCTGATGGACCCAAAACAGGTTTGATGCCGGAAGGTGTAGATGAAAATGAACAGAAAATCAGGAGAGTAACATCTTCAATCCATTACTCATCTGACGATCCAATCAAGATGTATTTACATGATATGGAGTCTCTTCCGCTCCTGACAAAAAAAGGGGAAGTAGAATTTGCAAAAAAAATTGAGCAGGGGAAAAACAGTATTTCAAGAATCATCTTTGCAACACCTTATATCATAAATGAAATATTAAATATTAGTGGACTTGCAAAAAAAGACAACTCCCATGTAAATAGCTTTATTTACATTGACAGAGACATAGCAAAGGAAGAAAAAGTCCTTGTTATAGACAAGTTCTTTAAAACCTCCAGATCATTAAAAACTCTGGCCAAGAGATTGGACGATCTGAATAGAAAAGCATCAGAGCAAAAGTCAAATAAATCAGAAACCATTAAGGCCCAGATACAGATAACCAAAACCTGCTCAAAAATCATCGACAAAATACTTTCTTTTAGATTAAGGGAAGAAATTGTAAAAAGTTACATTCATAAATTTAAATTAATGGCTTCGCATTATATGGATATTTCAGACAATAACTTACAAACCGTTGGTGACAGGGGAAGAAGCAGGCACATAAAAGAGATTGTATCAGCACTGGGAATGAGGGGAGACCAGGTCAAACAGGCATTAGAACTTATTAGCAGGAGCGAAGAAGAAATCAATCAGGCAAAGAAAATGCTGATCGAAGCAAACCTGAGGCTTGTTATCAGTATAGCAAGAAAGTATTTCGGCAGAGGGCTGAGTCTGCCGGACCTGATCCAGGAAGGCAACATCGGACTGATGCGGGCAGTAGATAAATTTGATTACAAAAAGGGATATAAATTCAGCACTTATGCGACATGGTGGATAAGACAGGCAATAACAAGGGCACTGGCTGATCAGGCCAGGACAATAAGACTGCCGGTCCATATGATAGAAACCATCAACAGGCTCACACAGGTTTCAAAGCGCCTTGTACAGGAACTGGGCAGGGAGCCAAAGATAGATGAAATAGCAAAGAAGATGCAGTTACCTATTGATAAGGTAAGGGCCGTTCTAAAGATTTGCAAAGAACCTATATCTCTGGAAACACCAATAGGAAGTGATGAAGACAGTCACCTGGAAGATTTTATTGAGGACAAGGCATCAGTTATTCCACTTGACATGGTCATTCAGCAGGAACTGAAGAACCAGATAAGAAAGGTCATCAATTCACTTTCACAAAAAGAGGCTGAGATCATTAAGAGACGATTTGGCATAGGTGATGGGACTTCCCAGACACTGGAAGAGGTTGGCAAACAGTTTAAAGTCACAAGAGAGCGAATAAGACAACTTGAAGGTAAAGCACTCAGAAAACTTAAACATCCTGCAAGGAGCCACTCACTAAGACTGTTTCTTGAACAAGTCTGACCGGTCTTGCAGGTTTCATGAAAAATCCGTAATTCACACAAGATCATAAATTGGCAGTGTAAAAGCTGCCGTTATGATCAGCACTCATTATCACCGTAGCCTTGTTGTTGTTCCTGCAGCCTGCCTGCCGACAGGCAGCTTCTTAAGCCGGTCTAAACGACTCTCGTTCGAAACAACTAAACTCCAACTCGCATCGAAAATCTCGTCTTTTCTACACATTCTGGATGCCGGATCAAGCCTGCCTGCCGGTAGGCAGGCCCGGCATGACAACCTAACGGACTTAATTCATAAACACTAAATACTCTGCGCACTTTGCTCCGAACTATTATATAATTAATTCCATGGATGTTATAACAACCCACATCAATGCTGATTTTGATGCCATTGCATCCATGGTGGCAGCAAAAAAATACTATCCTGATGCTTTCCTTGTTTTTCCTGGCTCCCAGGAAAAAAGCGTCAGGGATTTTATTGCAAATTCAGGGATGTCACTTGATTTAAAAAAAATAAAAGATATTGATTTAAACAAAATAACCAGACTTATACTTGTGGACGTCAGGAATCCCGGAAGAATAGGCAAGCTTTCGGAAGTTGTCAACAATAAAGGCAGGGTGATCCATATCTATGATCATCATCCGAAATCACAGGATGATGCCCATGGCCACAAAGAGATAATCGAATCTGTAGGCGCCACATCCACGATATTTACCGAAATGATCAAAAAAGATAGTATTAAATTATCACCGGCTGAATCATCGTTGCTCATGCTCGGGATTTATGAAGAAACAGGCTCTCTCATGTTTCCCTGCACTACACCAAGAGACCTGATGGCAGCGGCCTATCTGCTAAAAAAAGGCTCCAACCTGAATATTGTTTCCAAATATATTCGCAGGGAACTTGGCCCGGAACAGATCGATCTTTTAAATGAGCTTATCCATTCCGCATCAGACTATGTAATCCATGATTCAAGAATTAAGATAGCCAGGGCATCAAGAGAGAACTATATAGGTGACATATCTCCTCTGGCCCACATTATTAAAGAAATCGATGATGTTGATGCTATTTTCTTACTGGTAATGATGGAGAACAGGGTACAGGTCATTGCGCGAAGCCATTCCCATGAGGTAGATGTCTCGGAAATTCTCCATGACTTTGGAGGTGGAGGTCATTCCCAGGCTTCATCAGCTGTAGTCAGGGATATGTCACTTGAGGAAACTTCAAATAAATTACTGGCGCTGTTGAAGGAGAAAGTACACCCTACAAAAACAGCACGGGACATTATGACAAGCCCGGTAAACACTATCCCCTGGAACAATACAGTAAAGACAGCTGAAAAGACTATGACCCAATACAGCGTTAATGTTCTGCCTGTTATAAAAAATGGAAATCTTTACGGATTACTCTCAAGAGAGGTTGTTGAAAAAGCACTGTTTCATGGATTCAGCAAAAACAAAGTTTCTGAATTCTGCACTATCGATCCATCAATTGTAACTCCGATTACATCCATAAGCATTATTGAATTAATGATGATAGAACAAAACCAACGGTTTCTGCCTGTAGTTGAAAAGGACAAAATAGTCGGAGCAATTACACGAACAGATTTATTACGGTCTCTTTATGAAAGCCTTCTGAAGAAAAGCAGTGTTCGTTCTCATGAGAAACTGACCGAAAAGCCTTCAATAGGCAAGTATCTGTCATCCAGCATGAAATCAAAGTTCCCCCGTGAAATCATTGATCTTCTCAAGTTATGCGGCAAAGTGGCAAAAGACCTTGGCTATACCGCATACCTCGTAGGAGGGTCTGTCAGAGACCTTATCCTGGGAGAAACAAACCTTGATATAGACATAGTGATAGAAGGAGACGGTATAGCTTTTGCCAGAAATCTTGGCAAAAAACTAGGGGTAAAGGTAAAAAGCCATAAAAAATTCGGCACAGCGGTTGTAATAACAGGTTTTCTTAAATTTGATGTTGCATCAGCCAGGACCGAATACTATGAGTCACCGGCTGCCCTGCCAACGGTTGAAATGTCCTCCATTAAAAAGGACTTGTACAGGAGGGACTTTACCATAAATACAATGGCGCTAAAACTTGATTCAGACCATTTCGGATTATTGCTGGATTTCTTTGGAGGACAGAGAGACATAAAGGAGAAAACAATCAGGATACTCCATAACCTGAGCTTTATCGAAGACCCTACCAGGGCATTCAGGGCCATCAGGTTCTCTGAGCGTTTCGGTTTCAAAATAAGCAAGCATACTATCAACCTGATTAAAACAGCCGTCAAAATAAAACTCTTTGAAAAACTCTCCGGCGCCCGTATGTATGACGAACTTACCCTTCTGTTTATGGAAACAGAGCCTAAGAAGGCAATCAAAAGACTGGCAGAGTTTGATCTCCTGAAATTTATTCATCCTGCTCTGACAATAACCAGGTCACTTGAGGCTACATTCGGATCAATCCAGGAAACGCTTTCATGGTTCAAACTTCTCTTCTTTGATGAGGAACTGAACAGGGCTCACCTCTTTCTCATGGCCCTTTTTGATGAACTTAATCCTGACCAGAGGCAGGAAGCCCTTCAAAGACTTTATGTGCCTCCTTCTGCAAGAGAAGAGATAATCACCGGCATAGAGAAAGCTAAACATGCCTTGATAGCGTTGCACAGGACAGGGCGTAGTGAAATTTACCACTCACTTAATACTCTTAATATTCAGACCATCCTTTTTACAATGGTCATATCTAAAGACAAGGAGCAGAAGAAATCAGTATCACTTTATCTAACTACATTAAGAGCAATCAGGCCTGAACTCACAGGCAAGGACCTTCAGTCTATGGGATACTTACCGGGACCTGTTTTCAAAAGAATTCTTAAGGCAATTCTTGAAGCAAAACTGGAGGAAAAAGTCCAGGGCAAAGATAAAGAGGTTGAGTTTGTAAGGAAGACTTTTCCACTCAACTAACCCGCATATTTCTGACCTGAGTCACATGAGTCTTATCCCGGCATAGTAACAGCACTGTGTATTGTTAAGATCATTAACAAACGATCTTTCTTCCCCGTCTTTAAAAAGGATGCGAACAAAACAGAACCCTCCAGACAGATGTGAGTGCTTCTCCTCCAGCACCTCCCCACTTCCCCAGGACGAATAATAAAGGTGATTAACCTGATCTCCGACTTTGAGATACAGTCTCTTGCCCATTGCTAATTATAAAACAAAAACACATCTCTTCAAATCTATTCAAACAGCACGCCAACATGTTATATTATTGATTGCAGGTGTTATAATTATCTGTTTATTTACTTCCGGGCTCTTGGTTGTAAAAACACAGGTGCTATGTTATAAACAGTCATTAAATTTCTACTACTTTAAAGGAGATTACTAGATGATAAAAATGCGCATTATTGTTATATCATTATTGCTTTCTTTCGTCTTTCTGATGGGCTGCTCACAGGAAACAAAATCAGATAGTCCTGTCCTGGCAAAAATCGGAAAGGAAGTGATAACCCAGGATGATTATATACGAGAGATAAGCCGTGTCCCTGATTGGGCAAAGGCCAATTTCAAGGACCTGGACGGTAAAGGAAAATTTCTTGATGAGTTGATCAAAAAAGAGCTGGTCTATCAACAGGCAAAGAAAATGCGGCTCCATAATGACAAGGACTATCTGGAGAAAGTTGATGAGTTTAAAAAAATGACCCTTGTAACGATGATCCTTAAAAAAGAAATCGAAGAAAAAATGATGCTTGATGATGCAGCAGTAAAGGAGTTTTATGATAAAAACTCGGAAAAGTTCAGGATCGGAACCGAGATAAAGGCAAGTCATATACTGGTTAAAACAGAAGATGAAGCAAATGATGTCGCTTCCAAGCTGAAAAATGGTTCAAAATTTCCTGAACTGGCAAAGACCCTCTCTTTAGACAAGGCTTCCGGAGCTAAAGGTGGAGACCTGGGTTATTTCGGCAGGGGTAAAATGGTACCTGAGTTTGAGCGAGCCGTACTCAGTCTAAAGCCCGGTGAATTAAGTGATCCTGTAAGCACTCGTTTTGGATATCATATAATCAGACTGGATGATATAAAAGAAGGTAAGCTTGCAAGCTTTGAGCAGTCTGCAGCGTCAATCAAGAAACAACTTGCTGCAGAAAAACAAAAAGCTCTGTTTGACGCCTTTGTTAAGGAACTGGAATCTCAGACCGAGACATCCAAAGACATTGATGCTCTTGCAACGATCACTCTTCCATGGGAGCAGGCAGCACCGGCTGCCGCACAACCAAAAGAGCAGCCCCAACCCGCAGAAGCAAAATAATTTCGCATAATAATTAAAGGCCCACGTTCATAATGAACGTGGGTCTTTTTACTTCAAAGTCTAAATTCATTAACATTTCCTGTCATTCCTGCTGGAGTTTATACCGCACTTAATACGGGGCGGGATTGACAACTATTTGAAATGAATAGATTATTATGTCCAACTAGTTAATTAAGTAGATAGGCTGTTGGTCTAACTTGCTATTTATTAGACGGGAATGATTCCTGGAATATCTCAAGCAGCTTGAGATTCTGTTTGCCGAGCATGATGCAGGTACCGACTATGGCGTAAAAGAGAATACTTAGCCTCGTCTTTGAGGTATCATCCTGTATGCGCTCCATCTGGTTGAAGTTATAATGGTTAGCCAGATTCCTTAGGTTCTTAATCTGTTTTGTGATGATATCAGGCGAAACAGTCTCTCTGGTATTAAGTGAAATCTCCACCTCTGAAAATATATTAAGAATAATATCTTTGATCTCCCTGAGCTCCTCAACCTGCACATCCAGGAGCCCTTTATGATTATTGCTCACATGCACCCATGAACGCAGCACTATATCTCTATGTCCATCTGCGAGCTTCTGCAGCCTCCTGATAGTCTGTGCGTATTTGTAGGATTCAGCCATCTGCTCCTTCTGCTGCAGCCTGAGCACCTTGAAGATATTTGCTATCACGATATTTACCCACTGCTGTACATTCTTGGTCTTCTTCCTCTGTGTCTGCAGTTTGCCATAATCTTGCGCAAAAAGGGCGTCAAGCGTGACATCGAGAGACTCCCGTATCTCTTTCAGAAGATACCCCATATGATTAAAGGTAATGGCAAGTGATTCAGAAGCATTTGTCACTGTATCCAGGTTAAAGACCTTTGCCTCCTCCTTCTCTTTTGCGCGTCTGCCGTGGACACGATGGGTCCTGAAGATTACCAGACCGCAGAATATCAGAAGAAGAATCACTCCGACAGCTTCAAATAAATGGATAAAGTAAGCAAAGCCGAATGCTACTGAAAAGGCGATCAATGCAGTCATGAACCAGCCGCCTACAACCGTCATCACACCGGTCACACGGTATACGGCGGTCTCACTGCCCCATGCACGGTCAGAAAATGATGTGCCCATGGATACCATGAATGTGACGTATGTTGTTGAGAGGGGGAGCTTCATGGAAGTGGCAAATGAGATGAGGATTGATGCCACCATAAGATTCACAGAAGCCCTGATCAGATCAAATGACTGTTGTTCGTCCTTAGCTGCAGGAACATACTTGCTCTGGTCCATCCGGCTGTCAACGAACCTGCGGATCGGCACAGGGATCAGCACTTTTGCATTGTTAAAGAAGGAGTCTACAAGCCTTACTATGACACGTGAGAGTTTTGTTGAATCAAAGGACTCGATCCCTTCATGCTGCTTGCCAAGGCCGAGTTCCGTAGCAGAGACAGACCTGGCCTTGCGTGAAAACCATAAGGTCAGGACCATTATGACTCCGGCAATCAAAAGCAGGTAGGTCTCTGAAGACACTTTCTTGCTCAGTGCGTCCATTGTGATGTTAAGCGGGTCAGAGGAAGCAACCGCTATCTTATAAGATTGAAGCCCTGCCAGCGGCACACCGATGAAATTGACGAGGTCGTTAGCTGCAAAGGCAAGTGCCAGGGCAAAGGTGCCTATAAGTATTATCGGCTTCAGAATATTAACTTTAAAAAAGGTCATCAGTATCTGAAGGAGCACTGCAGAAGCAATAAAGACCAGCAGCAAAATGGTCACGGCATTTGTCTTGATGGCGGCATATGTATCAGGCGTAATAAAGGACACCCCTTTTGCACCTTTAATAAGGATAAAGAAGACTATCGATGCAAGGGCCACGCCTCCCCACAATGCTCCATAACGCTTGATGGTCTTGCTGTAATCAAAGGTAAAGATGATGCGGCTAATGAACTGGGCAATGGCGCCGAATAGAAAAGCAAATATGACAGACAGAAGAATCCCCATGATAATCAACATCGCCTTTGAAGTGTTTATATATTCACTTAAGGTAGCCATGCTGTCACCCGCTGCGAAGATTTTGACCACTGATATAGCAACGGCTGCCCCCAGAAGCTCAAAAACGATAGAGACAGTCGTTGATGTGGGCAGTCCAAAGGTATTGAACATATCAAGCAGGAGTATGTCCGTCAACATTACGGCAAGGAAAATGGAGATAAGTTCAGGCATGGTGAATAAATGCGGATGGAAGATGCCTTTACGTGCAACCTCCATCATACCGCTTGAAAAGGTAACGCCTGCGATGATTCCGAGGCTCGCTACTATCATTATTACGTAGCGCGGTGCTACACGGGAACCTAGCGATGAATTGAGAAAATTGGCAGCGTCGTTGCTGACACCTACCATGAGATCGAATACAGCGCAGAAGATCAGTATTCCGACCGCTATTACAAAGAGCTCCATGCTCATCTATTGGTAATTAGTGAAAAATACATAATATGAAATTGACAAAAGTATATCATAAGCGGTTTCAATAATTATACTGTTTTCAATATAATTTTAAAAACCTGAGAAATTATTTAGATAGCACAGATAAAAACTTATTAAATGTTCAATTATGCAATCCAACTCTTGAACATTTGGATTTTATTTAACCAATCCCTCAAGTTCTTCCAAGTTAAAGGAGCTTTCCCTGCATTCCTTCAGCCATCTTGCGCAACGGTTTGCATTCAGGGGAATGCCCACAGGAGGGATGCCCAGCTCAATGCACAGTCTCATTCCCTGTGCAAGCTCTGGAACGCATGCGATCCCTAATGCTCCAACACTTTTATGCTCAGATTTTATTTTTTTAAAAAGCTTATCAAGATCCATCGAGACCGAAATAAACGGGTGGATTCCATAGTTCTTAAGCAAAACACTTCCAAGATGTATAAAACAGTCTTTTGTGCATGCTTTGCATTCAGACTCATATTCTCCGGAAAGTGCTTTGCACTCCGGCCTGAAATCACGAAGGCAATGAGCAATAAGTGCAAATCTGTAATCACTGTCTTTAAATGCCTTACGGTATATCCTGTTTACCAACTCGATTTCTATCATATAAAGATGGTACTGATATTCTTTTGTTTTCAGGATGTCATCAAACTTTTTCGATAGAGGAAGAGTCTTTAAATGCTCCTTAACCCCTGTGGTATAAACTGACAGGGATTCTACTAAGGTCTGAGTAATATATGACATGAGAGGTTTATTAACCTGTTTTGATGTAAGCTTTTTTAAAAATGATCTATCCTTGCCTGCCCTCTGTATATGTCCAAGCAGCTCCTTTTGATCAGGACATCGCTCAAAAAACAGATCTGCCAGTTCCCTAATGACCCTGTAGTAATCATCTATTTCATCTCTTGTGCCATACAGGGAATATGTCTTTCCTTTAATCGTCACCTGTCTTATCCTTTACTTAATTATAGAATGAGACAGAAAATGATGCATCCCGCGGATATGTAGACTTTATAAATCTTTTAATAAATTTACTAAACTAATTACGAATAAAGTACAATTAATACATGTGCATATTTATGATATTCACTGATACAAAGGCCGGTATCCTTCTCAAACTCAAATTAGGGATATTGCTCATTCTTCCGGTTTTAATCAGCTGTAGTCCTCATTCATCTAATAAGAAAATCACTCCTCTTGTGACCGCTTATTCATCATATTCACTCACGACCGAGGGCATTCACTCTCGAAACCGATGGTGGGAAGCATTGAACGATCCTGCTATGGGTTCGCTTATCGAAGAAGCTCTCTCTGCCAATCTTACCCTGAAGCAGATCCATGCAAGGATCGAGCAGGCAGTTGCTGCTGACAAACAGGCCGCCTCATTCATGTTTCCTGAAATTAACGCAGAAGCTTCAGTGAAGAAAGAATGGGAATCCGACAGTACCGCGGAAAATACTTACAACACTTCCCTGTCACTTTCCTGGGAAATAGATTTATGGGGCCGGATCTCTTCGACACAAAAGGCCGCACTGCATAATATAATGGCCACCCGCGAAGAACTTGAAGCAGCTGCACTGCTTCTAAGTGCTGGAGTGGCTGAAACATATTTACAGATAATTGAGCAAGAGCTTCAACTTGTACTGCTTGATCAGCAGATAAAAGCTGGTGAAACATTTCTTGAGCTTATTGAACTGCGGTTCAGTTATGGAGAGGCTTCTGTTGTTGATGTTTATCAGCAGCGTCAGCTGCTTGCTTCAACACGATCGCAGGTACCGGTGGTTAAGTCGCGTTTGAGGACATTGAAAAACCGACTGCAGGTTCAACTTGGACGCTCACCGGGTGATCTAACCATGAACATTGCAGGTGACTTTCCGGAACTCCCCAAATTGCCATTGACAGGCATCCCGATTGATCTTTTACAAAACAGGCCTGACCTGAGACGCATATATAATGAGATGACCGCGATTGACTATCGTGTTGCTGAAGCTGTGGCAGACCGTTTCCCGAGTATACAGCTTGGCGGCAGCGCAGGATTCACGAACGGTTTTCTACTGAGGACAGACTGATTAATCTTCTGCTGCAGGCTATAGCCCCGGTCATTGACTGGGACAGGCGCAGTTCTGAAGTCAGAAAACGGGAGGCCATGTTCAGGGAAGAGCTGGCCCGATATTCTGAATCGTACCTGGTTGCAATTGAGGAAGTGGAAAATGCACTGTGGCAGGAGAAGTATCAGCTTGAACTGCTGAAAGCTCTTGAGGATCAGATAAGCATCGCAAGATCAAATCTGAATGAAACCCGCAACCGTTACCAGCAGGGCCTGACCGATTACCTGCCGGTCCTTACCGCCCTGCAGTCCCTTCAGCGTCTTGAACGGGACATACTATCAGGAAGGAGACAGTTAATATCAATCCGCATACTTCTTCACAGGTCATTAGGAGGATCAAGGTTAATGGCACGTGCAGAGTCTGTTAAGAGTGCAAATACAAATATATCCGAAGGGGCTGCCAAATGAAATACATTATATCTTTTCTTATTATTATTCTTGCTGCAGGGGCTGCTGTCGGTCTTTACAGTTCAAGTCCCAAGACAAAAAAAGCCGTTCCAAAACGCCCGGTCCCACTGGTAGAGACAGTTAAAATACATCCGGGTACAGAGAATGTTTTTATAGAAGCATTCGGCACGGTTGTTCCGGACAGTAGTATAACACTGCAGTCCGAGGTAGAAGGCCGTATAATCAGTCAGAACTCTGAACTGATTCCCGGAGGGCTGATCAACATGGATGAAATGATGGTCCAGGTAGATCCGGCTGACTATGAGCTGATAGTCCATGAATACAGGGCTGAACTTGAAGAAGCAAATTTCGAACTGGACCTGGAAAAAGGAAAACAGGTCATTGCCGAACGGGAATGGACATTAATGAAAAAAGAGATCAAAACAGCTGAAGCCGGCAAAAGCCTCGCCCTTCGAGAGCCTCATTTAAGACTGGCAAAAGCAAAAGTAGACAAAGCAAAGAGCCGGCTGGCTATGGCAGAACTGGCATTAAAAAGGACTACAGTCAAAGCACCTTTCAACGCCCTTGTACTTGAAGAGTTCATTGACAAAGGCCAGCTGGTCAACAAGCAGACAGCACTTGCAACAATTGTGGGTGCTGATCAGTTCCGGGTACAGGCATCAGTACCGGTATCAGTTCTTCAGCGGCTCTCTTTACCGGAAGAGACCGGACAGCACGGCCCCTCTGCAAAGATTATATTTGAACCGGTCAGCGGCCCTCCTGTTATTCGTTCCGGCCATGTTCTGAAAATAATGGGGAACCTTGATCCTGAAGGGAGAATGGCCCGCCTGCTGATCGCCATTGATGATCCGCTTAACCTTCATTCCGGTAATAAATCAGACCGGACAAAAGGGAAGGTCCTTCTGGGGAGCTATGTAAAGGTTATGATCAACGCCGGATCATTTAATAATGTATACACCATCCCCAGGCAGGCTCTGCGGGAGGGTGACCTGATATGGGTAAAAGACAGTGACGACAGATTGCAGACGCGGCAAGCCGATGTGGTCTGGCGACGCAAAGATGACATTCTTGCAATCATTGAAATTAAACCGGGGGAGGAATTGATACTCAGCAGGCTTCAGTCGCCATTGCCGGGGATAAAGATAAAGACCAGGGCAATGACTAGAAATTAGGAATTAAAGAGTTAAAAAGGAAAAACCTTAGGGCACTTTAAATAATGAATACTAATACAAATAGCGGTTTTCTAGCGTGGATGACGAAGAACCATGTGGCAGCCAACATTCTCATGCTGGCCCTTGTCATTGGCGGACTGATCGTTATGTCTGATATCAAGCAGGAGGTATTCCCGGAGTATGAGCTTGATATTGTGGATGTTACCGTCTCTTATCCGGGGGCAAGCCCTGAGCAAGTCGAAGAAGGGATCATCCTTGCGATTGAAGAGGAGATACGCGATCTTGATGAGATTGATCGAATTACTTCTAAAGCCACCGAAGGCAGGGCCTCGATCACAATTGAACTTCTACCAGGAGAAAATCCTGCCAAAATAGTTCAGGATATTAAGAACGGAGTAGACCGTATTACGTCCTTCCCTGAAGATGCCGAGCGTCCTTCGATCAGCCTTAAAAAGCGACGGCGTGGAGTTATGAGGCTCGCGCTCCATGGGGATATTGAGGAACGCACACTATTTTACTTTGCCCAGAACATCCGGGAAGAACTCCTTGGACTTCCTTCTGTTACACAGGTGGAAATAAGGGGCGTAAGAAACCCTGAGATAAGCATTGAGATACCCCAGTCCGTCCTGCGATCATACGGCCTGACACTTGGTGAGGTCTCGGATATCATACGTAAAAGCGCTGTAGATGTTCCTGCCGGAGGTATAAAGACAGAGGGAGGAGAAGTACTGCTCCGAACATCAGAACGCCGCGACTATGCCAGTGAATTTGCAGCCCTGTCAATACTGAACAGGCCCGACGGCACAGAAGTAAAGATTGGGGATATATCGCAGATCACCGACGGTTTTGCAGATGCAGAACGTGAATCATACTACAATGGTCAGCCTTCGGTCCTGTTCTTTATCTACCGGACAGGGGAGCAGACACCAATAGAAATATCAAAGGCTGTCAGAGAATACATGGATATGCTCGCCCCTACTCTGCCGGAAGGAATAAGTTTCAATATTTATAGTGACAGGTCAGACCTGTACAAACAGCGGCTCGACCTGCTCCTCCGCAACGGCACTTTCGGACTGGTACTTGTCCTGCTGCTGCTTGGACTCTTTATGGAAGCAAGGCTGGCATTCTGGGTTGCAATGGGCATTCCAATTTCTATATCCGGCTCATTCCTGATCCTTCAGTACATGGGGGGCAGCATTAATATGGTCTCGCTTTTTGCATTTATTATTACGATCGGCATCATAGTTGATGACGCGATAGTAGTGGGTGAGAATATTTACTATAATCGCGAAAGCGGCATGCATCCCATGCAAGCGTCTATCGAAGGCGTCAGAGAAATGTCCTCAGTCGTTACCCTCGCTGTTCTGACGAATATCATTGCCTTCATACCACTGCTTTTTGTACCGGGCTCAACGGGCAAGTTCTTTTCAATCCTGCCGGCAGTGGTTGTGGCTGTCTTTCTTATCTCACTCGTTGAATGTCTTTTTGTCCTTCCTGCGCATCTAACGTACAGTTATAGAAAAAACACCGGAAGTCTCATGAAAAAGCTGAACAAGATCCCCCATACCTGTGAAAGAGGGCTGGCCTGGTTTATCAGGAAGTGCTATACCCCCCTGCTTAACACAGCAGTATCAAACCGATACGTTACAGCTCTTGCATTTTTTGCTGTGCTAATCGTCGCATACGCATACTGGGACAGCGGCCGTATTGATTTTTCATTCAGACCTAGAATAGAAACCGACAGGATTGATGCTGAGGTCACACTTCCATTCGGTGCTCCAATCGAAGATGTAAGAAGGATTGCAAAAATCATCGAGCAAGGCGGGCTTCGAGCTATAGAGAAGTCAGGAGGAATGAAAATACTGGAAGGTTCCATGACTGACATTGGACGCCGCGGCGCCAATACAGCTGAAATCACTTTCTACCTTGTCCCGCAAGATGACCGCAAGATATCTACCCGTGAGTTCAGTATCCGGTGGCGCAAAGAAGTCGGTGAGATTGCCGGGCTCGAAAGTCTCTTTTTTTGATTACCTTGTAGGCCCCGGCGGATCAGCCGCCATTAATGTTGAATTAACGCACCCTGACCCTGAAACACTCGAACTTGCCGCTACCGATCTTTCTGCTGCAATAGCAGAGTACGAAGGCGTAACAGATATCAATGATGGATTTGCACGGGGTAAACTCCAGTATGATTTCAAAATGCGTTCCGAAGGAAGGAGTCTCGGACTAACCGCTCGTGACCTTGGTACACAGGTAAGGCACGCTTTTTACGGATCAGAGGCACTCAGACAGCAGAGGGGCCGTGATGAAGTGAAGGTGAAAGTCCGCCTTCCCGAATCAGAGAGAAGGTCACTCTACAATATGGAGCAGCTTATGATACGGACGCCAGGCGGCGGCGAAATCCCTCTTACACGGGCGGCAGATTTAAAGAGCGGAAGGGCATATACAGAAATCACCCGCGTCGATGGAAAGCGAGTTCTTAACGTAACAGCAAATGTCATTCCCGGCATTGCAAATGAAAACAAGATCATGGCCGGTCTCAGAACAAACCAGCTGCCCCGCATCCTTGCCAGCTATCCCGGCCTTAAGTATTCATTTGAAGGCAGACAAAGATCAGCACGCAAGGCCCTCAGTCATTTATTTTATGGCCTCTGCTTTTCCCTGCTCGGTATATACACTATCCTTGCCGTCATGTTCAGAAGTTACACTCAAGCCATATTTGTAATGGTCAGCATTCTCTTCGGCCTGGCAAGCGCACTTGCAGGGCATGTGATAATGGGCTACGGTCTGAGCATTATAAGCATATTCGGCATGATCGCTCTCTGCGGTATTGTCATCAATGGAGGGCTAGTTCTAACCGTCACTGCCAACCGAATGAGAGATAAAGGGGAAGACCCTGCACAGTCAGCAATCAACGCAGGCATCCGACGCTTCCGCCCGATTATACTGACTGCCGGAACTACTTTTATAGGCCTGGCGCCAATGATATTCGAGACATCAGTCCAAGCGCGATTCCTCATTCCAATGGCAATCTCACTGGGCTACGGCATTTTATTTTCAACATTTGTCATACTGCTTCTGACGCCCGCGCTTTATGTAATACATCAGGATGTTTATGCTTTTTTCAGGAAGAAATAAAGGAGCAGTGAATAAAAGAGAATAACGAATAGCGATTGACGAAGCAAATAAAGTTCGTCATTCGTCAATCCTTGATCGTCAATCGTCACTCTCAGTATTTCTCCCCCTGGATAAAGATGATTAGGATTTCCTTGCGATGTATACAACATGCCTGTTCCCTCTAGCCGGTCGATGACGTGTAAAGGAAAATCCGGCATGGACAAGGCGCCTTTCAAAGGCCTTGTCCGGGTCTTCGGACCAGACAGCAAACACACCTCCTGGCATAAGGGCTGAGCCGCTCATCTCCAGGGCAGTGTCACCATATAAATAGTCCCCTCTTTCTTTGGCAGCCTCAAAAGGTCCCTCATAGAGATCAAGAATAATGGCATCAAATCGATTGTCATTGCCATTCATTGCGCTGTTTCTGATAATGGATGCCACATCAGCAATCTCAATAGTAACCCTTGGGTCATTAACTGCCCCGCCGGTAAGGTCGGCCAAAGGCCCGCGGCACCATTTGACAACTACGGGGTTAAGTTCAGCCACAACAACACTAGCATTGCCCGGGAGTTCATCCAGCGCTGCCTTCAGAGTACAGCCCATCCCCAGTCCTCCCATGAGCACCTTGGGATCTTTTTTATTGTTTATGCAATTGCAGGCCAGAGTCGAAAGCAATACCTCGGACCTGCTGGCATGGGAGTTCATCAGCACACGACCGTCAATGGTTATAAGAAAATCAGAACCATTCCTTTGTCGCAGTTCAAGACGACCATCCACGGTATCTTCACTGTCAATGGTCTGCCATGGTTTGGTCATTTATCATGTCTCCTTATTCAGTCTTTCAATACGACCGGCAATGAAGTACCCCCTGGGTCATTATAAGACATCAATACTCAATAGGCCAGAATGGACATGGCGCGCCATACCCATTCATTTCAATCAATATAATCAACAAACCCTGGAAATCACCCTGCACCATCAAAACGATTAGCAATATTTAGTCACATTGTAGTAAAATTATTGTTGACTTTAGCTGATTGATGTGAAAATATAGGAACGATTGCAATATCCTGCGAATGAGCATGTTTAAATATTAATGGGTACAATGAATCCCCGTTTGATGCCACGCTACTAGCATTACCTTCTTCCTACGTTCAATACGGCAATAATACACAGACTATTCATAGGAGAAAATCATGGGTTTAAGTATAGGTATAGTCGGCCTCCCTAATGTGGGGAAATCGACATTGTTTAATGCTCTCACAAAAGCTCAAAATGCAGCGGCGGCAAATTACCCGTTTTGCACTATAGAACCTAACAATGCAGTTGTTGCGGTTTCCGACAGACGGCTTGATCAATTGTCGAATATTGTAAAACCGCAGAGAGTACAAAAGGCAATTGTGGAATTCACTGACATTGCCGGTCTGGTAAGGGGAGCTTCAAAGGGCGAGGGGCTTGGCAACCAGTTCCTTTCGCATATAAGGGAAACCTCGGCAATTGTGCATGTCGTCAGATGTTTTGAAAGCGACTCGATAATACACGTTGACGGCTCAGTTGATCCGCTGCGTGATATTGAAGTTATCAACACCGAGCTGGTTCTTGCTGATATTCAGACACTGGAAAACAAAATATCACGTCTTGATAAACAGGCAAGAGGAGATAAAAAGATTCAGCCCCAGCTCGATATGGCACAGAGAGCACTTGATCATCTTAACACCAACAAGCCCGCTATCAGTTTTGACGAAAATGAATCTGATACGTTCATGGAGCTCACAAGAGATATGCGCCTTATCACTTTAAAACCTATGATATACGCAGCGAATGTCGATGAAGAAGGCCTTAGTGAAGATAATAAATACGTTAAGGCTGTTCACAAGTTTGCAGGAGAGCAAAATTCAGAGTCAGTAAAGATCTGCGCAAAGATCGAGGAGGATATGACCGGGATGAGCGATGGGGAGCGCAATGAATTCCTTGAAGATCTTGGCGCATCTCAAAGCGGTCTGGACCTGATAATTCAGCGCGGTTATCATGCGCTCGGGCTGATCAGTTATTTCACTGCCGGTGTTAAAGAGGTTCGTGCATGGACAGTTAAGCGTGGATGGAAGGCCCCGAAGGCCGCATCTGTAATTCATGATGACTTTGAACGTGGTTTTATCCGGGCAGAGGTTATCACCTATGACGATTTTATTTCATATGCAGGAGAAGCCGGAGCACGCACCGCCGGTAAACTTCGAACAGAAGGCAAAGAGTATGTTGTCAGCAACGGCGATGTTATGAATTTTCTGTTCAATGTGTAGAAAATCTGTCTATTCATATAATATAGGGGAATAAATAATAGCCACTGGGCTGTGTTACCCATTTAAATCTAAATATGGAGGAGTTAAAAATGGCAGAAGCAAAAGGATTGAGTAAACCGGTAAAGCTTAAGAGTGAGTTGGCAGAGTTTCTGGGAGCAACAGAGCTTCCCAGGACAGAGATCACAAAAAAATTATGGAATTATATTAAATCAGCTAAACTTCAGACAAAGACTGAAAATGGAAAGCCTGAGAACGCAGGCAAGTTCATTGTGGCTGATGCTAAATTGCTCCCGATTTTCAAAAACACAAAATCCAAAAGCAAATCAGGCAAGGTCACTGACCTTACTAAGATGAAAGAAGGCCAGACAATTAACATGATGCAGATGGCCGCTGTTGTCGGAGCCAATATAGAATAAATTTATAGTGTCGGGCCGGCATATGAATAATGCAGGCCCGGCACATCTGCAGTTTAGATTGGAGAATGCTTGTGACCAATAACGATGTCTTGCGCCGAATCCGCTATACCTTTAATTTTAACGATTCGAAAATGATTGCTCTATTTGGCCTTGCTGATCATCCGGTAACGCGAGACCAGATCAGCGATTGGTTAAAAAAAGATGATGATCCTGTATATCAGAAATGCAGCGACAATGAGCTGGCGATTTTCCTGAATGGTTTGATTAACGATAAACGAGGCAAAAAAGAAGGTCCCCAACCCGAGCCGGAGCAGCGTTTAACTAACAATATCATTTTCAGAAAATTAAGAATCGCATTAAACCTGCAAGCCGAAGACATATTGAAAATTATGGAGCTGGCTGGTGTGCGTATCAGTAAACACGAATTGAGTGCTTTTTTCCGCAGGCCCGATCATAAACACTATCGTGAATGTAAAGATCAGATCTTGCGTAATTTTTTAAAAGGTTTGCAGCTTAAATATCGAGCTGACATTTAATTAAAAGCCCCGTATTTCTTTTTTTATCAGATTAATGTATATTATTCTGCTGCCTGATTTAAACCGCGAATGTTCGGATTATTAAATTATGAATTACGAGAACAGATTGTTCTGAAAGAAAGAGGAAAGGGAGTAGCATGTCACAAATTAAATCGTCTTTGCTGGACAAAAGGATTGCACAGTTTTATGAGAGCACCACAGAGTTATTGACAGATATCCATGCCCGAAATAATAGTGAAAAGGGTAAAAATAAGGGTAAGTCAAATAAGAAAAGAAAAATGCAAAAAGCCATCTCCATACCAGACCCGGATATGGATTCGCTCGATGAGGAACATTTCGGTTTATAAGGTGATCCAGGTAAACAGCTTAAATAAATGTTATGGCCGGCAGGTCATTTTTGAGAATACGGGTTTTATACTTAACCCGGGTGAACGTGTCGGCCTTGTCGGTAGAAACGGACATGGCAAAACCACTCTCTTTAAAATGCTACTGGGGCATGAGCGCCCTGATTCAGGAAGTATCAATATTCCCAAGGGATATATAATTGGTCACCTGTCACAGCATATCAGCTTTTCCGAAAAGACTGTGCTGAAGGAGGCGTGCCTTGGTCTCAGCTCCGAGGACGGTATTGATGAGACATATAAGGCGGAAATCATTCTGATGGGCCTCGGGTTTACCATGGAAGATTTCAGTTCCAATCCATTGGATCTGTCAGGGGGATATCAGGTTCGTTTGAATCTTGCAAAGGTGCTTGTTTCAGACCCTCATCTTCTCCTGCTTGACGAACCTACCAACTACCTTGATATTCTCTCTCTTCGCTGGCTGACACAGTTTCTGCGCAGCTGGAAGAAGGAGCTCATAATTATTACCCATGACCGTGATTTCATGGATGGTGTGACAACGCACACCATGGCCATACACCGCTGCAATATGAGGAAAGAAGCAGGTCCGACTGAAAAGGTATATCAGCAGCTTTTACTGGAGGAAGAGATACACGAAAAGACCAGGATAAACGATAATAAAAAGCGTAAAGAGACAGAAGATTTCATAAACAGGTTCAGGGCAAAGGCAACCAAGGCCAAGGCTGTTCAGTCAAGGGTAAAAGCTTTGAATAAAAAAGACCGCCTTGAAAAATTGGTAGATATAAAGAATCTTGATTTCGCGTTCAAATCAGCGCGCTTTACAGGTAAGCAGCTTATGGAGGTTCATGACCTGTCTTTTTCTTTTGACAATGACAGTCCTGCCTTGATTGATGGATTGAGCATTTCAGTAGGAAAGAGAGACCGTATAGCCATTATCGGTAAAAACGGAAAGGGAAAAACAACACTGCTCAATCTGCTTGCAAAAGAACTGAAAAGTAAAACCGGCACTGTCAATCATCATGGTCAGCTGGAGATGGCTTATTTTGGCCAGACTAATATAAACCGCCTTAACCTGCACAAGACAATTGAAGAAGAGATCATGGATGTCCATCCCGAAGGCAACCGGGGTGCGACCCGCAAAATATGCGGCACTATGATGTTTCCAGGGGATAATGCGTTAAAAAAGATCAGTGTCCTTTCCGGAGGAGAAAAGAGCCGTGTGCTGCTTGGCAAGCTGCTTGTCAGCCCCTCCAACATGCTCATGCTTGATGAGCCGACAAACCATCTTGATATGGAATCCAATGATTCCCTTGTTGAGGCCATAGATGCTTTCAACGGCTCTGTCATTATAGTGACTCACAGTGAAATGATGCTCCATGCGCTGGCCACACGTCTGATAGTCTTTGATGACGGCAAAGTAACTTTATTTGAAGGGACCTACCAGGACTTCCTTGACCGTGTCGGCTGGAAGAGTGAAAATGATTCCGCTACGACCAGAGTCAAAAAAAACAAGCCCCGGGTTAAATCCGTTAATAAAAAACAACTCCGCCGTGAACGGGCAGCGATGCTGAAAATGAAGGCAATTCAAAAGCTTTCAGCTTAAAGAGTAACTTTCTGACTATCACCCATCAGATTTCCAATGGTAGTCCCTGCCCTTGTCAAACTTAAACCGTGTCCAGCATTATATATAGATCGTTTGAACCGCTTGAACCGTTCGAACAGTTTAACGGCTCAAACAGCTGGAACGCTAATTTTTATAAACCCGGAGTGATATATGGCATTGGTGAGTTTAAAAGATGTGAGAATTGCCTTTGGCGGCCCTGAACTGATCGACGGGGTTTCTTTGCAGATCGAGCGCAGAGAACGGGTCTGCCTGGTCGGCAGGAACGGGGCAGGCAAATCCACCCTTATGAAGATCATCAGAGATGAGATTACACATGACTCGGGAGAGGTCATTCGCGAGCAGGGACTGCGAATTGCTTCGCTTGACCAGGAAGTCCCGCAGGACCTGTCCGGTACTGTGTTTGAAATAGTTGCAGCAGGTCTGGGCGATATGGTCGACCTGCTCCAGCAATACCACTCTGTTAGCCTTCGCCTCTCTCATGGAGACGCTGACGCAATAGATGAACTTGAACGGATACAGCACCTGATCGAATCCTCCGGCGGCTGGCAGATTCAGCAAAGGGTCGATACTGTCATTTCACGTCTCAGTCTGGATCCTGATGCTCAGACAGCTGACCTCTCCGGCGGCTACAAGAGGAGAGTGTTGCTTGCGAGGGCACTCGTAAACGAACCGGACCTCCTGCTTCTTGATGAACCGACGAACCATCTCGATATTAACTCAATCGGCTGGCTTGAAGAATTCCTCCTTGAATACGGCGGTTCCATACTTTTCATAACCCATGACCGTAAGTTTCTCCAGGCCCTGGCAACACGCATCATAGAACTGGACCGCGGCCGTCTCACTGACTGGCCCTGTGATTACGCAACCTACCTGACAAGAAGGCAGGCCGAGCTCAATGCAGAGGCTTCTCACAACGCTCTCTTTGACAAAAAGCTCTCCCGGGAAGAGGCGTGGATACGCCAGGGCATCAAGGCTCGACGCACCCGCAATGAAGGGCGTGTAACTGCATTGAAGGAAATGAGGAAGGAGCGCAGTTCCAGGCGCACACATACCGGGAGCGCCAGGATGGTCCTGAACGAGGCCGAGAAGTCGGGCAAACTGGTGCTTGAGGCTAAGGGGATCAGTTGTTTTTACGAAGGCCGTCACCTGTTTCGCGATTTTTCCACGACCATCATTCGCGGTGATAAAATAGGCATTATAGGCCCTAACGGCTCCGGGAAAACCACTCTGCTCAAAATGCTGCTTGGATTAATGGAACCCCACAGCGGCTCTGTACGCAGGGGGACCAAGATCGAAGTTGCATATTTCGACCAGCATCGTGAGCAGCTTAATGATGACCAATCAGTCATGGACAACGTGGCAGACGGTTCAGGATATGTAACAGTAAACGGAAAGACAAGACATATAATCAGCTATCTCGAGGATTTCCTCTTCCCGCCGGATAGGGCACGCTCGCCAGTAAAGGTCCTGTCAGGCGGTGAGCGAAACCGGGCACTGCTGGCCAGGCTTTTCACCAAACCATCAAACGTACTGGTACTGGACGAACCCACCAATGACCTTGATACGGACACCCTCGAACTCCTGGAGGAGATGCTGATGGAGTATGAGGGCACTGTACTCCTGATCAGCCATGACAGGGAATTTCTCAATAACATCGTAACAAGTACAATAGTCTTTGATAGTGATGAAAGGCTTGAAGAATATGTGGGCGGCTATGACGACTGGCTGCAACAGCGCAAACCAACAGCCCCGGCATTAACGGAAAAGGCCGCGAAGCCGCGCAAACCCAGGCTTAAGCAGGAGCGTCCCCGCATACTCACATTTAAAGAAAAAAAAGAACTTTCGGCATTACCTGCGCTAATCGAATCTCTCGAAACAGAGCGCGACAGGCTTTTTGAAATGCTTTCAGATCCTGAATTTTACCGTCAGGAGGAAAGCAGGGTAGCCGAGACAAAAGCCAGGCTTGGGGAGCTTGAAAAAGAAATCACTCAATCTTACAGCCGGTGGGAGTTTCTGGAATCAATTATGTTAAAAGAAGGGTTCTAGGGGCCGAGGGGTCTAGGGGTCGAGTGAATAATTAAAAATAACAAAGACGTTTTCAGCACAGATATCCCCCTTTTGAAAAGGGGGAATAAGGGGGATTTTATAATTATAATATCAACAAATCCACCCTCGGCCCCTAGAACCCTCGACCCCTTGAACACATCAATAATGCGGTGGTTTTTCGTCTTTCAGAGTTCCTCGTGGGGATATGACAGATGAATCGTCGACCTGGTCAACGAGGAGTTTAAGGGTTTTATTAATATCATCTATCTGCTTCTGCTGACTGTAGAGGGCGTCGCTCAAATCCTTTATTGTTTTTTCCTGAAAGGCCATCTTTGTTTCAATTTCTACTAAACGGTCTTCATTCATCTATTTACACTCCATATTTTATCCGCAGATTATCACAGATTTATTAAAACTTTTACCTTTCACCTTTTGGGTGAATATAATATGTGCCTATTTCATTTTTATTATTGTTTTTATCTGTGAAATCTGTGGATATAACTGCCGTTCTTTGGTTTATTTCTTTTTCTTTGCTTTCTTTACGGACTTCTTCTTCTTTTTTTTCCTGCTTTTTTCCCACTGCTCATGTTCATTAATAATCTCCTGCAGGTCGAGATCCTTTTCGGGCAGACTGAGGATATTATCGTAATCTTTTTTGTAGAGCTTTATGACCTCAATATCTTTGTTGATAAGCTGCTGGATTTCATCAAGAAGTTCTTTTTCCTCTGTACTGCAGAATGAGATCGCCTCACCCAGGTTGATGCCGCGACCGGTCCTTCCAACCCTGTGCACATAATTCTCGGGTTTATCCGGAAGATCATAGTTGATCACGTAATCCACATCAGGCACGTCAATACCTCGGGCACTGACGTCTGTGGCGATCATAATGCGGTAACGGCCTTCCTTGAACTTTTTCATCACATCAGAACGTTCATCCTGATCCTTTGCCCCGTGGATAGTAAATGTATCTATATTCACCCTCTCCATGGCCTTTGCTACCCGTTCGGCACGGACTCTTGTCCTTACAAATACAATAATCTTGCTTCCAGAATTCTCATTAATAAACCTCTCGAGGAAAAATCGTTTATCATCCATTTCCACAAACATGACAAAGTGAGAGACATTTTTTGAGACAGGATCCTCCGGCGCTATCTGGATGCGTATTGCAGTGCTCTTAACCTGCGAGAATGCCAGCTTCTTGATCTCCTTGCTGATCGTGGCTGAGAAGAAGAGCGTCTGGTGCTTTTTTGTGAGCTTCGTCTTTACATACTTAATGTCATCAATAAACCCGAGGTCGAGCATATGGTCGGCCTCATCAAGTACAAGGGTAGTGATTCGTGAGAGGTCTATATACCCCTGGCTGATAAGATCAAACATCCGGCCCGGGGTCGTAATAAGCACGTCGATTCCGTCCTGGAGCTTCTTGATCTGCGGGTCCTGCTCAACGCCGCCGAACAGGGCAAAGGTCTTGACCTTTGTGTAGCGCGCAAGCTTTTCAAAGACCTCCCCGATCTGCATTGCCAGTTCACGGGTGGGGACCATAACAATGCATTTGATCCCATAGGACCTCTTGCTGCTCTTTACCCTATGGATCATATCAATTAGCGGAATGGCAAAAGCAGCTGTCTTCCCCGTACCCGTTTGAGCAATTGCCAGGACATCCTCGCCTTTCAGGATTGAGGGGATGGACTTGTATTGTATGTTCGTAGGTCTCTTGAGGCCCATCAGGGCCAGGTTTTTTTTAATCGTTGCTGATATGTGATACTTCTCAAATTTCATGGATTTACCTTGCTTCCCAAGTTGAAAGTTACTTTTAATTATACTGAAATCGGCGAGGGAACGTTTGGTGTTTGTAATGCTGGCTATTCAAAGGAGAGTGACGAATAGCGATTGCCGATTTACGAATTATGAAGTATAAAAAACCTCGTCATTCGTCACTCGTGATTCGTCAATCGTCATTCGCAGTTATTCCAATCGTCAATCTCTGTCGCACCACCAAAAGTCTCCACGGATATCATATACTATCCCGGACATTATGTTGATAATTGAAATCATCCTTATAGCATGCATCACCTTCGCCGGCATCTCTATTGTGTTAACATCGATGAAAACCGGCATTTCCCCCTTCGCCCAGTTCAGGCAAAACTTACCGGGCTATTGAGGCAGCTATGGAAAATTCAGGAACAGGGCCTATAGTAGATCTGGGATCGGGATGGGGAACTCTAGTTGTCGCACTTGCCAGAAAATACCCGCACCGACAGGTTATTGGTTATGAATTATCATTAGTCCCATGGTTATTCTCAAAGATCCGCAAATCTGTCTCAGGACTGGATAACCTTGAACTTTATCGCAGTGACTTCCTGGATGCCGACCTGTCTGATGCTTCTGTCCTCACATGCTACCTCTTTCCCGGAGGAATGGTTTCTCTTGAGGACAAACTGGAGCGGGACAATATAAGTGATGTCCTTATTGTGAGCAGCACCTTTGCCCTGCCTTCATCTGAGCCAGTCAAGGTTATTCGGGTAAAAGATATTTACAATACGCCCGTTTATTTGTACCGTCGATAATCTGTGCTGGACCAGTGCTTGAAATAACATATTGTTTCTAATTATTAAATAATAGCCGATGTATGTTAAAATTTAATAACAACTTCTCAGCTGGTTGTTAAATTAATTTACACATTATAATGTCTAAAGGAAGCGGCTCATGTTTAAAGTCCTTTTCCTATAGGATTATTTAGGCCAATTATTCGTATCTACTTTTTTTATGAAATTACATATAGATCAATCAAATATATAACAAGGGAGATATTATGAAAAAGATTTTATTTCTGGCAGCAGCGTTCTTATTGATCAGCACAGCATTATTTGCGGATGATGTAACAATTGATGAAAACGGGAACATGACAACCGGCATCTCAAATACCAATGCCAATCTTGAGGTCACAGGATCGTCCAGTGAAGACGGGATAGTAGGCTCTACCAGCGGCTCTGAGTTTGCGGGAGTTTATGGAGTCAATACTATCAACAACAATTACGGTATTCTGGGTTATTACAGTTATGGAGTTTACGGTAACAGTTCACTGGGATGGGCAGGTTACTTTGAGGGTAAAGTAAAGGTGACCGGAGACTTGACGGTTGACGGCACCATCACCGCCCTCGGTTATATAGATGTGGAATGGGCCAGCCTCTTGAATATCCCGCAGAATCTGCAGGACATGGCCAGCCTCTCCTGTGCCGATGGCGAGATAGCAAAATGGAACAATGCCGGCTCAGCCTGGCAATGCGCTGCCGATGTTGATACTGATACGACCTACATCGCTGGTACAGGGATAAATATTATTGCGAATGTCATCAGTAATACGTTAGGCATTGAAATAACCTCCGGAGAAATATTTGATGGCACGATAGTATCTGCTGATATTGCCCCCGATACTATAACTGCATTGGATATCGCACCAAGTGCAGTGAATAGCTCTGAAATTGCTACTAATGCCGTGACTCGCAATGAAATTGCAACAGCTGCAGTAACCGCCGATGAGATAGAGGACGGGACAATTCTCTTTGAGGATATTGGACAAAATGGCTGCGCTTCAGGAGAAAGTATTCAATGGAATGGCACCACATGGGACTGCTCTGCCGATCCAGGCTATGTTCTGAAGACCGGCGATACCATGACAGGCACCTTGTCTGTAAACATTGATTCTGAATATGGTGCCGGTATTGATAGCACAAATTCAGCTTCGAATGGTGCTGGCATAATTGGTAGAGGAACTGGTTTGATAGGAGTTGGCGTAATAGGCGAAGGGGCTGAAAGAGGTGTACTAGGGATCGCTTCTATTGAAGGCCCGAGTGCAGCCACAAGATATGGCGTGTATGGCGATGGTGGAGGTACAGGAGGCACCAGTTTTGGAGTTTATGGTTCAAATGCTGATTACGGTGTATATGGTAGCAGTGCAAGTCCAAGCGGTTATGGTCTCTATTCTGAAGGCAATGCACACGTAACAGGGAATCTGTCAGTAGCAGGAACTCTCTCCGGTGACGGCTCGGGATTAACAAATGTAAGTGCCTCATCCGTTGACTGGGCAGATGTAACCAGTATCCCTGCAGATATTGCCGATGGTGATGACAACACAACCTACACCGCTGGTACAGGGATAACTATAAGTGGTGGGAATGTCATCAGTAATGATTTAGGCACTACTATTGAAACCGCAGAAATTGCAACAGGTGCAGTAACCACCGATACAATCTTCAACGGGACAATCTTATCAGCTGATATTGCCTCCGACACTATAGATGCATCGGATATCGCACCAAGCGCCGTGGGTAGCTCTGAAATTGCAATGAATGCCGTGAATAGCTCTGAAATTGCAACAGGTGCTGTAACCGCCGACGAGATCCTAGACGGGACAATTCTCTTTGAAGATATTGCACAAAACGGCTGCGCTTCAGAAGAAAGTATTGAATGGAGCGGCACTGCATGGGTATGCGCTGCAGACCCGGGCTATGTTCTGAATACCGGCGATACGATGACAGGCAATTATACCCTTAATGGCTCATTTACCTCCAATGCAATTGGGGGGGCGGTCAGAA
>PVMK01157194.1_pt1 | contig 34151 bp, 35 predicted proteins | sample 1853481 | NCBI WGS metagenome assembly PVMK01 (sample SAMN08533507, study PRJNA380276) | Marine sediment metagenome, whole genome shotgun sequencing project. | reverse complement strand
AGGTAATGCCGCTTAATTCACCGGGGTTCTCCCACAACCCGGACAGCAGGATTAGCAATGCGGTACAGGTACAAACCAGCAAGGTATCGATAATCCTAGCATTCCCACCAGGCCTTCCCGTATAGGTTCATTTGTTTTTGCCGCCCCATGGGCCATAACCTCTGTTCCCAGGCCCGCCTCATTGGAAAAGGCGCCACGAGAAATACCGATCAGCATTACACCCAGTAATCCGCCACCCACCAACAGAATAAGCAGTGGGGTACCCCAGGCAAAATTTGCGAATGCGGCGGTAAGCGCCTCTAACTGTTCCATCTTATTATTGTCCTGAATGTGGCCTGGTCAGCTTGCCTATATCGAACTTATCCAAATCATTCGCAAAAAGTACGGTGCCGCGATAGTGCTTACCAACCTCGGCCCGCGTTTCCGCCTCTTTGCCCAGGGTGCGGTTCATGCGATGCGATAATAATAGGCTCTCAACTTTCGCCTGTCGGGCGATCTTGCCAATTTCCGACGGCGGCATGTGAAGCTGCCTGGCAACACCCCCAGTATCTTCCGGGATCGCGTTGTGCGCTACCAGTAAATCGGAGTCTTTAGCCAGTCTGGCCAAATTGCCGGTCTGATTGTTCATGTCACCGGAAAAACTGATCGAGCAGTTATTGATATCCACGCGCCAGGCAACGGCGGCGATGGGGCCGTGATGCACTGGTATCGCGCTTACTACCAGGTTGGTATTCACTTCAAACACTTCTGTCGCGTTCCTATCCAGGGCCACATCATGGGGAATGAGTGTATAGTCGCCGGATTCATCCCTGTCGATATAATCGCTGAGGTAAGGATACACCCCACCCTCACCCAATAGCGCCGTAAGAAATTCACTGGTGGATGGCATCACAGCATTGCCCTGGGGGCCCATAACCGGCAAATCCTCAACCCTTGGGCTAAAAAAAGAAGCCTTCACATAGGCGGGGAAATCGCCACTGTGATCAACGTGGAAATGGGTAAACAGCACGGCCTGTAAATCTTCGATTTTGGCCCCGGATTGTTCAAATTGGCGCTGCCTGTTATCAGGGTCAATATGAGTCCAGCGATTACTTGCCTGAACACTTTCTGTCTATCATCGATCAAATTCCATGGGCGATATCCTGGTGAGTCTGAGAAGTGGTATTGCAGGTAAATACCAACCGTATCTCCTAGAGCCGGTGACCAGGGAGCGATTTTACTTCTCAATCACCGGGGATGCTTCATGGCCCGGGAATACCCTGGCCTTGATTGAGGCAGCAAGACTGCGAATGTCCTCGCCGATACAGTACAGGGCCGGTACCAGCAGCAGCGTTACCGCCAGTGCGAACAACACACCGAATGCCAGGGCGATAACGGCAGGCTTCAAAAACTGGGCGTCCACTGAGCGTTCGAGCATAATCGGCACCAGGCCGACAAAGGTGGTGACCGTGGTCAGCAATATGGGGCGAAAGCGATGGACCCCTGCCTCTTCCACGGCTTCCAGTGCCGATTTGCCGGACTCGCGTAATCTGCCAATGTAGTCCACCAGCACCAGGTTGTCATTGACCACCACCCCGGCCGCCGCGCCAATACCAAAATAGGAAAACATCGCCATGGAGACCCCGAATATCAGGTGACCGTAAACGGCCCCCATGAAGCCAAAGGGGATGGCGGTCATAATCAACAGGGGCAGCCAGTAAGAGCGGAATGCGACGGCGATAAGGGCATACATCGCGAACAGGGCGATGATGTAGAGTGAGATCACCTCGTTGAGGAAGTATTCTTCCTGCTCGGCCTGCCCGCCCTTGAGAACGACCAGTCCCGGGTAGCGTTGCTCGAACTCAGGCAGGAACTTCTCGTTCATTTCCCGCGTCACTTCACTCATCTTTTCGCCGCTGGTGTCCGCATGGATACGCACCATACGTTCACCATCTCGACGCTGGATACGTTGCGAGCCACTGGTCAGTTCTACATCCACCACCGACAACAGGGGAACCTCGCGACCATCCGGGGTGCGTACGTGAAATTCACGCAGGCTGTTAAGGTTTTGTCGCAGTTCCCGGGGATACTTCACCATGACTTTGACGTCGCCATTTTCGCGCGGCAGGCGCTGCACCTCTTCACCATAATAGGCCTGGCGTACCTGCCGCGAAATTTCACCCAGGGTCAGGCCCAGTTTTTCGGTGCCCGGTTGCAGGCTCATGTGCAACTCATCGGATTGCCCCTGCAGGCTGTCACTCACAAAAAATACGCCGTCGTAACTTCTCAGCTGCGCCTGTATGTCCTGGCTGGCTTCTCGCAGCAGGTCGCGGTCGCGATGCCGCAATACATACGAAACCTCAGGGCTGTTCTGGTCGAAAGTGTAAATAACCTCTATCTCATCCGCATCCGGCACGTCACCGACAATGTCTCGCAGTCGGTTCGCTGCCTCCTTGGCCGTCATGTCGCGTTTTTCCGGCTCTACCAGCTGAAAAATCGCGATCACGCTATCGCGCCTTGCGCGTGTGTACCAGGCCTCAAAAAGCTGGCCTGTACCGCCTACGCCGGACCTGCCATCGACTTCCTCGATTAGCTGGGCCTGAGCACGCTGGAACTGATCGAGGATTTCCAGGGAGCGGGAAAACGGTGTACCGGCCGGTAGCTTTGCCTGCAGATAGACCTGCGTCCCCTGTATCTCGGGAAAGAATACAGATTTCACCCAGCCGTTGCTGAAAATGCCCATGCTGATAACAAAGGCCGCGATGAAAATGCTTGTTGTCAGGTAGCGGTGGCGCAATACAGCGTTGACCCCGCGGCGATAGCGGGTGTTGGCGAAAGTAACGATGCTGTCGGCTATTTTTTTCTGGCGCCGCATTAACGGTCCGAGTGTTTTTCTGGGCGTAAGGTGGCGCAAATGGCTGGGAAGAATCAAAAACGCCTCGATCAGGGATATCGTCAGGGCCACCGTGATTACCACTGACAGCTGTTTCGTTACCTGGGCCTCCGCCAATGAAATAAAGAACCAGGGTGCGAATGCGATCATGGTGGTGAGCACGGCGAAGATCACAGGTTTGGATACCGAATAGGCGCCGGCGATAGCGGCCTCAATGCCACCACCGGTTTCGTGACTGTAGTGATGAATACTCTCACCCACGACAATCGCATCGTCTACAACAATTCCCAGAACCAGGAGAAAGGCGAAAGTTGACATGATATTCAGCGACACATCATTGGCGGGCAGTAAAGCGAAGGTGCCCATGAAAGCCACCGCGATTCCGGCGGTAACCCACAGCGCGACTAATGGCCGCAATGACAGGATGAGCACAATAAATACCAGAAAGAGACCCATGTAAGCGGATTGGCTAATAGTATTCATACGGGCTTCGTAGATGTCCGCGGTATCGAACCACATGGTGAGCTGCACGCCCTCAGGCAGCGTTGGATTCCTCTCCTCGATCCAGGCATTTACCGCTTTACTGGTTTTGACCACTTGCATCTCGTCACTGGTCAGTACCTGTAAGAGAACCGCCGGCTCGCCATTCATCGTGGCCAGGATTTCTTCGTCTTCAAAGCCATCGATTACGGTGGCGACATCGCCAACGTGAATGATGCCGCCGTCGTCAGCCTGGCGCACAACAATTTTGGCGAAATCCTGCTCCGTATCGGCCAGGTTGCGCGCGCGCAGGCGCACGTCACCGGTGGCGGTTCGAACACGGCCAGAGGAGAGGTTAATGGAATTGCTGCGAATGGCATTGGCCACCTCGTCAAAGGTCACGCCGTAGCGACGCATTGCTCGCTCTGACAGCTCTATCGATACCTCCTCGGGCCTCACGCCGAACAGGTTTACGATAGACACATAGGGAAGTCGGGCCACTTCATCACGCAGGTCTTCGGCCAGGCGCGTCAACTGTTGTTCTGTCATGTTCTGGCCATGAATGGCTACCCGCATCATTTCGCTGCGGAAGGTCGTACGTTTTATCCTCGGGTTTTCCATGTCACGGGGAAAGCTGGTGATGGTGTCCACGGCGTTTTTGACATCGTCGACGAAGTCATTGATGTCCACGCCGGCGTAGGTCAACACCTGTATATTCGCCGCGTTTTCAGAGGCGGTAGAGCGTACGCGATAAACGTTATCCAACTCGCTGAGGGCTTCTTCTATGCGCAGGATAATCTGCTCTTCGACTTCCTGCGGCGCCGCGCCAGGCCAGGGTACGACTATCTCCACCTGGTTTGGCTTGAATGCAGGAAACGCTTCCCGCTCCATGCTCTTAAAGCCCAGCAGCCCGGCCAGTAAAATACCCACCATCAGCAGGTTGGCGGCGACCGGGTTATGTGCCCACCAGGCAATAATTTTTTCCATGTTCAGCCCTGCCCGTTGCCCGAACTGTCCCCGGGAGCCATGCCGCCGACCACCCCACCGGATGGCCGCTCATTCACTTGCACGGCCATGCCCTGCAGGGGGTTGCGTATGGTGGATATGATCACCTGCTCGCCGGGGTTCAAGCCTTCGTGTATCACCGCGAAATCAGGCGAGCTGTGAGTAACACCCACGCTGCGAATGTTTAACAACCCCTCCTTGTTGACCACAAAGACGGTGTCGCCTGCGCGCAGGGCGGACCGGGGAATCCGCATGGCCTGTTGTATCGAGCGCCCCTGAATCACCACATCAACATAAAGCCCTACTGCCAGCGGCATGCCATGCTGTGAGCGGTTTTTACCGTAGGGGTCCTCTACCACGGCAATGGCGTAAATCAGTCGGGTATTGGTGTCGATGGAGGCATCCATGCGAACCAATTTCCCCTGCCAGCGCTGCTCTAGCCCACCTATGTTGGCAAAAATATCGACAGCACGACCGCCGCCTGCCTCCGCGATATAACCAATCGGTAGTCCCAGTGCCGATAACTGGTCAAATTTGATGGGAAGGCGCAGTTCCACCCTGTCAGTGGCAAACGCTTGACCCAGTGGTGTGCCCGCGGCAACGAACTGACCCAAATCGACATAGGTTTTTGCGATGCGCCCCTCAAACGGCAGTGAAACAAGGCTGCGCTGAAGGTTTACCCTGGCCTGCTCCAGGTCGGCTTCAGCGGCTATCAGGCCGGCCTTGGCCTCTGCCACCTGTGGCTTTTTCAAGGCCAGGGGGGATGGGTTTTTGCTGTTGCGCAGCTGTTTGCGGGCGACATCCGCATCAGCCAGGGCGACCTCAACCCCAACCTCGGCTGCGGCCACTCGAGCTTCGGCCTGGCTCAGTGCCAGTCGATAATCAATATCTTCAATGGCGACCAGGGTTTCCCCGGGCCGGAACGACCCCCCTTCAGTGAACTCGCTGGAAACACTGGCAATACGCCCGCTGACCTGGGCAACGAGATCAATGGCGATGCGTGAGCGCACTTCGGCCTGAGTGGCCACCTTCAGGTCGACATCCGCTGTGACGATTGCCTCTACAAATACGGTAACGGGGCGGGGGCTTTCCTCCCGCTTTTCCGGCTCAGGCTTGAATACCCCCAGCAGTGCGTAGGTTCCCAGCCCAAGGCCCAGTACAACCAGCGGAGCCACTATCCTGACCAATTTACTCATAGGTATAGAGCCCTGATTCACCGCTTGGATACAACAACCTCCGCGCGGATTGAAAACGCCCATAGTCTAAACCATACGGGGCCTGCACTGATATAAGCGATACCGCTCAGTCCAGGTCGCTGGCAGCATGCCGTTCGGCTAACTGATCCTCCTCTTCCCCCCAGACCTTGTTGACCCGCTGGCCTCGCTGAACCGCGGGGCGCTCCTGTATCTCTGAGGCCCACCGGGCGACGTGTGTGTATGACCCGACATCGAGGAATTCCTGGGCTTCGTAAATACTGCCCAACACCAGGCTGCCATACCAGGCGTGGTTGGCGATGTCTGCGATATTGTATTCGTCGCCGCACAGATAGCGTTGTGAGGAAAGGTTCTGGTCCAACACGTCGAGTTGGCGCTTGACCTCCATGGCGAAGCGATTGATGGGGTACTCCAGTTTCTCCGGTGCGTAGGCATAAAAGTGGCCGAAGCCGCCGCCAAGATAGGGGGGCGCTACCCATCTGCCAAAACAGCCAGGACATGCATTCCGCGCGCTCTGATGCATCTTTTGGTAAATAGGCATCAAATTTTTCTGCCAGGTAGAAAAGAATCGCGCCGGATTCAAAGACCCGGATTGGCGGTGTCGTGCTGCTGTCGATCAAGGCCGGAATTTTTGAGTTCGGGTTCGCCGCGACAAAGCCGCTCCCGAACTGATCGCCTTCAGTAATATTGATGAGGTAGGCGTCGTACTCGGCGCCACTCTTACCCAGCGCAAGCAATTCTTCCAGCAGCACGGTGGCTTTGACCCCGTTGGGCGTCGCCAGTGAATATAGCTGGAGCGGGTGCTCACCAACAGGGAGTTCCTTCTCATGCGTGGCGCCTGCAACCGGCCGATTGATATTGGCAAACTTTCCGCCGCTTTCGGAGTCCCATTTCCAGACTTTGGGAGGTGTGTAAGTGGGCGTGTCGGCCATGGCTGGTTCTACTATAAATTCGAGTAGGGTGAGTGTACGCGTTTTTTCAAATAGGGCGCCAGGCATTTTTTGGATAATGCCCGGTTCGAGTATTGTCGTACTTGCCGCTTCACTCTCCTGTGTCTGGGCTATACTGAAAGAACAGCTCTCTCTTTGAAGAAAAGGCGCCTTCTGTACGTCGTCGCCAGACGGGCTAAATGGCGCCGCGACGTATAATGTATTCTACACACGACATGATGACGTGAAAGACATGCTTCACGACAAGGACTTTTTCACCGAACCGAACAAGGCGAACCCCGGTACTTTCGCCAGGGAAATCCTTGGCGGTGTCCTGGGGGTTGGTGAAAAGCCATCCATGTTACTGATGGACGAGCCGGACCACCGTCGCCTGAGTTGATAACCAATGCGGTAGAAGAAATCCTGCGGTACGATTCTCCGGTAACGAACTCGGGGCGTATACCCAATCGTGAGATTAGCGTGGGTGGCTGCCCGGTTGGCAAAGGGTCGTCACTGACCCCGTCGCTGGCCGCTGCGAATCGCGACCCCTCAGTGTATCCCCAGCCAGACACCTTCGATATTGAGCGCGAAGACACCCATCACCAATCTTTCGGCGGCGGCCGCCATCTCTGTCTGGGTGCGCACCTGGCGAGAATAGAGGCTCAGGAAGCCATTCTGGGTGAAAGATGTCAGTGCGGCGGCTATGGATATGACGCGCAGCTAAAGGTGACGGAAGAAACACATCACCGGCACGTACCGGTATCGTATCAGTGGTAGCAGCAACAGGCGTACACGTCCACCGCGCACTATGATTGCGCTGTCAGCTTACTGCGAATGTAATCCTGGTGGGGAACGTAGGTGAGCTCGGCAACCTGCCGGATCAGGTGTTCCTCATATTTGCCCAGATTGCCATCGGCATAGGCCACCGTCCACATGGCGCCAATCAATTGCAGCTTTTGGGATGAGCTGTAGTGATCGTTGATTACCCGGGTGAACTCATACAGGGAAGTCGCTTCATCAACCCTGTTTTGCGCCGCTACTACCAATTCGTGCACCTGGTGTTTATCCAGCCGCAGTGAGCGACTGAGCAGCTGCTCCAGAGCGGCCTGTTCCGCCGCGTCCTCGGTGAAATCGGCGCGCGCAGTTTCAATGAGCAGTGCAGCTGCAACCAAATGCAGACGGCGCCTCTGCGATTCTTCACTGTCCTTTGCCGGCTGTTCGAACAGGGCCTTCAGGGCGCCAATCATCTTAATATCCCCATTTTTGCTCCATCGCGACGGGCTTTACGCGGTGGCGGTGTTGTGATCCGGGGCTACAAATGTGTTTTCGAGGTAGTTGATGATCTCGGATGATTGGTACATCCAGTTAACACTACCGTCCGCACCTTCAAGCCGCAGGCAGGGTACTTTCAAATCTCCACCCCCAGCCAGCAACTGCTCCCTGGCCGTATTGCAGCGCTTCACGTCCCGGGTCTCAATATTCAACGATAACCGTTTCATAACGCGACGCACTTGCACGCAAAAAGGGCAGGCTTTGTACTGATAAAGAATCAGTTTGCCAGTTTGTTCATCAACGGCGGCCTGCGTATCAGCGCCACGCTTGATGCCCCGGGGAGTAAACACCCAGTTGAAGAACAGGATCAGCGAGCCGAGGATTTTGCGGATGATTGCCATAATACGTTCCGATTAGTAATTTTTAGGGAGCCTGTGACCTGGCGGCGAAACTCCGAAGAGAATCGGGTGCTCGGCCCAGTCATAACCCTATGATTTACAAAGAAATACTGGGCCAGGAAGGGTTTGGCCGAGCCGCCCAGTCCTTCGATATTGCCGATTATGAGTTGCTGGGAGAGTACCGGGCTTGCTCAGTAAGCGGCAGAATTGTAACAGGTTTTCCCGATGGGGTGGGTTAACCAAAACCGAACCTATGCAGAATTGCGTCTGCAGAGTCATGACTATCCATGCTTAACTGCTGCGCGTCACGATGCAGTCTCAATTTGGCAGAGATTGTGGCGCTAAGGGACGAATATTCCGACGAGGAGACGGAGGGTTTTGGCGTCTGGATGTTCGAGTATAGTGAGGGACTAGCCCGGGCTTCCGTCTGGTTAAACGAGACGACTAACCTACGCCGCAGCCTCTTCCGCTTCTTCAGTGATTTCCAATTCTGCCAGTCTGGCCTCTAACTCCTTGACCTTGTGTTGCAGTTCTGCATTTTCGGTCTTGGATTTATTCAGGGATTTCTGCAGCAAGTCCGTAGCTGCTGTTTTCTCTGCCAGCTTCTTTTTGCTGGCGTCCAGGTTCTTCTTCATTTTGGCGGGATCGAATTGCTTTAGCGCTTTTACCTCCACGCGCTCTTCGGCGAGGTCTTTTTGCAAGGCCTTGAGGCGCTGTTTCTGTTTGGCGACGTCTTCCTGCAGGTTTTGACTGCGCTGAGTCAATTCGCGATTGAGCTGCTCGATGCGCTTGTTCGCACTGGCTTCAGTAGACAATGTAGAGATTTTCCCCAGCTGTTTGTCAATAATGGCCTGCTGTTCTTCCTGTTTCTGAATGCCCTGGTCAATCTCTGTAGATTTGGCGTCCAACTGTACTTGGTACTCTTTTCTCAGCTTGTCCTCGAGTTCAATGAGTCTTTCCAGGTTTTTGGTGGTTAGCATTTTAGTGTCCTGTGTTAGAAGTTGATTGGCGCGCCCGGAGAGATTCGAACTCCCGACCAACTGGTTCGAAGCCAGTTACTCTATCCAGCTGAGCTACGGGCGCGTGGAAAGTGGAACAGGCTTTGGGGCTTAGCTGGTTTGCTCATAAAACAGAGCTATGCACCCCCCGACTCCAGTCTATGGGTATCCCCTCGAAAAGCTATGGAAGTCGGATGCTCACTTCTGTAGAAAACCTATAGAAATCAATAGCATGGTGAACCCATATGGGCTTGAGCCTTCGACCTGCCGATTATGAGTGGCGGGGAGAGTGCTGGGCCTGCCCATTAAGCGGCGGCATTGTAACAGATTTTATGGTGGTGTAGCAGGGAAACCGAGACCGAACGTATGCCGGACCTGGTGGAGGGGATTTTCGGGCGAGATAGCAGTAAGTTGATGATATTTAAGGGGTAGTCAAAACCGAATGCCGGATTTTTTCCGAGCAGTTTAGCTGCTGAGTTTCACGCGTGCGACTCTTACTGTAAGCGGGTAACAAACGACACCCTTCCGCAAGAAATAATTTAAAAAGATGGTTGTGTTTCTTTATCCAAATAAATGTATAGAGGAATGTCACTTACTTAAGCGGTGTAGGGCCGAATTTATTCGGCCAGGGTCGAACCAACTCTAGCACTGGTCGAATAAATTCGCCCCTAGTGTGCCCGGCGGAGGCCGTGGTATTTCGCTTAACTAAGTGCCATTCATGTATAGAGGAATTAGTTATCCGAAAAATTATAATTGGCGTTGCAGGCACAGCGTATCTTTTGTTTATTTCCGCGCTGACGTATGCAGATCAACCGCCTAAATACCATGACAAGCTTGAAATAATGAGGTTCTCTCGTACTTGCATAAGGCTAACATGTTGCCGAATACCCCCCTGTGTTGAAAGCGCCAAATTTGCTATTTCATACTCGCTCATTATCTATCTCCTTCAGGTTTGACCATTACACACTCGTCGATTTACATTCTGCTCAATCTTGCTAGGCTTCCTGATTCGGCTCACGGTGCCCTAAGGCTCACCGCTCGGGAACGGTAGGCGAAGGATTTGTACCAGCCCGGAGGCAATCCCAACAGTGGCCAGGGATAGCAGGAGCAGAGTGTGCAGACTACCATGTTGTGCACCCCGGTCTGGTTCTCAAGGTCGGTGATATCGGTCCCCTCGACTCCGCCAAAACCAAGTTCGCCGATAGCCGCAGTGGCATTGCCCATAAGACGCATTTTGAATGCGGGATCAGACCAGGCCCGCGCGGCTATCTGGCACCGTTGTGCGGCCCCACCCGATTCTCATATGCGTCGACTATGGCGTCCAGGGTTTGTGGGTTGACATAGCCACGGTTCGCCAATGCGGTCTCCAGCGCCTTGACCCTCAGCGCGACATCAGCAGGTATCTTGTGTTTATGATCGTGATCATGGTGCTCTGACATACTTGGGCTCCGATAATTGTACGATTTGCATAGTACAGCGCTACACAGCCCCCACCAGACTCTCCCACCACACATCCACCGTATCCACAACGCCGTCCCAGACCTGCACTGGCGCTGGCAGCTGCGGATCACAAACACTGTGCATCACATCTTCCGGCGTTTCATCCGCCATCCCCAAATCTGAATACAGCTGATCCAGGTCCTCGATCGTTTCACAGGCGGCATAGAGCTCATAGCCCGTATCAGCAATCAACACCGCCACCCCAATAAACGGGATCGACTCAGCCGGAATCGCGGCAATACTCTTCGCCGCTACCCGCCTGGTTCTGCCGGTCAGGCGTGTGCCAAATTTCCTGGTAGCAGCCTTGCGTTTGAGGGCGGTCGATTGATGCTTTTTGATGGTCTTCTCCTGGGCGGTGAACCTGGTTTGCATCATGCTGGAAACAGTGCGGATGCCCAGGGCTGTGCCCGCCAGGCCGGATATGGCGGCGTTGAAGGCCGTGCTGGTGAGGGTGAGTATATTGGTGGCAATCAGTGCCAGGAAGATGAGGGTGAATAGTAGTCGTTTTGTCCACGTGATTATTTTCATCGTTTAGATCCCCTCTATGTGGCTATTGTAAATGGCTTTGTTTCCCGCCACCGCCTACATGATTGGCAAGCTGAAGATTGTTGAGATACGTGAAAATGCCCGCACAGCACTGGGCGACAAGTTCGATATTTGAGCATTTCATGACGAGGTGCTCAAGGACGGACAGGTTCCCCTGTACATCCTCGAAGACAAGATCGATAACTGGGTCGAGCGCGTTAAGGCGTCTTGAAGCGGAAGCCTGGGGGCTAGTGTACCTCGTCACTCATAATGTAACATTCAGAGCCTCCCAATTTGTTCGCTGCAAGGCGCAGTTCGCAGGAAATGGCGAGTCCTTTCCAAGAATTGCAAGCGGGAGGCCGCCCCCTTGCAGCGGGCAAATTGGGTGGCTCCCTTCGGGCGAGCCGCCTGCGAGTAGCCTGCCCAGTGCGCGAATTACCCCTGCTTGCACTGATTCTTCTGGTCGTTTTGATTTTGCTGCCATACGCCAAGAGCGAGGACCGTTGAGTAGATTGTAATAATGAGAGCCATGATAGTCACCTGCGTCAGTGGATCGGAACGCTCAACTGGTGTTTCCAGCTGATGGAAGAAAGACTATACCTATCAGTTTCGGAACGAAATGGCGATAAATGCTCCGGGCCTTTGCATAAATGGACAGGCCTTCTTTCGAGGGTAATACCCATCGATAAAAATGATGGTAGCTAACTTTCTGATCTTGTATCCACGAGCCGCCGACGCAGGCATACTTACTAAAAATCCGACACAGGCAATGGGCGGTTTAGCGCATTGAAATCTTCAAGCTCCGAAAAGGCGTGGGTCTTCGGCTATGGCTCCCTGATCTACAAAGTGGATTTCCCCTATATTGAGCGGGAACCCGCGAGCATCACCGGCTGGGAGCGCCGCTTCTGGCAGGGCTCACACGATCACCGTGGTACACCTGACGCTCCAGGGCGGGTAGTAACTCTTGTGCCATCGCACATCGCCATTTGTCGCGGTGTGGCATACCTGGTGAATCACGACGTGTTCGAGCACCTGGACCATCGGGAAAAAAATGGCTATGAACGCCACGGGGTCAACATTGCGCTGGCCACATCTTCCACCACAGTCGAAGGCGTGATTTATGTAGCCGCCGAGGACAACCACGCTTATCTGGGACCGGTGGAAATGGAAGACATGGCCTTGCATATCTCACAATCCCGGGGTCCCAGTGGCAGCAATACCGAATACGTATTGCAGTTGGCCGAGGCACTGCGGGAGTTGGGCGATCATGATCCTCACGTGTATGCCCTGGAGGCTTTGCTGACAGAGTAAAAACATTGCCTGCAGTATGCGTCGTACTTGAAAGCGTGTAGTGGAGAGAAGAGAGACGACATTGAAAAATATGGCTGGTATTTAATGTCGACTAGTTGGAGGCTGGGTCTCAGTTTGGTAGCCCATTCAGCCTTGTCTTCGCCAGGAGCATAACGGTCGTGGGTACAGTCTTTCGGTAGGCCGCACCGTCAACTAGTAAGACCATTCCAGGCAAGGCCACAGCACTACCTATTGCGGCACTGCCAAGCCATGTGACCGCACCACCAAGAGCTCCATAGCCCCCGATACCGAAGACTGCGATCTTCAAACCCGCCATCCAGCCCAGCGTCTGAACGAGTATCACCCAACCCAACTGTCCAATCAGTGATACGCCAACCACACCAAGGGCACCTCCGGCAGACACTTGTGCAAGCCCTGCGATAAGTCCGGTTTGAATAAGTTGCTCAATTGCTTGTTGCTGCAAGAGGGGTGCTACGCCCTCTTTAACCCGGATCGCAACGTTCTCATCGCTATGCAGGGCTGAGTTGATCCCATCCACGAATTCTTGTCGCTTCGTTTCAGATAGTTTTCGCCACCACCTCCGCGCCTTTTCCTCGAAGAGATCCAGTACGACTTGCTCAATCTCCTCCTCTTTGTGCCCGTCCTTCAGGCGGTAATTGGTCCAACTAAGCGGAGTGTTTCCCTGGGTGAGTTTGTCTGCAACGTCGATCAACAGCTGTTTGTAGGGAAATTCATGGGGATCCCCCTGGTTAGGTTTAATGTTGACGACCCGGCAGCGGAACGTAGCGTCGCGCTACAGAGCTTTACGAGGTCGGTATGCCGCAGTCCCTCTAGTTTTTTCTCATCCAACCGCAAGCCACCGATAAGAAGAGACCTCAGATCGTCGACGACCAAGCTCTGGAGTCGTTGAGTCAGTAGGTCTTGAGACAATGTTTCCTCCATGTCGTCCAATGCCCGAGTAGCGGGACACAAACTCACCACCTGTAGCTAATTCACGCTAGGAATTTCGTCCAGGGGGTGGAGGTCTGGTCAATCCGTAGTAGACTGCACCAGCTGACCAAGGACCCAGTTATGACCGAGATAGCCGAACACTATAACCCAATTGGCAAAGCCCCAAAACGTCATGACTGTTGAAAAGCGATCATCCAAGAGCTTCGAACAAGTGCGTGCCGAGCAGCTCGAGTACAACGCTAAGCGCGAAAAGGGCTATCGTGAACGCGCACTAAAGTTATACCCGTGGATTTGTGGCCGTTGCGCGCGGGAATTCGATCGCAGGAATCTGTCGGAGTTAACCGTACATCATGTCGACCATAATCACGACAACAACCCCAACGACGGTAGTAACTGGGAGCTTCTCTGCATTTATTGCCACGACGAGGAACACACCAAGTTCGAGAACCTTGTGCGCTACGGCAGTACCAGGGACACTGAAGTAAAACCCGCAACCTATAATCCGTTCGCTGACCTGAAGGCGAAAATGGAAGCGAAGGATTAACGCGAGATGGGTAATGTGCCAGTAGATTCCAGTGTGGTTTCCGTGCCTTTCAGTTCGCCGGCTTGGCCTGTGGCAGCCGGAAAGGCAGTCGAGCTGCCATGTTTCGGTATATTCGAAATGAAAGAAGGAAAGATCACTGTCTGGCGGGACTATTTCGATATGTCTACTTACATCAACGGCCTGTCCTGATTAGTCTTTTTATCTATCAAGCCACAGAACCTCGACGACGAGCCTGCCAGTGCCTTGCTGGAGCGCATCCAGGTCGAGCCGGGGTGGGGCTCCCGACCACCATCACGCGGATGTCATTGCTGCACACACAGAAATTTCCGCAAAGCGCGTTGAAAGGGTATGCCGGAAAAGTGTAGAGATTCACTCTGACCCGCAAGTTGAGAACAGCTGGCGTGCCAACTGAGTCAGAGCGGGATAACCGCCCTCCACAGTCTTCCCCTATGTACGTTCAAGCCATGGTTAATAAAACACTCATAGTCGAGACGCCACCTGCCCCTGTGGTATCAAGGTCGAGTACGTCCGATGCTGTGGTCGCTATCTGGATAGCGGTGAGATACCGCAAACAGCAGAACAACTGATGCGCTCACGCTACTGTGGTTTTGCGCTCTGCGGATAAAGTGTGGGTACGCTTTAGAACTCTCTGCCTGCGATAGAAACCTCAAGCAAGCATGTTTTCAAAGTCATCCATGCCCAGCGTCGCAACGATGTTGTGGTTGTCATCCAGAATCTCATACATCACGCCATCGGTGCCGCGTATACTGAATAAGATAATAACGTCTTGCTCAGCGCCGCCACCTTCGCTATGCGGTTCGTCACTGGCGGGGCTCACAGTGTACCGACCGGTGGGCCGCGTTTCTTTAACTTTGCCATTCGGCTCGTAGAGTATATGTTCGCCCTGTATTACCAGCAGGTGGTTCAGCGCAACATGGCGGTGTAAAGCGATTTTCTGATTTGCAGCGAATTTGAACAGGGCATCGACAATCATGTTGTCGCGGTCTACGTTCAAAACACAATAGTGCAGATGGTCAAAGCCTTCTAAATGACCCCACTTAATATTGCTATCATCAAAGTTATAGTCAGTCATATGGGTACAGCTCCTTGTTGGTGTGATGCCTGTTTGTAGTGATTTAAATTCGAGCCGCTTGCGCTTACATTTGGTCGCCCCACAGGGTAATGATTGCTTCTTCACCCACCATTTGGGCCGGGGTGTAGCCGCCTTTGTGGTGCCGCGGGCCCGGGTAGCGTGCCACGCGCCATCCTGCCAGGTTGGCGTTGCCTCCGTATTTGGGGTCGGCCATAAAACCCATAATTGTCAGTGTACGCGCCAATTCGAAGAAAACGCTTGCCGCAGGCCCTGTGCCTGGCCAGGGGGTGGCGGTGTCGGCCGCCAGCTCAGAAAGCAAAAGGTCTTGCGCGGAGGAATCAAGTTCGACGAAGGGTTTTTTCAGTTTTCTGGTGCATATTTCATCCATTGATACGAGCCCCGCAATAAAATCAGGACGCGACTGAGCATCTTCATTCGCCAGCGCCTTGTCGATAAAATTCACGCAATGGGCTTCCAGGGCCCCGGGTTGATGGTCGGTAGGTATAATTCGGCCCGTAATTGCCGCTACCGTCTGCCATTGTGCAGAGGTAAACACGGCGGGTGCCTCACTCTTCATGGCAGCGAGAGCCAACGGCCGCTGCAGGTTAAGGGCCATAAACAGGCCGCCACCGAATATTGATGTACCGCGCAACACGGCGCGACGACTGAGGACGTTATTTTCGCTAGTACTCATAGAGATTGCCTCGCAGATTCACGAATGAAATAGTCGGATACACGGTAGGCGTTGGCCAGAATGGTAAGTGTGGGGTTGTAGCCGGCATTGGTGGGCATAACGCTGCCGTCCGCCACCCAGAAGTTTGGTACATCGTGGCTGCGACACCATTTGTCCAGTACCGATGTGTTGGGGTCGTTACCCATACGGCAGGTACCGTGATTGTGTTCGGCGCCCGGGACGGGTGTGTCGAGTTTGATGTCCAGGCCCGGCACAGATCCGCTGAGTATCTTGCTTGCTCCTGCGGCCTCGGCCACTTCGCGCAGTCGTTTTTCAAACCAATAGTTCATGGCAATATCGTTGGAATGATTCGTTTTGGTAATGCGTGGCACGGGCAATCCAAAGCGATCTTTTATGTTGGGATCCAGTGCCACGCGGTTAGATTCCATGGGCAGCTCTTCGCACACGCCGGCGAAATGCACGGTGCGCGTAAAATCGCGCATATGGTCTTTAAGGCCTGCACCCCAGTTATTGTGTGCCTCGGCCAGAGCCAGGCTGTGCATGATGGGTTGGTGGGTAAAAATATTGGCTTCGATCACAACGCCGCCCCGAATAAAGCCCCGTTTCGGGTCACTGGGGTGTAGATCGTCAAACGCCACGTGGCCTTCAAAGCCGGTATAACCGCGCATATCTTCATCAAACACAGCAAACGCGGAGGGAAAGTGATGAAACTGGAGATTTTTGCCAACCAGCCCTGAACTATTGCCCAGGCCGTCGGCCGAGCTGGCCGATTGGCTTTGCAACATAAGATGTGGCGTACCAATGGTGCCCGCCGCGCAAATCACATGTTTCGCCAACACTTCGTGGGCATTCCCGCTGGCATCGAGATAGCGTGCACCGGTTATGCGGCCGTTCTTCATTGGCAGCTCAAAAACCATGGCGTCGGCGCGAAGGTCCAGCTTGCCGGTTGCCATGGCGCGAGGCAACGAAACAGAGTAAGTGGTTGATTTGGCATGAATAGGACAACCATAGCCACGGCAGGCGCCACCGCGGACACAACCCGGTCGACCACCGTATGGCTGTGAGTTGATTGCCAGGGGTATGGGAAAGGGGCTATAGCCCATCGCCCTTGCGCCTTTCTCGATCATCTTGCTGGCGGTACGGTAGGGGTGAGGCGGGTTGGGATAGCCTCGTTGGCGACTGCCCTCGGTAACGTGCGCCCCGGCGGAACCGGATAGTCCAAAGTCCCACTCGGCTTTTTCGTAATAGGGCGCCATATCGTCATAGCTGATAGGCCAGTCGGCCAGAGATGCGCCGGCGACAGGCCCCTCTGTAGATAGTACCTTGAATTCATCGGGGCGGAAGCGCCAGGACATGCCGTCCCAATGGGAGATAGTGCCGCCTACGCAGTGCGAGATGCGACTAAAACTGCCGGTCCGGGTTTCGCCGGTGGCAGCATTGAAAAATGACTCCTCCTGGTTTGGCGAGAACACCAGGTCGCGCACGCCATTGCGTAATTCATCGTCGTCAAATTCGCTGGTACTGAGGTGGGGGCCCCGCTCAAGCCCAACCACTGAAAATCCGGCGGCAGTCAATTGGTCTATCACTACGCCGCCACCGGCGCCTGTGCCGATAACACACACATCGAAAATTTGTTTCTTCATGGCCATCCTCTTTGCGATCGTTTTGTATTTATTAGCTTTGCCAATGAATTACCCACAACAGCAGCTCTGTGCTCGACGGCTACTTCGCTACGTTGCCGGGATGATTCTGAGCTGGAGCGGGTTATAAATCCTGATTTATAACTTAAGTTTTTCTTAGGTTTGTCTTAAGCCCTTGATTAATGGAAGATTTGCTTGAACTGGCGGCATATTTACCGCCGCTTGGGTAGTGTCTGGAGAGCTCCATTTGCAAATACATCCGGCCGGAAATATGCTAGCTTCAGCAAGCATAGATGAACTCGGCGCCCCCCAATTCGGGGCGATTGTCGATCCGATTAGTATGTTTATCTTCCACAATGGAGATTGGAAGTAGCTTGAGTGTGGCAACTACGATTCGAATAGGCGACGCTCGTGTCGACTTTTCCACGCTTTCCATAGAAGGGCCGGCTGGGCGTTTTTCTATGGAGCTAAAAGTAATGAACCTGCTACAGGTACTGGTCGACAGGGCCGGTATTTTGGTGAGCCGCTCAGACCTCCTGGACCAGGTATGGGGAGAGAATTCTGGTGGCGACGAGAGTCTTTCGCGAGCTGTTTCGCTGCTGCGCAGAGCATTTGGAGAGGTTCGCGGCGGCTATCAGTATATAGAAACCGTGCCAAAACGTGGTTACCGCCTGGTTGCCAACATTGTTGTGGATGATCTCCCCAAGCCCCCTGAATCTGTTGCCGTCGGCATGGCCGCTGCCGAAGTACAATCCGTCGCCGAACAAGCGGCTGCGGTTAACCCGCCCAGGCCGCTGCTGGCAAACCCACGGCGGTTAGCAGTTTTGGCAGTCATTCTCGCTGCGGCGGTGATTGTTTACAATTTTGTTGGCGGCGAGCCAACCCTTCGGAATGAGGTCGGTAGATTCGCGGCCGGTTTTGCTGAGCCCGTCGCGGGTACGGCAGTCCAAAAGTCGATTGCGGTACTTCCATTTGAGGACTTGAGCAGTGCAGGCGACCAACAGTATCTCTCTGATGGGCTGGCCGAGGAAATACTCAACGCACTGTTGAAGTTCCCCGACTTGCGCGTTATCGGGCGCACTTCATCATTCACATTCAGGGCAGCCGAGCTCAACCTTGGTGAAATAAACTCAACTCTGGCTGTGTCACACCTGTTGACCGGTTCGTTGCGCAAGCAGGGTAATCGAGTGAGAATCACCGCCAGACTGGTGCAAACCAGGGACGGCTTTAACCTGTGGTCTGACAGCTATGATGGTGACATGAGCGATATATTCGAACTGCAGGAAAAAATCGCCCGAGAGATCGCCAGGAATTTGGGTGTAGTACTGGATCTTTCCATCGGGGAACGATTTGTACCAAAACTCACCCACAGCCGACAAGCCTATGATCTGTTTCTGCAGGGGCGCGCGCTGTCGCGCAAATTCGGCCATCGAAATAAGGCTAAAGCCAGGGAACTGCTGGGGCGTGCGGTTACCCTCGATCCGAAATTTGCTGCCGCCTGGGCCTGGCTGGGGCAGGCCAACCTGTACCTGACCCTGACTTCGCCCAGTGCGCAAATTCCCGGCCTTGTTGTCAGCGCCAGGCACGCGGTGGATCAGTCGCTCGGCCTCGATCCGAGTCTGGCGATGGGGCATTACGTGCGAACGATTTTGCTCGATTACGATCTGGACTTCGGACAATCTATTGACGCAGTTGAAAAAGCCTATGAGCTCAATCCCTCTCAGCCATTTTTGGCGATCAGGCGTGGCTACTACCATGGTTTGATTGGCCGCTCGCAAGAGGGGGTCAAACTAATGGAACGAGGGCTTCTCTCGGATCCAACAGATTCTGTGGGGCTTTTGAACATCGGGGTAGCGCAACAAGCGCTGGGGCAGCTCGATCGCGCAACCGCGTCGATTCGCCGCAGCGACGACCTTGGATTTTCGCCAGCTGCCGGCCAGCTATGTAACGTGCTAAAACATCAGCAGCAGGCAGAAGCGGCATACCGCTGCTGGATCGACTTGCCCCAGGGCTTCCGGAGCCGATACAGCCCCCTTTTTCAAGGCCAGGAGTGGTCAAAGCTTGGCGCTGCAGCGTTTCTGGACGACCCAGAGGCGCGACAAGCAGTGACGGCAACACTCGATAATTATTTCAGTGAAGAGGGTTCCCGGGCAAACACCTACCTGCTGCAAATGCTGCTCATGATTGGTGGTCCCAGGCGGTTCATGCGGATTTTCGAGAGTCATCCTTACCCGCTTAATGCCGGTGCGATCACCTTAATTTGGGATGATCGCGAGGTGCATCGCAGGCTACGCCAGCACCCGGATTTTCCTGTTTTCGCCGAGCGTATCGGTCTGGTCAGCGCCTGGCAAAAATACGGCTGGCCCGATCGCTGCCAAAAGGTATACGGCACAGATGGCTCTAATGGGCAGTTTCACTGTAGCTAGTGAAATCGATCAGGCCGCCGTAACCGGAAGTATCATGAAACGCTGGCGGTTGTATGGCTCTCGACTCGGGCGCCCATTTTCACCAGGGCATCGTGCAGGGCGTACTGCTCGCTGACATCGTGCACGTGGACCACCAGAGCAGTTTCACCCTTCCGTAAACGATGACGGGTCTCTAAACGCGCTGGGCGCCAGGAGAGCATGCCGATTACCGTTATAACCACCGCGGCGAGAATGAGCCCCGAGAGTATCAAGGCGGTCAGCCCAGGGGACAGGCTGCTGATCCCTGAAATTTGCAGCAAGGACAGGCCGATGCCAATGCGCAGAAAGGCGATGAATGTCGCAGTCAGTTGGCGTTTTTGCAGCCTGCGGCCACTCGCTTTAAATGCAAAACGGTTGCGGTGGACCTTAGTGTCCGATTTGCCTGCTGAAACAATACTGAACTGCTCCTTATCGAACTCGAAACGCTGAGAAAGAGCCTTGGCAGCGGCCATAGCTGCATCCCGATCAGGAAAAACTACTTCGATGCGGGAGGGGAAGTCCTCGTCCATCAATGTACCTTGGCCCATCGGTCATCCCTCGTGTAGACCTGCCCTTTTAGTCTACGCTCATATGGATTTGTAGCCAATATCTGCCCCGGTGCCTGGGTCGAAAATTGAGCCATCCCGAGGATGCAGACTGACCACAAATTTTCATGAGCATCGGCCTTGAGGGTCAAAAGCGGGCATTCGCAATATCATAACCAAAACGGCGACTATTATTAAGGATTGTCCAACACCTGCCCGTTAAAATCTGATCTAACCTGGAGGGAATGGGTTGGTGGGCAGGCATCGGACAATCCTTAATAATAGCAGACATTATCAATCTGCGTGTCTCACCTGCCAAATGAACATACGAGGACCAATGATCAAAACCGAAATCAAGGGGTGGGACACCTCGCGTTGACTATTGATACTCCGGTTTGGCGAATCTGATCTACACTTATTCGAAGTCGATGGATTTCTGCCTTTATAGGCCAACCAGAGGAGGTGACATATGACTCATGTAGACTGGATGATTCGAACCAAGCAACTCGGAACCTGCAGCTGTGATTACGGATGTCCCTGTGAGTTCAATGCACCGCCAACACGACTGCCTTGTGAAGGTGTTATGGCAATGGAGATCACTGAGGGCTACTACAGCAACACCCGGCTGGACGGCCTGCGTACGGCTGGTGTCTACCATTGGCCGGGTCCTATGCATGAGGGCAATGGTACCTGGTGGAGCATCATCGACAAATCCGCTTCAGAGGAGCAGGCGGAGGCGCTTTTCAAGATTTTGGGCGGGGAGGATCAGGAGCCGACCACCGGCTTTGCTATCTATGGTTCCACTGTCGAGCACGAACCGGAGCCGTTATTCGCGGACATAGAGTTTGAATGGGATATCGAAGAACGTACGGGCCGCTTCGTGGTCCACGACGTATTAGGGGCCATTATCGAGCCCATCCGAAATCCAGTCACGGGTGAACCCCACTTTATTTCTATCCGCCCACACGATGGTTTCGAATTTCGAGAGGCAGAAATGGCCAGTTCAAGTTACTGGGCTAAGGGAGAACTGGAACAAAGGCATAGCAAGCGCTTTGCCTCGATCACCTATGTGAGCTATGGACCCAGTGGAATCATTCCCGGTGAAAGCTTGCCCGATCGGCGAGCCTAATTAACCCTTCCCCTGGCTCTAGAATAATAATCAACGACTGGTGATCAGTGCTTGCCGGAAGTTTGTAAGCGGAGTTACTCGGCTATATGTACAGCTGATTTGTGCCAGATCGGTCGCTCATGGTCATAATCTTTGGGAACTACCCGTCGCACAGTTTGCTCCAAATTTAGAGATAGGGACAGCAAAGAAAGTAGTTGCTGATACGAAAACTACATCGCCTTCTTTATGGGTCGCAATAGCAATTCTTGTAACAAATCGTTCTATCGGATTATCAATCAGCATGGCTGCTCCGAACTTTCCACAGTGAATATCTTCGTCAGAGAGTTCCGGTGCATTTTGGACTAGCCAATAAAGGGGTAGGTAATTTAGGGCAAGGATAATTCCGCCAGCGGCCAACACCTTCCCCATATCCATAATTCTCTACTTTCTTTCTTAGTGAATATTTGCCATGAGCCGGTTAGTGCCATGTGCCGACGCCCACTAATGCTGGCAGAATGCGCGCGAGGCAAGAGCGTCACCGTTGCTGGTCTCGTTATATATTTTTATGACTACCATCACACATTGGTTGAGACTCTGTACTTTTACAACCGCAGAAAAAAACTTTCTTCGACTCGATAGCCTCATATTTTACAGGTGTAAAGTCTGTGTCTTTATGAGATCCATCGCAAAAGGGCTGTGTTTTGCTTCGTCCACAAGCACACCAAAAATAGGATTGGCCAGCTTCCAATTCCACTTCATAAGGTGTATCTGATGCTCTTATTGGCGAACTCATTTGCATTTCTCCTCACCGCAAATATTGCAGTTACATATAGAGAGTTAATCTCCCCTCAGAAAGCGGATTCCGTATTATCGTGAGCGTCGGTTTTGAGTAAACAGCAGACCCTCGTCACATGATAGCCCAAATGTCCGCTCCCAGGACAGAGCATGGGTAGGGTACCCCTGGTAAAGTACTTCACAGATTGCCGCTCTGGTGCCAATGGCAGTAGTTTGGGCAGTGAATACATGGTGGTCAAGCTCGAGCCTATAAGAAATCCCCTCGGAATTTGCGCGGCGATTTTATGTGGACTGTGGGAAAAAGTATGGGGTGTAGGGGGGGGTAGCGAGAAACTCCGGTTATACCCGGCGAACCTGACGACTCGACGCCGATGATGCTCTACAAGGCCTTGCGGTATATGGCTGGCGTCGGGTACGTCGGGTTGGCGCATGATTTTTAGTGTTGCTGCAGTCTGAAGAATTCGCTGAGTACAGGCTCAGCCACGCCGCCGGATGGTGCCCCATGGCTACCCCAATGTTTCACTCGGGATTTGCCGAGAGGTGGTAGCTCTGGGGGAGAAGGGTAGGTTCAATCTGGTTTGTATCATTTGCTTCTTCGGCTACGGTCCCGCCTGGCCCGGGCTGTCTCATTTCCGCCGCTTGCCGCCTTTGGCTTCTCTCCTTTTGCAGCTTTTGATGCGCGACTTATTACTATCAGACCCAGCGTCTCAGTATCGGCTAGTTGGGTCGCATTTTTCTCTAATGTATCCAGTTCCTCAAAACTGTATACGTCATTCTTCAACTTCTCTATTCTGTCCATATACTGCTTCCTTACCTTCAAGTTACTGAGCAACTATAGCATTAGATTCTGGCTTATAGAGTCGCCGATTCCCGCCAAAACTGCCGCCCGTCTCCCCCGCATAGTCGGATGCCCTAAGCAGCTATAACTCTTTGAAAACTATAAAAAATGGTGGGCCCAGAAGGACTTGAACCTTCGACCTGCCGATTATGAGTCGGATGCTCTAACCAACTGAGCTATGGGCCCTTTGCTGCGCCAATCGACGCAATGCTTCGTTGCCGTTGGCTCCTCCTCAGTCATGCATTTATACATACACTTCTTCGTCGGGTCGACCGGCGCCTCGCCTTGCGCCGATTGGCTTTGCATAGGCGAGGATGCGGCGCATTATAATGCGGCGTGCGGTTTGTGCAAAGATTACTCGTCCAGGAAACTGCGCAAATAGTCGGAGCGAGTGGGGTGGCGGAGCTTGCGCAGAGCCTTGGCTTCTATCTGGCGGATGCGCTCCCGGGTGACGTCGAACTGCTTGCCCACTTCCTCGAGGGTGTGGTCAGTGTTCATGTCGATGCCGAAACGCATACGCAGTACCTTGGCTTCGCGAGCGGTCAGGCCGGCCAGTACTTCCTTGGTGGCTTCCTGCAGTCCCTGGCCAGTGGCGGCGTCCACGGGTGAGTGGATGGTGTTGTCCTCGATGAAGTCTCCCAGGTGCGAATCTTCGTCGTCGCCGATAGGGGTCTCCATGGAGATGGGTTCTTTGGCAATCTTCAGTACCTTGCGCACCTTGTCTTCCGGCATGTCCATGCGTTCGCCCAGTTCTTCCGGGGTGGGCTCGCGACCCATCTCCTGCAACATCTGGCGGGAAATACGATTGAGTTTGTTGATGGTCTCGATCATATGTACGGGGATGCGGATAGTGCGGGCCTGGTCTGCAATGGAACGGGTGATGGCCTGGCGAATCCACCAGGTGGCGTAGGTGGAGAATTTGTAGCCGCGGCGGTATTCGAACTTGTCCACCGCCTTCATCAGGCCGATGTTGCCCTCCTGGATCAAATCCAGGAACTGCAGGCCGCGGTTGGTGTATTTTTTGGCGATGGAGATCACCAGGCGCAGGTTGGCCTCTACCATTTCCTTTTTAGCGCGGCGTGCTCTGGCCTCGCCCATGGACATGCGGCGGTTGATTTCCTTTATCTCGCTAACAATCAGTCCCGAACTTTGCTCCACCTGGGCGATGCGGCGCTGCAGGCGTTGGAGGGTTTCTTTCTCCGCTGCCAGGTTCGGGCCGTACTCTTTCTTGCGGGTGAGGCGGGTTACCCATTTGGCGTCTGACTCAGACCCCTGGAAGGAGGTAATGAAATCCTTGCGTGGCATGCCACATACTTTAACGGCGAGACGCATAATTTCGCGTTCCTGGTCGCGCACCGCTACCAGAATGTTGCGCGGGGAATCGGTTACCGGATCGGACACGCGCGGGGTGAACTTGAAGAATTTGAACAGTTCACCCAGCTTGTCCAGCTCCTTGATCGAGGCCTGGTCGGTTCGTCCCTTTGTGGCGATGACTTTTTCGGCTTTGTTGTGCTGGCGCTTGAGTGCGGTGAAGCGCTTTTTGGCCTTCACCGGATCCGGGCCGGTGTCGACCTCTTCATCATCGCTGGTCGCCGCCGGGGCCGCTGCGGCCTTCTCCGCGACTTCTGCGGCCGAAGGTACGTGATCCGCCGGATCCAGGTAGCCCACCATGATGTCGGCCAGGCGGCGCTCCCCTTTGGTTACCAACTCGTATTCGTCCAAAATCTTCTGGACCGCACCCGGGTAGTGGGCGAGGGCGGACAACATCTCGCGGATGCCTTCCTCGATGCGTTTGGCGATAACGATCTCACCCTCGCGGGTAAGCAATTCCACGGTGCCCATTTCGCGCATATACATGCGCACCGGGTCGGTGGTGCGGCCGGCTTCTGTCTCCACTGCGGCGAGTGCGGCGGCGGCTTCGGCGGCGGCGATGTCGTCAGCGGACGAGTCCCCTTCGGTCATCAGTAATTCATCGGCATCGGGTGCCACTTCGAACACCTGTATGCCCATGTCATTGATCATCTGGATAATATCTTCAACCTGGTCCGGGTCGGAGATGTCCTGTGGCAGGTGATCGTTCGCCTCTGCGTAGGTCAGGTAGCCCTGTTCCTTACCTTTGGCAATGAGATCCTTAAGGCGGGATTGTTGTTTTACGACATCGGTCATGTAAGTGGGCACCTTTAACATAAAGCAAAAAAAAATTAGCCGGCGATTATAACCGGAAAAGTGTTGACTCAACTATAATTAAGTCAGGTATTTTCGAGAATATTGGCACTTTTAGGCCCATAATCACCTCATATAGTCGATTGTAGTTATATGGGGGCGGCCATGGGCAAATACAACGGCTAGCGAACGCTAGTATAGGTGATCTTCCAGTCGGGGGAGCCCCGGTTGGATCAATGTTTGCGCTCATTGCGCCGGGCGTCCCGCCGTTGTTTCTCCTGTAGCATTTCCCTCAACCGTTGCTTTTCCAGATCGCTTACTTCAGCGTAGTTGGTGAGCTTCAGTTTGTCGACCTGCGCCGCCAGTTTCGAGCGATGCGGCAGGTGGGCCAATTCTGTCATCGTATCCGCGAACTGTTGCTCTATGCCCTCGGCGGGAATGAGCCGTTCCTGTCCGGCCAGGCGGGCGAGCAATTCTCCCTCGGGAGTACCATACCAGTGGCCCAGGAGCATGGCGGTGTTTGATTCCGGCCGGCGGTGCAATAAGGTCAGCAATTCGCGCAGCAGGGCTATGTTCTCGCCGTCCATTTCCGCCAGCGGGGCGGATTCCGCCAGGCGGGCGATGTCCGGCCGGTGTAACAACAGGGCGATGGCGGCCTGGGCCATGTTCGAATAGCCCGTCGCAAGTGCCTGTAGCGCTTGGCGTTGCCTGGGTTGGGAGGGGTGATCCTCCTCGCCAGGGGGTGATGCTTCGCCATGACCGGGTATTCCACCAAAGCCGGGTGCGTCATCATATGGGGGCGTCACGCCGTAGTCGGGCCCGGCTTCATAGCCAGGTGCCGGGGGTGGTTTGGCCCCTGGTGGCGCTTCCAGTTGCATCAGGCTGGCCAATTCCAGTCCGGTGCGCTGGGCCAGTTCCTGGAACATCAGCTGCCGATAAACACCTTCAGGCAATTGGCGAATGTAGGGTAGAGCCAGTTTGCTCATGCGCGCGCGGCCGTCCAGCTTGGTAATATCCAGGCCCTTAGCCGCGGATTCAAACAGGAAGTTTTCCAGCGGCATTGCCTCATCCAGCAGATGCTGGAAGTGCTCTGCGCCACCGCCGCGCACGGCATCGTCGGGGTCTTGTCCCTCGGGCAGGAACAGGAATCTGGCCTGGCGTCCATCCTCCATACAGGGCAGGGCAGCCTCCATCGCCCGCAATGCGGCTTTGCGGCCGGCTTCGTCCCCATCGAAGCAAAATACCACCTCCGGGCACACGCGATAGACGCGTTCCAGGTGGATTTTACTGGTGGCGGTGCCCAGGGTGGCAGTGGCGTAGCTGATGCCGTGTTGGGCCAGGGCAATCACGTCCATATAGCCCTCTACCACCAATAGGCGTTCCAGCTTGCGGTTGGCCTGCCGGGCCTGGTAAATGCCGTACAGCTCTCTGCCCTTGTGGAAAATCTCCGTCTCCGGGGAGTTGAGGTATTTGGGCTTGTCGTCTCCCAATACCCGGCCGCCAAAGGCGATCACCCGGCCCCGCTGGTCGTGGATGGGGAAGACGACCCGGTCTCTGAAACGGTCGTAGATCTTGCCTTTCTCGTTCTCCACCAGCATGCCGGTTTTTAGCAGAAGCTCGCGTTGTTCCTCGCTGCCGCCCAGTGCCTTTAGCAGGTTATCCCAGCCCGGAGGGGCGAATCCCAGGTCGAATTGTTTGGCAACGACCCCGGTTAGCCCGCGCCGCTTAAGGTATTCCACGGCGTGCCCGGCTTTGGGGTGGCGGCGTAGTTGTTGTTGGTAATAAGCCGCCACCTGCTCCATCAGGGCGTACAGTGGCTTGTTACTCTGCTGTGGCTGACTCGGGTCGCGGCCTCCCCGGCTGGGTTCACGGGGTACTGCCAGTCCGGCATTGCTGGCCAGGGTTTCCACCGCCTGGGGGAAATCCTGGCTCTCGTAGTCCATTAGGAAGCCCAGTGCGTTGCCGCCTGCGCCACAGCCAAAGCAATAGTAGAACTGCTTTTCCTGGTTAACGCTGAAGGAGGGGGTTTTTTCGTCGTGGAAAGGGCAGCGCGCGGTATAGTTCTTGCCGGACTTTTTCAATTTGACGCGTCGGTCTATCACCTCGACGATGTCGACGCGGTCCAGCAGGTCATCCAGGAAAGCTTGCGGTATCCGTCCGGCCATGGGGGTTCAGTTTTACAGCTACAGCAGTGTATTGAAACACGCCGGGAGGCAGTTGTTTAGCGTGGTGATTTAATATCGGGTGTTGTGATGCGTATTCGATGGTGCGTGATACGCACCCTACGTGGTCAGGCGCGATTTGACCAGTTGGCTGACGGCGCCGATATCCGCACGGCCCTGCAATTGGGGCTTGAGCTGGCCCATAACGGGGCCCATGGCCTGCATGCCTGTGGCGTCGCTGGCGGCTATGGCGGCGTCTACCATTGCAATCAACTCTTCTTCGCTGAGTTGCGCGGGCAGGTATTGTTGGATAACGGCGATTTCGGCGTTTTCCGTGGCGGCCAGTTCACCCCGGCCGGCGCTGGTGAATTGTTCGGCGGAATCGCGGCGCTGCTTGACCATTTTATCGAGCACGGCGAGTGCCCGGTTGTCATCGACCTCGATGCGTTCGTCAACTTCGATACGTTTGAATTCGGCCAGGATCAGCCGGATGGCCGACAATCGCTCTTTGTCCCGTGCTTTCATGGCGGTCTTCATGTCCGCCCTGATGGACTGTGCGAGTGTTTGATCGCTCATGGGAAGGATTGTGCGCTTAGTACAGGCGTACGCGCTTGCGGTTTTCCCGGGAGAGTTTCTTCAGGTGACGTTTGACCGCGGCAGCACCGGCACGTTTGCGCACAGTGGTGGGCTTCTCATAGTGCTCGCGCTTGCGCACCTCGGCGAGAACGCCGGCTTTTTCACAGGAGCGCTTGAAGCGGCGCAGGGCAACGTCAAACGGCTCGTTTTCCTTGATCTTGATATGGGGCATTAATTCTTTACCTTACTCGTCTGTTTTGGGGCAGATGGCCAGCCACAGGGCATCCAACACCTGAAAGGGCGCGCATTCTATACTTATCCCGACCCTTTTGCAAAGGTCTGTCTACTCCGGACTAGAGGTTCTGATATGCGAGTTCGTCGGCTTCCGAAAGCCATTCTTCCAGGCCGTGTCCGGAGGCCGGTTCAGGAGTGCTTAATCTGCGGAGCTGGACAGTGTTTCTTACTATATCGAAGGCTATTTCATCCCCTTCCTGCAGGCCTGGTAATCGTCGAACCGGCTCGGGAATGGTGACTTGGTATTTTCCATTCACTTTACTGATTCTGGCGGGCATCTTGAGCCTCCTTTATTGGTGAGTAGTAATAGTACCTTCGCTGCATTACCATTCTCCATCCTAAATTATCGATTGCTCATATTTGATCAGTTTTAAGTGAGCGAAGATGTGTAAATATGCTGATTCTGGGCCTGGAAACCTCCTGTGACGAGACGGGTGTCGCGCTCTATGACACAGAGCGCGGCCTGCTGGCGGACGCCTTGTTCAGCCAGGTGGATATCCATGTGGAATATGGCGGTGTGGTGCCGGAATTGGCATCGCGGGACCATGTGCGCAAGACCCTGCCGCTGCTGGAAGAGGTGTTGGCCGAGGCCGGGTGCTCACCAAAGGATATCGATGGCGTGGCCTATACCGCCGGCCCCGGTCTGGTGGGGGCCCTGATGGTGGGAGCCACCCTGGCGCGGGCTCTGGCCTGGGCGTGGGGTGTACCGGCTCTGGGGGTGCATCACATGGAGGGACACCTGCTGGCGCCCATGCTGGAGGAGGAGCACCCGGAATTTCCTTTCGTGGCGCTGCTGGTTTCCGGTGGGCATACCCAGTTAGTGCGAGTCGATGGCATAGGGCAGTACCGCATGCTGGGTGAATCACTGGACGATGCGGCGGGCGAGGCCTTTGACAAGGCCGCCAAAATGCTGGGATTACCCTACCCGGGAGGCCCTCATATCGCGCGCATGGCGCAGCGGGGCAACCCGGAACGTTTCGACTTCCCCCGCCCCATGGTCAACCGCCCCGGGCTTGATTTCAGTTTCAGTGGCCTCAAGACCTACACCCTTAACACCGTGGAAGCGTGCCGGCAGGTCGGTGAATTGACTGAGCAGGACAAGTGCGATATCGCCCGCGCGTTCGAGGAGGCGGTGGTGGCCACCCTGGTCATAAAGTGCCGTCGGGCGCTCCGGCAGGAGGATCTGAAGACCCTGGTAATCGCCGGCGGAGTGAGTGCTAACTTAAGCCTGAGATCAGCGCTGGAAAGGGCCCTGGATAAAGAAGGTGCCAAAGTGTTCTACCCCGCTCCGATGTTTTGCACCGACAACGGCGCCATGATCGCCTATGCCGGCGCCCAGCGCCTTCAGGCCGGGCAAGTGGACGGCGAAGAAACCCGGGTGCGACCGCGCTGGCCCATGGAAGAGTTGCCGCCGTTGCACGGGGCGGGAGCCGCCTGATGGATAGGGTCTTTATCAGGGAGCTGCGCGCCGACACGGTTATCGGTGTTTACGACTGGGAGCGCGATATCCGCCAGACAGTGGTGCTGGATCTGGAGATGGCCAGCGATAATCTGCGGGCTGCCGGCAGCGACCAGATCGATGACGCCCTGGATTACGCCGCTATCTCCACCCGTGTGCTTTCCTTTATAGAGAACAGCGAATTCCAGCTGATTGAAACCATGGCCGAGGAGATTGCCGCGCTTATCATGCGGGAGTTCCACGTGCCCTGGTTGCGCCTGCGGCTCAGTAAACCCGGCGCCGTGGCCCAGGCGAAGGATGTGGGCGTACTGATTGAACGTGGGGAGCGGGCCTGATGGCCGGGGTATTTTTGGGGGTGGGCAGCAATATCGAGCGCGAGCGCTATATTGTCGCCGGCCTGGACGCGCTGCAGGGCATGTTTGGTGAACTGGCGTTGTCCTCCGTTTATGACAGTGCCGCCGTTGGCTTTGAGGGGCAGCCGTTCCTGAATCTGGTGGTGCGGGTGGAGACAGATCTGGGCGTCGCTGAACTGGCCCGGCGGTTGCGGCATATAGAGATAGAGCATGGCCGGCCGGTCAACGCTAGCCGCTACAGCGCTCGCCAGCTGGATATTGATATTCTCAGTTACGATGATGCCGTTGGCCTTATCGATGGCGTTGAACTGCCCCGTAGCGAAATTCTGGAGAATGCGTTTGTGTTGTGCCCCCTGGCGGAGTTGGCGCCGGATGCACTGCACCCGGTTGTCGGGCGCAGCTATGCAGACTTATGGGGGAGCTATGATCAGGCAGCCCAGCCATTGGTCAAAGTCAATTTTGAGTGGCGGGGGCGGTTGGTCTAGCTGTGCCGCAATTCTTCCAGCAGTCGCACCCGCTCAGCGTTAATGGCCTCGCCAATGGCCTTGCCCTCAAGCCCTTCATCAGCAAACTGCGCCGCCGTGACGCCCTGGGCAATGCTCAACGCGCGGCGCAAATAATCCGCCTGGGGATAGTCCCGCTGCTCAAAGCCCAGCCTGCCGCGGGCATCCGCCTCACAGGCCTGCAAGAATGCTTCGAACCGTTGCGGACGGCGCAGGGCGTCGGTGGCTGTGAGTAATTTGAGAACGGTCTGACCGCGCAGTTCCAGGGCGCGGTGGCAGTGGGTGTGGTACTCGCAGACCTTGCGCGACAGGTCGCGAAACTGGTTGGGAGCCTTCAGGCGCTTGCACACCGCATCCACCAGCTTGAGGCCCCGGTGCTCATGGGCAATATGGCGCGGCCACTCGGCTTTTGGGGTGGTGCCCTTGCCCAGGTCGTGGACCAGCACCGCAAAGCGCACGTCTGTAGCACTGGAGAGTTTAACCGCCTGTTGCAGGCACATCAGCGTATGCACACCGGTGTCGATTTCCGGGTGATGTTTTTCTGTTTGCGGCACACCAAACAGGGCTTCCAGTTCCGGTAGCAGCTTGCCCAGTGCGCCACAGGCGCGCAGCACCTCAATAAAAACCTCGGGGTCGCGCTCGCCCAGTGCCCGGTCAAATTCGATCCAGATGCGTTCGGCGGGTAAATGAGCCAACTCCCCCTGGCTGACAATCTCCGCCATCAAGGCGATGGTTTCAGCTGCCACCGTAAAGCCCAGATGAGCATAGCGCGCGGCGAAGCGGGCTGTGCGCAGTACCCGCAGGGGATCTTCCACAAACGCGGTGGAAACATGGCGCAGCACCCGGGCCGCCAGATCCTGTTGCCCGCCGTAGGGATCGATAATTGTGCCATCGGTATCCCGGGCCATGGCGTTCACGGTGAGATCCCGCCGCAGCAGATCCTCCTCCAGTGTCACCGACGGGTCACAGTCAACCGCAAACCCGGTATAGCCGTGCCCCTGTTTGCGCTCGGTGCGGGCCAGCGCGTACTCGTCCTTGCTGCGCGGATGAAGGAAGACAGGAAAATCCTTGCCCACCTGCTGGTAGCCCAGGTCCAGTAAATCCTGCGGGCGAGCGCCAACCACCACCCAGTCGCGCTCGGAGACGGGGTAGTCCAGCAATTCATCGCGCACCGCGCCGCCGACCAGGTAGGTTTTCATGGGTGCAGTTTACCGCCTGATCACTTGCAGGTCATGGTCGTGTGGGGTGGATAAATCCAGACTGGTAAAAATTCGGTAGCATTGTGGTGGCAGTGCCCGGTGTGCCGTCTCACTTGAGAGTTTAGTCTACTGCACGATCCTGAAGATTTTCAAATCACCCACAAACTTTTGGAAGGTGCCATAAAACTGCTTGTGCAGGATCAACTCGGGCATGAAATTCTCCACATCATATTCCCTCTCCAGCTTTAAATTGGGATGGCTGCCGGCAAGAATTTCCCGGTAGAGTCGTACGTATTGGGGTTTCGTTTTGACCAGGCGCCCAAGGTTGGTGACGATGGGGCCATTCAATTCCTGGGCAAATGCCGTGTCGTACCAATTTTCACTCAATACCAGGAAGTGACCCAGTTTTAGCTTTGCAGGCTCGTTCAGGATGTATTCTGGCTGGAACAAAATAGGGTTTGGTGAGAGCCCGGGTGGGGGTGATACATAATAGGTGGTAAAAATTCTTGCCGGGGAGGTTTCGTCGTACCAGGCAACGATCCGGCGACGTGGGTCCTGGTGGAAGTCCTGTTCAAAGTCGATCAACAACAGTGCTGGCCAGGTAAAGAAAATTATTAATATCAACCGGTTACGTGCAATTCGTAGCGACCACAAGCCATAGGAAGCCAGCAGTGCCGCAGTCGGTATGAGGGGCAGGTAGTGTCGATAGGTAGTTCTCGGCGCAATAAACAACATATAGGCCGCAAACACCAGCACGGGCAGCAAGCATAGCCACAGGCAAGTGTTGTTCCTGTCTCTTATCGCGTACGCGATGCCCCCCGGAATCAGCAACGCCGCGGGGAGACCAAGGCCCAGAATAAGAACGACCGGGAGGTTTACAATGTTCCTGACGAATTTATTCCAGCTAATCGACCCGAAACCTGAACCCAGCTCCCGGTATGTCAGCTCGCCCGAGGTATACCTTTGAATAAAAGCCAAATCCAGCTGCGACAGCCACGCGGTTATCCAAGGTAGTGCTATGAACAAGGGGATTGTCCAATAATTCAGCTTCCGCCAGGGCACAAAAATATAAAACAGGGCCAGTAAGGGGTACCAGCCGGTGGCCTGAAATCCCGTATTGAACGCGAAGGCAGCCATAACCAGCGCGGCACAGATGACTATAACTACGCTCCGGTTATCGGTATCTCCGACCATCCAGCGCCAGTTTTTTTCCGGCAAAAAGGCCAGGTAGGCGAACAGGGGCATGGGCCAGAGCTTTTTAGCAAAAACGGCTGGGATCAATAGCACCAGGCTGACCAGCACAGGGGCCAGCTGCCGTTTTCTGGTGGCGATCATCATGGCCGTTATGAAGGCATAAAGGTAGAAAGCCATAGCGGCATCGACTGTCGCCATGTGTGATTGCGTGGCGTGAAAACCCGAAAGCGCTAATAGCAGGGCGGCCGACCAGGCGATATAGGGCCTGTCGGGGAGAGAATCAGCGCAATGATCCCCAGAGCTACCACAGTCAACGCGCCGAGTACCGCAGAAAAAGTGCGTGCCACCCGCAGGTGCTTTTCCCCCAGGCAGTACGCTTTGGCCCTGTTGTAGTTGCCCGCGGTACCGGCGGGGGGAGGATTACCCAGCAGGCTGGAAATGGCTACCGTTTGCGCACCAACCAGGGGGGAGTATTTGGCCGTGTCTAACCAGGCACGGCAGGTGTTGGCCTCATCGAAGTTAATGACGGTAAAGCTTCCAGGGCCGTACCAGTCCCACCCCACGGTCTGGGCGCTATACAGTCTGGGTAGCAGGGCGACCAGGAAGAGGGCCGCCAGTATTGCAATACGTGCAGGGCTAAACCAGGGTGTTTGTTCGAAGCTGCGAGACATTAAGAGGGAAGGCTGTTTGCAGTAGTAGGCTAGACTATACCGCAGACTTCCCACCCATGCATTCACACCGTGTCCACTGCCCGGTCTCCAGCTCATATAAAGACAATGCAGACGCACCCGGTATCCAGGCCAATGGCATTGGGGCTGTCGGTTACTCCCTCAATTGACGCCCAGTGGCCGAACAGGATCTTGTCATTGGCGGTCTTGCGATTCGGGTGGCTGAACCAGGCCGAAACCTTTTGTTCGCCCTGATTGGGGGCGCCCGGTCGAGGGCTGGTTCCCTTGCTCTCCAGATCCAGCACCCCATCTTTGGTGCAATAGCGCATACGGGTGAGGTAATTGGTAATCACCCGTAGTCGTTCCATGCCCTGCAGGTCGCTGGACCACACCGCGGGTTCGTTGCCGTACATGGTGCGCAGGA
>PVMK01188650.1_pt1 | contig 34166 bp, 34 predicted proteins | sample 1853481 | NCBI WGS metagenome assembly PVMK01 (sample SAMN08533507, study PRJNA380276) | Marine sediment metagenome, whole genome shotgun sequencing project. | reverse complement strand
GTGCGCCTCGTCGATAATGATGGTGTCGTATTTGCGCAATAATCGATCGCGCTGCATCTCCGCCAGCAGGATACCGTCCGTCATCAGCTTGACGGCGGTAGCTTCGGAGACCTTGTCCGTGAAGCGCACCTGATAGCCAACCAACTCACCCAGCTCCGTGTTCAACTCCTGGGCAATCCGCTGGGCGACAGTGCGCGCCGCAAGCCGACGAGGCTGGGTATGGCCAATCAACTGCCGCCTGCCACGGCCCAGTTCCAGGCAGATTTTGGGTAACTGGGTGGTCTTGCCTGAGCCGGTTTCACCGGCGATTATCACTACCTGGTTTTCACGGATCGCGCGGGCAATCTCCTCTCGCCGCGCGGCGATGGGCAGTTCTTCCGGGTAAATGATTTCCGGAACGCGTCTTTCGCGTTCTGGGGAGTCTTGCATCATGCAGGCCTGCCAATAGTTCTTGCGCGGCTCAAACGCAGAAAATAGGTTATGCTTTACGCTGTTTCAATCCTGTAAGGTTCTCGCCATGTCAAAGTTGAGCAACTTCACCTACGATGAAATAACCATAGGGCAAACGGCCACGTATTCCAAGTTGGTCCAGGAGCAGGACATTCAGCTGTTTGCCGCCGCATCCGGGGATGTCAACCCGGTACACCTGGACGCAGATTTCGCCGCCGGCACAATGTTCAAGGGACGCATCGCCCACGGCATGTTGACCGGCGCCCTCATCTCGGCGGCACTGGCCATGGAACTGCCCGGCCCTGGCACCGTCTACCTTAGCCAGTCCCTGCGCTTTCGTCTGCCGGTAAGAATCGGTGACACGATTACCATCAAGCTGGAGGTCACCGACAAACAGGACAAGCGCAAGTTCGTAACACTGGACTGCAAGGCGTTTAACCAGAACGATAAACTGGTAGCCAGTGGCAGCGCTGAGGTGATGGCACCCAGCGAGAAATTACTGATAGAGCGTCCCGCCCTGCCTCGCGTGCAAATCGAAGACTAGGCCTGCTCCCCGGACGATCCGGGATCACCTGCCCCGGTGGCTTGTTGCTCGGCGAACTGCTGCGGATCAAGATACATCAGGCGCAACATGGTGGCGCCCCCCTGCCCTCCGGGGTCTGCTGCAAGCACCATGACATTGAGTTCATCCTGCTCCACGGTGACGGCGGTAACACCAAAAATCATGCTACTGCTGCCACCGTTGCCACCGAATACCGGCACTTCTTTCTCATCGCCCAGGGCCTGGGAGATATTGCCAATCAAGGTCGCCAGGCTGGCCCGAAAGGCCCCGTAATTGAGCTTGCCCTTAAATTCCGTTTGATCCAGAGACAAATCGAAGCGCACCGTGGACTTGTCTTCCATCTGCACCGTGGTCAGATAAACGGCACTGCCACCAGAAATTTCTTTGTACACATTCTTGGCATCGGTGCGCGCAGACTCGATAAATGCCCTGTGCAGTATATTAGCGGACATCAACAGGAACTTTTCCCGGGGAATTGACTGGGTCTGGAATTGCGCCATAACAACCTCGATATATGGGGGTCGACAAGTCTAATACCCCCGGCTACGACGATCAACAAAGCTTAACTGTGAACTATGTCGCTATATGTTAGCCGCGGCTGGTTCGGCAGACATACATTCTGGTATTATCCCTGCCAGTAATAGTGTGGAACCCTGGTAATAACCGTGCTGTTTTCGATCATGAACGCCCTACCTGGCAAACTTTTTCGTGCAACGTGGCAGCCGTGCTGCGCCGCGACACTGGCCTGTGTGCTGTTGTTTTTACCACCGCTCGCCGTTGCACAGGCGGGAGCGCTGGAAGCACTTACGACAGAGCGCCAGATGCTCACACGGGAGCTGGAGCAGTACCAGAAAACCCTGGATATTCTACAAACCGATGGTACGCCGCCGGAGCAAAGCAGCAATCCCGCCGTGAAGAAGCTGGCGCAGGAAATGGTCAGTATCAGGGAGCGCCTCATCGCGATCACTGAACAGGAAGTTATCTTGCTGCAGGAACAAATTATCGCCGCCAAAACTGTGAGCACTGCCCCACCACCGGGGGCTGAACCCGTTATAACGGAGGCGATCGAGAGCAAGCCGCTGCGCACCCACACCGTTGATTACACCCTGGAGCAGGAAGCTGAAAACGTAGAACGCTTACATGCCCTGTTATTGGGTTACTACACGGAATTACAGGAATCGGCCCGCACCCTGCCAACGGCAGAAGAAGTCTCCCGGCGCGAAGCGGCGCAACGCGAGGCAGAAAAGCTGGCCAGGATACCTTTCAGCGCGGACAAAGTCCGGCTCAACGGTTCCGAGGGCAGCACCGCGCTGACCCAGATCACGCAACGCCTGATGGACCCCAGTGTGCCGGAAAGCCGCCGGGATATCGCGCCGATCTGCTCGATCAGAACCCGCTTGTTTGGTTCACTGGTCGGCAGCGAAAGCCGCAGCCTCCAGCCCGTGGGGAAAAACCACTATGTGGCAAAAATACGACTGCAACCCGGCGACACCACCCTGAGGATTGAGGAGCATCGCTGGGAGGTTCGAGTACCCCAAAACCTCAACGCCAGTGACTTTCTCATCACTCTGTACCGGCCGCCGGGCAGCATCCCGGAGTTACATGTATTCGCCATTGATGACCTGCTGGCAGAGGATCAACCCCACATCCCCGCCTGGCTGCCCGACGAACTGAAGATCAAACCCCCGGCCGGATGAGGCGCGACAACACGCCCTGGCGCCCTGTACAGCCGGCCTCCCTGCAATGGAATGACGCTGGTGACCCCATCTCGGCGGAGTTCGGCGACGTCTATTATTCCGGGGATAACGGCCTGGAGGAAAGCCGCTACGTCTTTTTGCAGGGCAACGATCTGCCCCAGCGCTGGCGGCGTCACTGTCGCAGGCATTTTTGTATCACCGAAACCGGATTTGGCACCGGCCTCAATTTCCTGCTGACCTGGCAGGCCTGGCGCGAATTGCCAGAACCGCGCCCCGACCTGCACTACCTCTCTATCGAGAAGCACCCCCTGACCAGGGAGGATCTGGCCAGGGCTCTGGCCAACTGGCCCGCCCTGGAGTCACTGGCGGCAGCCCTGATAGATCACTACCCCGGTCTGCTGCCAGGGCAACATCGCGTACTACTGGAGCAGGGGCGAATAACGCTGGATCTGTGGTGGGAAGATGTGGCGAACGCCCTGCCCGACCTGGCCAGTCGCGGGCGTGCATTGGTAGACGCCTGGTACCTGGATGGCTTCGCACCGGCCTGCAATGCAACTATGTGGTCCAGGGATGTGCTGCGCGCCGCGGCGAGGCTGAGTCATCCGCAGGCGAGCTTCGCTACCTTTACCGCCGCCGGGCAAGTGCGCCGAGACCTGGCGGATGCGGGCTTCGAGGTGAACAAGGCCCCCGGCTTCGGGCGCAAACGGGAATGTCTGCGCGGTCACATAAAGCGTACCGCCGCATCGGAGCCGGCGACCGATACGCCCTGGGATGTTGCCGGCATAGTTACGGCTATACCTGCCAGTGCACTGGTTGTGGGCGGCGGCCTGGCAGGGTGCGCTGCCGCCGCGGCGCTGTCCCGGCGCGGCATTGCAGTCACGTTGCTGGAAAAGGGCAAACTGGCGAGCGCCGGTTCCGGCAACGACCAGGGTATTTTATATACGCGTCTTTCGCGCAAGCACTCTTCACTCACTGACTTCGCACTGCAGAGCTTTCGTTTTGCGTCGCTATTTTACCGCGCCATGTTCCAATCCGGCCAGCTCACCACAGGACTTGACGGCGCTCTGTGCGGCAGCTTTCACCAGAGCGACAATACAGCGGAGCTGGACGCCCTTGGGGAGGTGCTCACGCAGCTGCCGGACCTGGCCCAGGTGCTGGATGCACAACAGGCGGTGGCGGTACTGGGCATCGAGCAAGCCGGCGCCGGCTACTGGTACCCCGGGTCCGGCTGGCTGCGCCCTGTATCAGTGTGCCGCGCCCTGGTAGACACTGGCAACATCGAGGTCATCGAAGACTGCGGTGAGATCGCCCTGGAAAACAGCACCGGACAATGGCAGGCGCTGGTCAACGGCAGCGCAATTGCCAGCGCCCCCTGCGCCGTGGTGGCTACTGGTACAGCAGCCACGAACATGCAACAACTGGGCTGGCTACCCCTGCAAGCTATCCGCGGCCAAACCACCCACCTGCCCACAACTGAGGTGTTCGAAGGGCTCAGGGCCGCCCTGTGCCACAAGGGCTATATCGCACCGGCCCGGGAGAGCCTGCACTGCATCGGCGCCACCTTCGATCTACACGATGACGAACAGGCTCTGCGAACGGAGGATCACCAACACAACCTGGACTCACTGGCAGATGCCGTGCCCGCCTGGCGCGAAACACTGACGGCGTTTGACCCAGCGACGCTGGCCGGTCGCGTCGGCTATCGCTGCGCCAGCCCCGACTACTTGCCAATGGTGGGCCCGGTACCGGATGTAACTGCCTTCTTGCGCGACTATGCCCCCTTGCGCAAGAATGCCAGGCAAACTATTGCTATCGAGGGTGAGTATATGGAGGGACTGTACCTCACCACCGCCCATGGTTCCCGGGGCCTGACTTCCGCCCCCCTGGCGGCGGAACTACTGGCCAGCATGATCTGCTGCGAGCCCCTGCCACTGAGCCGCGAACTGAGCCGGGCTGTGGCGCCTGCGCGCTTCATCATGCGCGATCTCGCCCGTAACAGGATATAAACATGGCCGCAGTGCGCACCCTGGCTATTCTCTTTATCTGTCTGCCGATGTCGGCACTGGCTGTGCAGCAGTACGGCTTTCGCGTGACCGACCAAAAGCCCCAGCCACGGGAGAATTTTGTGCAGGGGTTACAGATACTGGACGGTTTTCTCTACGTCAGCACCGGCAATTACGGCAAGTCACATATACTGCGTTATCGTTTTGCCGATGGTGGGCTCGATACCGCCCGCAAACTGGACCCCCGTATTTTTGCCGAGGGCCTGACAGTGCTGCACGATAAGGTCTACCAGCTGACCTGGCGCAACCGCATGCTGCTGGTCTACAACCGGGAAGATTTGCAGGCCGAGCACTGGTTTTCCATCCCTGGCGATGGCTGGGGCTTGACGAATAATGGCCAGGAGTTGATTTATTCAGATGGCGGCGCACAACTGCACTTTCTTTCGCCCGAAACAGAACAAATCCTGCGCTCCATTACGGTCACCGAAAACGGCCGGCCGGTAGCAAAACTGAATGAACTGGAGTGGGTGAACGGCAAGATCTGGGCGAATATCTGGCAGACTGACCGCATCGTCATTATCGACCCAGGCACCGGTGTGGTCAGCGCCAGCATAAACCTGCAGGGCCTGCTGCCCACCGATCAACGTCGCGCCGGCACCGATGTACTCAATGGCATCGCCCGGGACCCCGCCGATGGCTCGATCTGGGTAACCGGCAAACGCTGGCCGTGGCTGTACCAGATAGAGCTGGTGCCGGTACCCCGTACCTTGAAATAAATGAACGCAGTAAACTAATTCGCGCTACTGTCCCGTAACAGATAAACTGCGCCGTCGACTTTTCCAAACACAACCCGAGATCAAGCATGAGCAATAGCAGTATCGCCCTACCCAGCGCCCACCCGGCGTTCGAACCCATCCACCAGGAGACCATAGAGTCCCTCAACATCCGTGTGGAGCAGTTTGAGCATAAAGCCACGGGGGCAATGCACTATCACCTGGCCTCACAAAATAACGAGAACGTATTCCTGGTCGCCCTGCGCACGGTTCCTGAGGACTCCACCGGCGTGGCCCATATTCTGGAGCACACAGCATTGTGCGGCAGCGAACACTACCCGGTGCGCGACCCCTTTTTCATGATGCTGCGGCGCTCGCTCAACACCTTTATGAACGCCTTCACCAGCTCCGACTGGACCGCCTACCCCTTCGCCAGCCAGAACCGCAAGGACTTCAATAACTTGCTGGAGGTATACCTGGACGCGGTGTTTTTCTCGCGACTGGACCCCCTGGATTTCGCCCAGGAAGGCCACAGAGTGGAATTCGCCGAACCCGCCAACCCGGACAGTGAACTGGTATTCAAGGGTGTGGTATTCAATGAAATGAAGGGCGCCATGAGCTCCGTGAGCAGTACCCTGTGGAGCAAACTGTGCGAACACCTGTTCCCCAGCACCACCTACCATTACAACAGTGGGGGCGATCCTGAACACATCCCGGATCTGAGCTACGAACAACTGCAGGCCTTTTATCGCAGCCACTATCATCCCAGCAATGCCATCTTCATGACCTTTGGGGATATCGAAGCCAGCGCACACCAGGCGGTGTTCGAGGAAAAGGCCCTGGGTCGCTTCGACAAACTGGAGCAGCGCATTGAGGTGCAGGCAGAGCGACGCCTGCAGGCACCGCTGCGGGTTCAGGACAGCTACGCCTTTGACGAAAGTGGCAGCACAGACAAGAAGACACACCTGGTAATGGGTTGGATGCTGGGCGAGAGTACTGACCTGGAAAAATTGCTGGAGGCCCAGCTGTTATCCAGCGTGCTGCTGGACAACAGCGCATCACCACTGCAACACGCTCTTGAAACAACCGAACTGGGCCAGGCACCATCACCCCTGTGTGGCCTGGAAGACTCCATGCGAGAGATGGTGTTCTGCTGCGGCATTGAGGGCAGCGAGGCTGAACACGCCGACGCCCTGGAGCACATGGTACTGGAAGTACTGCGACAGGTCGCCGAGCAGGGCGTCAGCCTGGAGCGGCTGGAAGCGGTGTTACACCAGCTGGAATTGCACCAGCGTGAAATCAGTGGCGACAGCTACCCCTACGGTTTGCAGCTCATCCTGCAAGGCCTGGGCAGCGCCACGCACTACAGCGACCCAATCGCCGTACTCAACCTGGAGCCGATCATAGCCGGCATGCGCGAAAGGATTCGCGACCCGCTTTATATCCGTCGGCTGGCACAGGAGTTGTTGCTGGACAACCCGCACCGGGTAACACTGGTCATGACACCCGACACGGAATTATCTAACAGGCGAATGGCCGCCGAGTCCGCACGACTGGCCGCTATCAAAGTGGGCATGGATGAGCAACAACGCGCCGCCGTGGTACAACTTGCCGCAGACCTGGTAACACGCCAGGGGCAAGTCGACGACGAGAGTATTCTACCCAAGGTGGAACTCAGCGATGTCCCGGCGAGCCTGCCTGACCTCAGCTTTACCGAGAGCGACGCGGGGGGCATTCACACCACTACCTACGGCCAGGGCACCAACGGCATCGTATACCAGCAGGTCATCGCGCCGCTGCCCCAGCTGTCGAGTGAACAACTACAGGTGCTACCCCTGTACACCAGCATCCTGACGGAACTGGGTTTGGGCAACGACTCCTACCTGGAAGCGCAACATCGCCAGGCCGCGACAGTGGGCTCCATCAATGCCTTCAGCTCCATGCGCGGCCATGTGGAAGATGAACAGGCGATAACAGCGAACTTCGTCCTGTCGTCCAAGGCACTGCTGCGCAACGCCGAAGCACAAGCGCAATTGATGCACGACACGCTGCACACGGTGCGCTTCGACGAGACCGACAGAATCCGCGACCTGATCGCCCAGCAGCGCGCGCGGCGGGACCAGTCCATTACCGGCAACGGCCACGGCCTGGCGATGGCCGCGGCATGTGCCGGCATGAGCCCGCTGGCGCAATTGAACCACCAGTTATCGGGCCTGGCAGGCATAGGAAGTTTACGCGCGCTGGATGATCGCCTGCGCGACCATAAGGAATTGGATGCCTTCGCCGCGCAGCTGGGAGAGCTGCATTATCAACTCAAATCTACACCTATGCAATTTCTTGCAGTGGCAGAGGATCACAAGCTGGCGGGAGTCGTACAGGGCGCCAGCGCCATCTGGACTGCTGATAATCCAGGCTCACTGGCGGCGCCCTTCGAGCTTGACCCCATACGCGAGCGCAGGGGGGAAATGTGGCTGACCAATACCCAGGTCAACTTCTGTGCCCGAGCCTACCCCACCGTTCCGGTGCAACACCCCGACGCCGCGGCCCTGACGGTGCTGGGCGGTGTCCTGCGCAACGGTTTCCTGCACCGGGCCATACGCGAGCAGGGCGGTGCCTATGGCGGTGGCGCCTCGCAGGATTCAGGCGTGGCGGCATTCCGCTTCTATTCCTACCGGGATCCGCGCCTGGCTGAGACGCTGCAGGATTTTGATGCGGCGGTGACATGGATGCTGGAGACTCCCCACGAATACCGTGCGCTGGAGGAAGCGATTCTGGGTGTGATTGGCAGCATGGACAAACCCAGCTCTCCCGCCGGGGAAGCCAAGCAGCATTTCCACAACCGCCTGTTCGGCCGCACCCACGACCAACGCGAGCTGTTTCGCCAACACATCCTCGCGGTGAGCCTGGATGATTTACGCCGGGTCACAGAGACCTACCTGCAGCCAGAACTGGCCAGTACGGCGGTGGTTACCAACAGCAGCCAGTTGGATGGTACTGCTTCTTTGCGGGAGGAGCTCAATCTGATGGTTCGGGAGCTTTAATTCGAGCTAGTCAATGGGGATATTATATTGTCTACTGAAGAGAACCCTTGAATTTTGACAAGCCCGAGTTAACCGTTTCGCCACGAATATATGTGCTTGTAGCGTGGCCTGGAGGGGGAAACTTTACAGCCGTGGCTCGGCCCACAAGCACCAACTACCTCAAACCACAACAATCCGAGATAATCCGCGGAAAAACGAAAAAAAGGGCAGCAAACGCCGCCCTGAAGGGACCTGGTCAGAGGGGATTTACCAGGTTTACTCTCGAAGTTTTTTACCGCTGTGGCGCCACCTGTCCAGCCGCGATTCGCGCTGCTCCATCATGGCATCCATCTCTTCTTTCTGCTCATCAGTCAGCAGTTGGTAGATCTTAGCGTGGGTGCTGACGGCCTGAAAGACCATACGACTGGTGATCTCACCAATTTCGTCGGCCATCATCTGGGCTTCGCCCGCATTAAAGTTGTCACGCTGTGCTCTAAGTTGCTCGCGCAGTTCCTGTATCCGTTTGCGATCCGCTGCAGACTGGTCTTTGCCTGATGTCGTTAATTGTTTCACACGGCTGGCCTGCTCGTCAGTGAGGTCCAGTCGGTCGGTCATATGCGCAACCATGCGCCCGGGATCGAAATCCATGCCGCCGCCGTGGCCCATAGACCAACTGGCCACTGACAGGGACAGCAGGGCCACGCCAGCTACAACAGCTCCCAGTAATGCTTTACTAAGGGATTTATTCATTTCTACACTCTCCTTTCACTTCGGTTTAAAGGGGCTTGAACCGATTAAAGCCGCTATGCCTCACTTACAGGACCACTCTAGGGGAAAACCCGGTTAAGCTCTGCCCCAGGCGCGTAAAGAAGTGTTAAGTTTGTACCCCGTCGGGTTAAGCGCGGGTGACAAGCCCCCCGCTCTTCTACACACTACAGGCTGACACCAAACGAGGCCGCGCCATGAGCGCCACTGTACTGATCATTGATGACGACAAGGAACTCTGCGCCCTGCTGTCTGATTTCCTGCAGCTGGAGGGCTTTCGCGCCAGCGCCGTCCACGATGGCGCCGAGGCGGTAGAGCATTGCCGGCACCATCAGTACGATGCCATTGTGCTGGATGTCATGCTGCCCGGATTACAGGGCCTGGATGTGCTGCGTAAATTGCGTGAATTCAGTACCACACCCATCCTTATGCTCACCGCCCGGGGTGAAGATACCGACCGCATCCTGGGTCTGGAGATGGGCGCCGACGACTACCTGCCCAAACCCTGCAATCCCAGGGAACTGGCCGCGCGACTGCGTGCCATTTTGCGCCGGTTTCAGGGTGCGGGTGACGATCAAACGCCCTCTGAACTGGTGGTGGGCCAGACCCGAATCAATCCGGCAGACCGCAGTGCTTCTTTCGGCGGGGTTGACCTGCAGCTCACCAGTGCGGAGTTCAATGTCTTACAAGCCCTGCTGCGCGAGGCCGGAAAAGTAGTGGACAAGGAAACGCTCAGCCAACAGGCCCTGGGGCGCCCTCTTTCCGCCTACGACCGCAGCATCGATGTCCACGTCAGCAAGATCCGTAAAAAACTGGCTGAACACGGTGGCGATAAGCTGATTGTCAGCGTGCGCGGTATCGGCTATCAATTCACTGTCAGCTGAGCAGGAACCTGACAAATGAAATTGCCCGGCTATCTCTTTATCAAGATATTCATCGGCTTCTGGCTGGTAACAACGGCTATCCTCGGCAGCTGGATGCTGACATCGCAGTATTTTGACGCTCGCCCCGATGGTGAGCAGGCAGGCCCCATGCGCCCGGGGCCGCCCCACCGGTTTGTGCTGCGTCTCATGTACGATATGCAAACCCTGGACGATGCGAAGTTGCAGGCGCTGCTGATCCGGACCGAGGATGAGCACGGCATTGTTGTCTACCTGCTGGATCGCCAGGGTGAAGATTTGTTGGACCGGCCCGTCCCGCCAGCGGTAAAACGCCTGGCACAAGAGCTGCGCGGGGGCCGGCGCCGGGCCTTCCACAATGCTCCCGGGGAGCACATGCTGGCTCACACCGTCTATCGCGGGGAACAGGGCTTGCTGCGTGCCGTGCTGGTATTCCCCCCCGACGGGCATGGCCTGCTGAGGGCACTGGGCAGTATGCTGTGGTTGCGCATCGCCCTGGCGATACTGGTCAGCGGAATTATCTGCTACTTGCTGTCGCGCCTGATGACGAATCGCCTCAAGGCCTTGCAACTGGCCTCCCGCCGCCTGGCAAATGGCGAGCTCGATACTCGCTTGCAGGTGCGTGATAAGGGCGGCGATGAAACCGATGAATTAGCGCGGGATTTCAACAGCATGGCGCAGCAGTTGCAAGAGCGGATACAGGCGCAGAAGCGCCTGCTGGGAGACGTTTCTCACGAATTGCGCTCACCTCTGGCGCGTTTGCGTATTGCACTGGCACTGGCTCAGGAGAACAGTGTGAAGAGCGGCGAGTATCTGCAGCGGATCGAGCACGAGGCGGAGCGTCTGGAAGAACTGATCGCGCAGTTACTTGCCACGCAGGCCGACAAAATTCACCTGGACACCCATATCGACCTGGTTCCATTGCTCCAGCACTTGTGCGCAGATGCCAGTTTCGAGGGACAGGCGCAGGGTGTGCAAGTCATCTTCACCGCGGCCATTGAACAGGCCATCGTAGCCAGCTCCGGCGATCTTCTGCACAAGAGTTTCGAGAATATTCTGCGCAATGCCGTCAATCATACAGACGAGAATTCCTGCGTCACTGTTTCACTGGCGCACAGGGACGGCAGCTTTCATGTCGCTATTGAAGACCGTGGGCCGGGAGTACCGCCGGAGGAACTGGACAAGATATTTGGCGAGTTCTACCGGGTGGACACCGCTCGCACACGGGACTCCGGGGGTTACGGCCTGGGGCTGGCCATCGCCAGGCGGGCTATTTTACGGCACGGGGGCGGGGTGGAAGCGGCCAATACCGGTTCGGGGCTGCTAGTCACCGTCAGCTTACCCGCTCACACCTGAGCCAAAAGGCGCAGACCTGACTTCGCTCAAGGGGAACTGGCAGCGTACCGCTGCTCCCGGGAGTTTTATACCCCGCTCAGTTGGAACCCCACGCCTTTGCAGGGTACAAAACTCCCGGAAGCAGCTACCAGTGTGAGTATTCAATTGGCTTGAACAGGGTGATCAACAGCTGCGAAAAAGACTTAAAATAGATCGCTGTTGATATGGTCATCCGCCGTTCAACTGCTAAAATTGCCTGTTCTACCACTGCGAGTTTCACCATGCTTGATATCAAACCTGTCGCGGGCGCCCTGGGCGCCGAAATCCACGGCATGGACCTGTCCCAGGAACTGAGTAAGGAGAACAGCCTGCGTATTCGCAAGCTGCTCAATGAATACGAAGTGATTTTCTTTCGCAACCAGGACATCAGTTCGGCCAGACAAAAGGCCCTGGCCTTGTCCTTTGGACCGCTGCAAACCCACCCCGCCTACGGTACGGTAGAGGGTTTTCCGGAGATCACCATCCTGGAAAGCACGCCGGACAAACCCACCATGATCGAGGCCTGGCACACGGATATGACATTTCGCGAGCACCCCCCCATGGGTACGATACTCAAGGCCGTCACCATTCCAGCCAAGGGCGGCGACACCTTATGGTCCAGTATGACCACTGCCTACAACGGCCTGTCCTTCCATATGCAGAGGTTCCTCGAAGACTTGACCGCGGTGCACGACTTCTCCTATGGCTTCAAGGAAAGTCTGGCCGAACCCGGTGGCAAAGAGCGCCTGGCAGATGCGGTGGCGGCCAACCCGCCGGTGCGCCACCCGGTTATTCGCACCCACCCTGAAACAGGCAAAAAAGTAATCTTCGTGAACTCCCTGTTCACCACTCATATCGAAGGCCTGCGCCCGGCGGAGAGTGACGCGATACTACAGTTGTTGTTCCAACACATTATCACGCCGGAGTACACCTGCCGCTTTCAGTGGCAACCCCACAGCATCGCTATCTGGGACAATCGCAGTACACAGCATAAGCCGATTAATGACTACTTCCCGGCCCACCGGCGTCTGGAAAGAATAACCATCGATGGGGACAGACCCTACTAAGGTATAGCCGAACAGCGCTTACTTGTGGCGAACGTGGATACGCCCCGCTGCTCCCGGGAGTTTTATGCCTTGCGCAGTTAGAACCCCATGCCTTTGCAAGACATAAAACTCCCGGAAGCAGCTACCTGCGGCAGCATTGAATAAGCCTGGGGGTCGCACTCAGTCACTGTTGATGTACACTTCTCCCGCCTTGATGCGACGAATGTAATCATTCACCTCGCGCTTGACCTCCGGCGCGAACAGGTACAATCCCAGGATATTGGGTATTGCGATCAGGAAAACCATGGCGTCGGAAAAGTCCAGTACCGCTGTCAGTTGGATCATGCAACCGAGGACGATAAAACTGCAGAATATCGCCTTGAAGATCATTTGCGTTACGCGCCCTTCACCAAACAAATAGGTCCAGCCTTTCAGCCCGTAATAGGACCAGGCGATGCTGGTGGAAAAGGCAAACAACAGGGCCGCCACGGCCAGTGGGTACGGCGCCCAGCTGATATGGTGCGCAAATGAAGCTGAGGTCAGGGCTATGCCCTCCAAGCCACCGTCCATCAACCCGTTGGGATAAGCGGTGGTAACAATCACCAGCGAACTGAGGGTACAGATCACCACCGTATCGATGAACGGCTCCAGCAGGGACACCAGCCCCTCGGACGCCGGCTCATTGGTCTGCACCGCCGAGTGCGCAATAGACGCCGAACCGATACCGGCTTCATTAGAGAACAGCGCCCGCTGGAACCCGACAATAATCGCGCCCACCATACCCCCGGTGACACTTTCCATGCTAAAGGCACTGCCCACGATCAGCCGGATAGCGCCAGGGATATGCTCGGCGCTCATACCAATGATGATCAACGCAGAAATGACATAAAGTATCGCCATGAAGGGCACGACATGGGCGGCGACCCGGGCGATGGACTTGATGCCGCCCATAATCACCACCGCTACCGCCGCTCCAATCAATAGACCAAATAGCCAACCCTTGTCAGCGAAAAAACTCTGCTCACCGCCGGTGATAGTGACAAACTGCACATAGGCCTGGTTGGACTGGAACATGTTGCCAATCCCCAGGCAACCGATTACCAGGGACAGTGCGTAAAAACTGCCCAGGAATTTGCCCCAGCGGGCGGCGCCCCGGTCTGCCAGATAGCGCTCGAGATAATACATGGGGCCGCCCGATACGGAACCGTCCGCATTGTAACGGCGATATTTCACCCCCAGGGTACACTCCACCAGCTTGGTCGACATCGACAGGAAGCCGGCAACAACCAGCCAGAAAGCGGCGCCGGGGCCACCGATAACAATGGCCACCGCCACCCCGCCGATATTACCGATGCCGACAGTACCGGATATCGCGGTAGCGACCGCCTGGAAGTGGGATATCTCGCCATTGGCCTCGGGGTTGTGGTAATGCCCACGCACATGTCGCACGGCGAGGCCAAACCCGCGTATGTTGATAAAGCCCATGTACAGGGTAAAGAACAGCGCGGCGATGGCCAGCCACAGGACAATCAAGGGAAAGGGTTGGCCGAACAGCGCGACTTTGTAGAAAACGATGCTGGAAAGGCCATTCGCCAGTGGGCGCACCAGCGCCTCTACCTGCTGATCGAAACTCTCTGCCACAGCGCCTGTGGAGAACAACACCACAGAGACACAGATCAATAGCGCCCTGGCCCAGACCATAAACTCACCCGTTTGGATTCTTATTATCTGCCGCCCATGCTCGCACAGCGCCGCATCACTGCCAAGTAAATCTAAATGGGTGGGCTCGAATGCCACTTACTTGATGGGAAAACGGATTAGGTCCCGCTGCACGGAGCGGGACTCACGCTACAGAGCGGAGAATTATTTGTTAACCTGTCCCCCTGTAACCCGGAATCACAGCCATGAATGATCATTATCTTTTGCCTCCGGCGCTGACCAACAACCTGGCACAGGTTCGAAAGGCCGGCTTTGAATTCGAGTTTGGCAACCTCCCCATCCTGCAAACGGCTGAGGCCTTGCAGCAGGCCCTGGGGGGTGAGCTCGATGCTAAAAGCCCCTTCGAAGCAGTGCTGCACGGGTCAATCCTGGGCAAGCTCAAGGTCGAACGGGACGCTGACATCCTGAAGTCGGTCAAATACCGAAAATGGCTGGAGCAACTGGGTGTAGCCTTCTCTCCCGGCAGCATAGCCCATGGCATCGAGACCAACATCGACAATGCCAGCAGAGGATTGATTCCCTGTGAGGTGATAACCGAACCCATCCCATTCGATCAACTGGGGAAACTCGACACCCTGATTACCACCCTCAATTCACTGGGGGCGGAAGGCACGCAAGACTCCCTGATCTATGCCTTTGGCCTGCATATCAATCCATCCATTCCCGCCAGCGACGCGGTCACTCTGACAAAATATATCCAGGCCTTCTTACTGCTGCACTCATGGATCATCGAATCCTCCGGTATCGACATTACCCGACGATTCCTGACCAAGTATATCGACCCATTCCCGCAGCCGTACATGGAACTTGTGTTAAGCAACACCTATGCGCCAGGCACAAAGGCGCTAATTGATGACTATCTTCAGTACAACCCCACTCGTAACCGGGCACTGGATATGCTGCCCATCCTGTGCGAGCTGGACGAAGCCCGGGTAATGAATGCCATCAATGACGATGAGCGCAATTTGATCAAGGGCAGGCCTGCTTTCCACTATCGCCTGCCCGACTGCAAAGTTAACGTGCCCGGCTGGAGCGCCGCCGCGCCATGGAACCAATGGGTGTATATCGAAAAAATTGCCTTCGATGAGGTGCTGTTACACGAGCTGATCGGTGAGTGGCGCGAAACCAACGACAAGTTTTCCATCGCCCCCAGGACAAGCTGGACGATACGATTAACCTCGCTGCTCAGCCAGAAGTATTTCGAAAGGTAAGCGTCGCCATGGGACGACGAACAACCATTGGCGTAACCGGTCCGGATAAGGGCGGCCTGATAGCCTGGCTGATGACCGCACTGGCAGTAAAGCGCTGTGGCGGCAACGCCGTTCGCATCACCCCCGCCAGACCCGGTGATGAATCTTCACTGGATGGAGTAATCATCGGTGGCGGCACCGATGTGGACCCCTTCCATTACGGCGAAGAGCGCCAGCAGGATTGTGCTGACAATCCAGACCCGCGCAACACACTGCTGGACTGGGCGGTGGGTTTGTTACTGGGCCTGTTCAGGGCGGTATTCGCCACCCGCTCCATACAGGGCTATGACCCGGAGCGCGACCAGTTGGAAACACACATGATCCGGTATGCGATTCACAACGGCCTGCCTGTCTTGGGTATATGCCGTGGCGCCCAGCTGATGAATGTGGTTTTAGGTGGCTCCCTGCACCAGAAAATTGAGCACTTCTATACGGAGGAGACCAACAACGTCCGCAGCGTTCTGCCGCGAAAATCGATAACCGTATCAGAGCGCAGTCGCCTGCGGCAGATACTGCAAACCGGATCCTGTGTGGTGAACGCGCTGCACGATCAATCGATCAAAGAACTAGGGGACGGCACTGAGGTCTGCGCTGTGGAAAACACCGGGGTGGTACAGGCCATCGAGCGGCCGGATCTCCCCTATTTCATTGGCGTGCAATGGCACCCGGAATATATACCCCAGAGCAACACCCAGCAGAACCTGTTTCGCAGCCTGGTACACAACGCGTCGATGCGGTATCAGCACGCAATTGAACAGCAGATTAGGCGGGAGTAACCAGCTGCGGTGGATGCCTATCTAAGCCTGTTTTTCAGCGCATTCCTGGCCGCCACACTGGTACCGGCCTATTCCGAAATTCTGTTTGCCGGCCTGGTCAGCGCCGGTTACGACCCGCTGGCTCTGTGGCTGTGGGCTTCCGCAGGCAACACACTGGGCTCGGCAGTCAACTGGGCCCTGGGGCGTTACCTGCTGCATTTCCAGGATCGCCGCTGGTTTCCATTCAAGGAAAAAAATCTGGGACCCGCGCAGCAATGGTTCCAGAAATACGGCGTGTGGTCGTTATTGCTGGCGTGGCTGCCCATCGGTGGTGACGCGCTGACCTTCATCGCCGGTATCATGCGGGTGCACTTCATCGTGTTTATTGTTTTAACCGCAATCGGCAAGGCAACCCGCTACGCCGTACTGCTTGGCATACTGGAGTTCTTTCGTTAGGCGCGAACCGCTATAAATTTGATGCACATCAAGCCAGGCACGGGCCGGGGCTTCGCAGGCCGCACAATAGTTGACATATCAACCTTATATCCCTAGCCTAAAAAAAACACGATATCGGTTCCAGATATGGATGACTCCCCACAGCCGGGCCAACGCAAGCGCCTCATTTCTTTCATTCTTATTCTGGCCGTTGTGGCCGGCGCCGGCGCAGGGGCCTGGTATTACTGGCAGGCACGCTGGTATGAAAGCACCGACAACGCCTACCTCACCGGCAACCTGATCGAAGTCAGTGCCCAGATCGGCGGCACCGTGGTGTGGATTGGGCCTGAACAAAATCAAAGGGTATATCGGGGGCAGGAGATACTGCGCCTGACGGATGGCGACGAACTGGAGTTGCTCGCCCTGCGCGAAAATGAATTGGCGCTGGCAGTACAGGACGTATTAACCCTGCGCGCCGAAGTTGATCGGTTAATTGCGGAACAGCGACTCAGAGCCGTGACCCACGACCTGGCCGAGGATGAATTCGAGCGCCGGCAACGATTGTTCCCAAAGAATATGGTATCGAAGGAGGAACTGGACTCAGCCCGAACCCGGGAAGCAGAAACACAAGTGGCACTGGAAACCGCCCGCCTGGCACTGGTGAAAGCCCGGGTGCGGGCCGGCCAACAAGCCCTGGTCGATCACCCCATGGTCATGGTGGCGGCAGCCCGCCTGCGCACGGCCTATCGGAACTGGCGCAAAACGCGAGTCATCGCCCCGGTTGACGGTGAAATCGCGCGCCGGCGAGCCCAGGCGGGACAGCGCATTGCGCAGGGCACCCCGCTGTTCAGCATTGCCGAGCGCGACAGCGCCTGGATAGAAGCGAACTTTAAAGAAACCCAATTGCGTCATATCCGCCCCGGCCAGCCGGTAGAAATTCGCAGTGACCTGTACGGCAAAGATGTCACACTAAAGGGCCGCGTGGAGAGTATCGGCACCGGCACCGGGTCAATATTTTCCCTGTTACCGCCCCAGAACGCCACCGGCAACTGGATCAAAATCGTACAGAGAGTGCCGGTGCGCATACAACTGGACGAGGGCTTCGATCGCCAGAATCCCCTGCCTTTCGGCGCCTCTCTGGAGGTCCGTGTCGATACCCACGACCGCAGCGGCGCGCCCCTGCCTGTAAACCAGGGCGGCGAACCCGTCGCTGACGCCGATATCTACGGCTACCAGGACGAGGGCGCTGAGGAGCTTATCGCCCAGATCATCGCCAGCAATCGAAACTGAAGCTGGCAAGCGGACGTGACCACACCCAGTACTGATGGCCGCCTGCACGGCCTGCCGCTGGTCATTACCACCCTGGCGGTGGCGCTGGCCAGCTTCATGAACATCCTCGATACCACCATTGCGATCGTCGCCCTGCCAACCATTTCGGGCAACCTGGGGGCCACCACCTCCCAGGGAACCTGGATAATCACCTCCTACAGTGTCTGCCTGGCGGTCGTACTGCCCCTGTCGGGCTGGATTACCCGCCGCTTCGGTCAAGTGCACACATTCTGTGCGGCGGTTCTACTGTTCTCGGCGATGTCCTGGCTGTGTGCGATAGCGACCAGTTTCAACGAACTGCTACTGTTCCGCGGCCTACAGGGCTTCTCCGGTGGTTTACTGCTGCCCCTGTCACAGTCTTTATTGTTGCGCATGTACCCTCCGGAGAAGCATGGATTGGCGCTGGGTATCTGGGGCATCACCAGCGCGGTAGCGCCTGTGCTGGGCCCGGTGCTCGGTGGCTACATTACCGACAATTTCGGATGGCCATGGATTTTCCTGATCAACATCCCCATCGGAATATTCTCCGCTTATGTTTGCTGGAAAACGATGCGCCGCTTTGAAAGCGAAACGTACCGTGAGCCGGTGGACTTTGTCGGACTGTTTTTGCTGGTGGTGGGCGTGATCTGCTTTCAGCTGGTGCTGGATCGGGGTCACGAACTGGATTGGCTGGCCTCGACACAGATAACAGTAATGCTGGCTATTTCCATTCTGTTTTTTTTCCTGTTCCTGGCCTGGGAGCGCGGTGCAACGCACCCGGTGGTAGACCTGTCGCTATTCGCCCACCGCAACTTCGTGATCGGCACCCTGCTTATTTCCGTCATCTACATCTGCTTCATTCTGGCCACCATGCTTTATCCCATATGGCTGCAAACCGTCATGGGCTATACCGCGACCTGGGCGGGTGTTGTAATGGCGCCCTTCGGTCTGGTACCGATAATCCTGATGCCGTTGATTGGCCAGCGCCTGAGAAAATGGGACGCTCGCCCGACAATAACTATCGGCATTTTCATTTTTGTGGTGGCCTTTTATCTGCACGCCCAAACCAGTACCGAGTCAACAGCCACCTATATCGCCTCAGTCCGCTTACTGATGGGCGCCGCGATGCCCTTCGCCTGGATGCCGCTGATGTTGTTGGCCCTAACGGGCCTGCCGGCGGATAAAATGGCCTCAGCTACCGGCATTTTCAACTTTGTCCGCATGCTGGCCTCAAGTCTGGGTATGGCCGCGGGTGTGACCCTGTGGGACCATAGAACGATTCTTCACCGCAGCCAGCTGGCAGAAAACATTTCCCCGGATTCCGCCCAGTACCAGCAGACCATGGAATTACTGTCACAGCGACTGCCGGATTCTCAGTCAGCCCTGGCGGCGCTGGACCAGGCAGTAACCGCACAGGCACGCACGCTCGCGCTGGATGACATCTTTTACCTCAGCGCCGCAATAATGTTGCCATTGGCATTCATTGCCTGGCTACTACCGGCCCACGCCTCTAACGAGGAAACATCTGGATGATCGATATTGCACACAACGAAGCGCGCCATCTGGCCCTGCTGCACCGGCAGATGATAAAAGAACTGGAGCGAGAGCTAGCGCCGCTGGAACTCGGCCCCGGTCGTTATCTCTACCTGTTCGGCCTGTACATTCGCGATGGGCGCAAACAGCAGGAACTGGCGGATGTTATCGGCATCGACAAGGCGGCAGTCACCCGCGCCCTGTCGCGTCTGGAGCAAAGCGGTTACATCTATCGCAAGGAGGATCGGGAGGACCGCCGTGCGACACGGGTCTATTTAACGCCAAAGGGACGAGATTTGCAGCCGCAGCTGGAGACTGCCGCGATAGATTGCATTGAGAACATGACTGCAGCACTGAATACCCGCGAACGCACCGAGTTACGCCGTTTACTCGCCAAAATGACCCGGCCGTTGTTATCCGGAAACTGAGTTTTTGGCAACACAATTCACTATGCCATGCTGCCAGGAGTTCTGGAATTGTTCAGGTAAGGCGGAACCCTAACCGTCAGTGCGGGGTCACCCAATTATCTAACTGCAGCCCTGGCATTTTGGAAAAATGTTTCTGGTTATTGGTCACCAATGTACAGCCGAGGTGACGGGCATGACCGGCGATCATGGCATCGTTGTTACCAATAGGCCGACCACTTTTCAGCAGTTTACCCTGCACCCTTGCGAATTCATCGGCTGCCCCTGCATCCCACGGGGCAACCCGATTGAGTCGCTCACAAAACATCTGTATTGCTTTGTGGTATTTGGCAGCACTGCGTGATCTCTCGGCACCCAGTCTCAGTTCGGCGTAGGTAATCGCTGAGATACTTATCTCGGCACCGGACTCGGCTCGCTGTTGAAGCGTCGCCAATATTTCCGGCATACGCTGCCTGATGATGTAATTACAGGTGTCCGTATCCAACATGTATCGCATCAAAACTCCACCGGGGATCCATCGAGCAGTTCCGCTCTATCGCGCATAAAGTCATCACCCACTGGAGGCGCCTCCTCTGCATAGGACTGCCAGGATTTGCGGGCCGGGGCGATAACCAGCGTCTCTCCTTCCTTGCGAATAATCACTTCGTCTACCCCCTCAAATTCGTAGGCTTTGGGAATTCTCACTGCCTGACTGCGGCCATTGATAAATAATTTTGCGATTGTTTCCATCTCAAACCTCCGGCTTGTGCATATGCCGAGTATATGTATGGCCTTGGAATATTACAAGCATATGCCTAAAAAATCATACAAGAGGCCTGTCCACTTTCAAATTGTAACCAACACCCAAAAGTCGTCAAAGTACCGAGTTTCATCAATACCGGTCAGCGCACCTCTACCAACTGTGGCTAAGTACACAACTCAGGAATTCGTGGGAGTCCTATTAAAATCAGGCTTCAGGGAAACTTATGGAAATATTGTTGTCGAACTTCGTAGCCCTACGGTTTGGCCGAGACATCCAGATGTTATCTGGCTGCTTGCCAGGTACGCGCCCTGCCCCGACCTCCGTATTTTCCCGGCAAACATTGCGGACCTGATTCGCAAGGAGGAACCACTATGGTTACAACGCATCACACCGTTGATACTTACCCTGTACACAGTGTCCCGCTGACCCGTCCCTTTATCTGGTTGAGTGAGGGCTGGAGCGACCTGTTGCATCATCGCCGCGCCAGCCTGGCCTACGGCTTACTGGTCTCGGCACTCGGGGCCCTGATCCTGGCTTATGGGCGCCACCCGTTTTTCATCGCCGCCATGACCGCCGGATTTCTGCTGGTAGGTCCCATCCTCACCGCCGGGCTGTGCGAACTGTCCCGTTGCCAGGACCGGGGTGAAAAGGCGGATTTTGAGTCCTCCATGCTACCCTTGCGGCGTAACCGCAGCAGTCTGCTGGGTTTTTCTGCGAGGCTGGCGCTGATCTCCGTGATCTGGTTTGCCCTGTCCAGCGCCCTATTCCTTGGCCTGGTGGGCAGTGTTGCCCCCAGCCTGGAGAGCACGGTGTGGGGCGATGTCATGCAACAATTGACTATTATCCAGCTCACTGCCTACTTGATCGTCGGTTTCATACTGGCGGCCACGGTATTTGGGCTATCGGTAGTGGCTGTACCCATGATTGTTGACAGACACGTGGATGCCAGAACCGCGATGCACATGAGCCTGCGCGTCACCCTGCGGGACCTGCCCGCGATGCTGGTATGGGCCACGCTGATCGCCGGACTGGTGTTTATTGGCTTTGCCACCGGGCTGCTGGCTATGGTCGTTATATTCCCTCTGCTGGGGCACGCCACCTGGCGGGCCTATAGCGAGCTGGTGGCCCAGTAAGCCGGTAGCAGCCCTCTCTGAGGGCGACTCGATGCAAGAGATTCAAACACGTCGCGGACAGAGGCCGCTGCTACAGAAAACTTCGCACTTGCTTATATCAGGGTGCGCTCAGTTCATTGAGCTGGCGCAACCCTTCTACCACTGAGACAACCCGCTGGTAGCCCAGCTCTTTTTCGATCTTGTCGATATTGAGGGTGCAGTCGCAACACATCAGGTCGATCGCGTGGCGGGTTAGCGGCGGCGTGCTGGAGAGCCTGAGCGTGCGCCAGATCCCCTCGACCAGCATGGCGACCGGGCGGGCAATGGCAGAGGGCATCGAGCGGTCACCGAGCTCCACCCCATAGGCATTCATTAGCTCTGGCAGGAACTCGCGAAAACTCCGGACTTCACCGTCGGTCACAAAATAGGCCTGGCCGCCAACGCCGTGCTCGAGCACGAGCTTTGCGCCGTGCACCAGATTATCGATATGCGTGGTCGAAGTGCGCGCGCGCCCACCGTCAATCCACATGAAAACGCCCTTCTCGACCATCGCCTTGATCTCGGGCGCCAGGGTCTGGTCTCCGGGGCCCCAGACGAATCGCGGGCGCAGCACAACAGTTGCCATGCCGCCATTATCGTTGGCCGCCAGCACCAGGCGCTCGGCTTCGGCTTTCGTTTCCGAGTAGAGGTAGGGCGTACTATCGGGATAGGGATGGTCTTCGCTGACATCGACCAGATCCTGGCCGTGCCACAATACCGCCTCGGTACCCATATGCAGGAAACGCCGGGCACCGGCCGCCCTGGCGGCATTCAGGGTTCGCTCGGTTCCCTCAACGTTGATCTGCCAGGTCAATTCGCGTGTGCCCCAGGATTCGACATAAGCGGCGCAGTGAATGACCGCATCGCAGCCGGGGATATCTCCTGGCTCCAGCGTAATAAGATCACAGCGAACGGGCTGGGCACCCAACTCCCTGATTCGCAGGTCGCTTTTGTCAGAGCGGGACATCGCCAGCACCTCGTGCTCGGATGCCATCGCCTGGGCGATGGCGCCGCCGATGAAGCCGGAGGCCCCGGTGACAAAAATGCGCATAATACTTTCAGTGGTTTACAAAAGATCAGGGCATGGAGTGTACTTTGCCCCCACACTAAAAGGCCAGCTTTCTATTACTGTGGCACGACTACGGTTTGCGCGTCCACCAACTCAGGTTCGGATTTCAATCCAAAGAGCGTCAGCCGGTAAACCGGCGCCCCCTGCGCCACCATGACACCTTCGATCTCATCGAATAGCACCCGGTACTTATAGAACGGTACGCGCGGAAACAGGTGATGAATGGAATGGTAGTTCTGGTAGCCCCACATTGCCGTCACCAATTTACCTGCAACACCGGATAAGATAATCGTAGACGTATCGACGTAGCGCCCCACATCTGCATGCGGCCGGTGCACAATGTAGGCGAACAGATACATGGTCAATGCGACCCCGCCGAGGCTGCCAACCAGGAACAACGATCCGCCTTCCAGCCAATATCCCTGGGCAATAATCGCAATGCGCAGCGCCACTATCACAAATATCTCCAGGCAAAAACGCAGGTTCTGTGACTTCGGCGCCGCCTGCCACCGGTTGCGGATATAGTAGGTGTACTGGTTCACCAGCACACGGAACGCAGCACGAACTGCGTGCAGCGGTGACCGGGTCATATCCGCAATCACGTAGTCGGGATCGGTATCGGGCTGGTTGGTGTTGCGGTGATGTGCCAGATGCTCGTGACGGTGGGCGGTCAGCGGGATCATAAGAATCCAGCCGGCCAGGTAGCCCATCAGTTCATTCACCCAGCGCAATGAGCCATTGCTGCCGCTAATCGTCCCATGCAGCGCCTCGTGCAAGACCGTATAGGCGGCGTAGGTCAACACCATCATCAGCGGCAACGCCACCAGTATCGACATGATTCCGTAGGCTACCAGCAACGGAGTGGCAATGTACGACGCGGTAACTGCCACACCGAGCACTACCGTCGGCCAGGCGAACTCGCCCATATATTGTTTGGCTGCACTGCGTGCCACCTGATCCGGGTTATCGATCTTGTTCATTAGCTTTCTCCACTGTTTAGCGATTCTCGACAGGGGGATAATGGCGCATGCCATCGCTATATTTCAGTGTATTGCTCGCCATAAGGGTGTCATAATTCGCCAAACGGATGCCGTGAGGCTCATATGTACAGCATTAGTCCTGTCTACGCACGCTTCGTGCTGCGTGAACTGTTGCTCCGGGGTATCCCCGAACAGCCTCTGTTTGCGGGAACATCACTCACTCGCGAGGAGTTGGAGACCGGCGGAAACATCAGCAAGGATGACTTCACCACCTTTCTGAACAATGCACGAAAGCAAAGTGGCGATGAGCAGTTGGGGCTGCTGATAGGAAGACATACCAATGTCATTAGCCTGGGACCCGTCGGGGCGGCAGTCGCCACCGCACCGACAGTGCGCGAGGGATTACAGGTGCTGGAGAACTTCGCCCGCCTGCATGCTTCTTACATGCAGGTAGAATTGCTCTCAAGTTTGCGCGGGCTGTCGATACGGTTTCACTTTCTGGAAGATGCGGGGGAGGTCGCCAGGTTTCATGCGGAGACCGCCGTCATGCTGATCCAACACTATGTAGAGACGGTGACAGGCCAGACCCTGAGTGATGCACAATACCGCTTCGGTTTTGCGGCACCTGACTACGCCGGCGACTATCCCCGGTGGCTGCATAGCCCGGTAAGCTTCGCACATAGCTTTACCTCGGTAGAACTGCCCCCCGGCTGGCTGGACCTGCGATCCCCCTACTACAATGCGGAGATCTGGAATCAGGCCCAGTTCCTGCTCGCGCAGCGCATCCGGGAACTCGGGGACGATAGTGAAAACACCTATACGCAACATTTGACAGCATTGATGCGATCCTGCGAACCACCCCTGCCGGACCTGGGCGCAGTCGCGACGCGGCTACATGTATCCCAGAGAACCCTGAATCGCCGCCTGCAGCAGGAGGGAACAAGTTTCCGCCAGGTTAAGGGTGAGTTACTGAACGCCTGGGCGCGCCAGCACCTGAGGGAAACGAATCACAGTGTCGAGGCGATTGCCGCCGCGCTGGGTTACCAGGACGCGGCAAACTTCCGGCGGGCCTTTCGCAAACAGGAGGGGTGCTCACCGGGTGAATTCAGGCGTCGAGTGGCTGTATAGGCTACTGTATAGGCGCTGAGGTCTGCGGCCCTGTAGCGTGAGCGCTCAGCTCCGCGCAGCAAGGTTATTGTCACAGGGCGAACTTCGCTTGTCTTGCCGAGACTACCTGAGCTCGCAGTCTTGCACACCTCGAATGATGTGGTTCTAATACATCAACTGCAACACGCTCGATTCCCACCGCGCGTATGCGCGGATCTATTATCCCAGGAGACACCCATGCCAAACGTTCCTTTTCGCTATGCTTCCGATCTTTACGATGACCTGTGGATTCCCGAGGAGACCATTCAGGTCAGGGAGACGGTGCGCGCCTTTGCCGAGCAATATGTACGGCCTGTCGCCCACGAACTCAACAATACTCCTGAGTCACTGGAGGCCTTCCCGCGTGAACTGGTGAAGGACATGGCGCAGGCCGGCCTGTTCCGTATTCCCTTCGCGGCTGAGTATGGCGGTGCCGGGCTGCAATATCCCACCCTGGCCACCATGGTGATGCTGGAAGAAATCGCCTATCTGTCGTCGGGGCTCGCCGCCTCCATGATCGATGTGCAACTGATCCTGTTCGGGCATACCCTGAGCCACGCCAGTGCGGCGGTCAAGGAGCAGCTATTCCCCGCGATGATGGCCGGGGATATCATCGGTTCATTCGCCACCAGCGAGCCCGCCGCCAGCACCGACCTGAGCGTGCGGGCGCTGCAGACCGAAGCGCGCAAAGTGGACGGTGGCTACCAACTCAGCGGGCAAAAGCGCTGGATTACCAACAGCCCGGTTGCCGATTACATGTTTGTGCTGGCCAAGCTCGATCAGCGCCTGACCATGCTGCTGGTGAACCTCAAGGATAAGGGCATTACCGTGGGCGCCCCGGACAAGAAAATGGGCAACCACTGCCAACTCACCGCTGACATTGTATTTGAAGATGTGTTCGTTCCCGACACACACCTGGTTGGCACTGAAGGCAACGGATTGAAGTCCGCCCTGACCTCCCTGACCCTGGGCCGTGTGGGTATTGGCGCCTGTGGCGTGGGCATGGCCCAGGCGGCCTTCGATTACGCCGTGGACTATATGAAAGAGCGGGAAGTATTCGGCCAGCCGCTGGCGAAATTCCAGCACTGGCAATTCACCTTCGCCGACTACGCCACACAACTGGAGAGCGCCCGCAACCTGTACGTCAAGGCGGCACTGGCCCAGGACGGGGGACGCAGGAGTGTGGCACAGCAATGCGCCATGGCCAAGCTGGTTGGCAGCAGCCTGGCCGGCGACCTCGCTCGCGACGCCATACAGGTATGTGGCGGCTACGGCTTTATCAAGGAACTGGCCCATACCGGGCAGCAGTACCCGCTGGAAGCCATCTACCGCGACAGCAAAATTGGCGAAATCTATGAAGGCGCCAACGAAGTGCAAAAACTGATTATCGCCAGGAATATCTTTGGCAGGTGATAAAGACGCTTGTCAGGGCGCGACGACCTCCACCCTGACCTTGCCATGCCCCGCGTCTGTCAAACCGATTTTCTTCGCGGCGGCGCCGGAAACATCAATTATCCTATGCTTGGCGTAGGGGCCACGGTCGTTGATCACAACCTCAACTGACTGCCCGGTTTTCAGGTAGGTAACTTTGACTTTGGTGCCAAAAGGCAGTGTACGATGGGCGGCAGTCAATGCATTCTTGTCGTAGGGTTCGCCGCTGGCGGTTTTGTTGCCGCTCAGGCTGTCGGCGTAATAGCTCGCTTCGCCCTCCTGTACATCTGCGCTTGCCGCGGCCTGAATGATTCCAGGCATCACACAAAAAAGCATGGCCAGAATAAGTCTGGAAAGTCTCATTTCTTTACTCGTATGGGTAAACAACAAAAACGCACATTCAGTGTAGTTCAGCATGCCACATCCTGCCATGGGCGACGGTGCGCGCGCCCCACATAGCGACAATATCCTTAAGGACAAGTGCTTTACCGATCAGGCCAAGCAAGAGTGCACCTTCCGGTATATAGTGTACATTCTGAGAATTGAACAGGTATAGATCAATGAGCAACAAAGTAGTAATCGCCGGTGTGGGTATGGTTCCTTTCAAGAAGCCGGGACAATCCGACCCCTATGACATCATGGGACAGAACGCGACTCGTGCGGCACTGGACGATGCCGGCATCAGCTACGGCTTGATCGAGCAGGCCTATGCCGGCTATGTGTACGGCGACAGCTGTGCCGGCCAGGCGGCGCTCTATCACGTCGACATCAACGGTATCCCGATTTTCAACGTCAACAACAACTGCGCCAGCGGCTCCTCCGCCTTCGCCCTGGCCGCCCAGGCGGTTGAATCCGGCGCAGTCGACTGCGCTTTGGCGCTGGGATTTGAGCAGATGACGCCCGGCGCTATCGACATGATTTTCCCGGACAAAACCAGCCCCCTGGCCCGCCATGAAGAAGCGGTCGCCCGGGCCATGAATCTGAGCGAAGAAGAGCGCGCTGCGCCCCCCGCAGTCGCCATGTTCGCCGCGCAGGTGGATGCCATGCTGCAGGCCGGCGTCACCGAAGAGACCATCGCCTCGATTTCCTGCAAGGCGCGCCAGCACGCGGTGCACAACCCTAACGCGATCTTCCGGGACCCGCTGACCGTGGAGGAAATCCTGGCCATGCCCCCGGTGTTTCGCAACCTGCGCAAACTCTATGCCTGCCCGCCCAGCTGTGGCGCCGCGGCCGTTATCGTGTGTAACCAAGCCTTTGCGCGCACCCACGGTATTCGCAGCGACGTGAGCCTGATCGGCAAGGGCTGGTGCAGTGACAAAAAACAGTATTTCAACGGTAGTGTCATGGACGTCATGTTCCAGGCGCTCAGTCGCGATGCGGCGACAGCCGCCTACGAAGACGCTGGTGTCGGGCCGGAGGATATCGATGTTATCGAGTTGCACGATTGCTTTGCCACCAACGAACTGGCCACTTACTCGGCACTGGGACTGTGCCAGGACGAGGACCTGAACACCTTTGTAGCCGATGGCGACAACACCTACGGTGGCCGCTATGTGGTGAATCCCTCGGGCGGCCTGCTCGCCAAGGGCCACCCCCTGGGTGCCACGGGACTGGCCCAGATCACCGAGCTGACCTGGCACCTGCGCGGGGATGCGGGTAAGCGGCAGGTTGAGGGCGCGCGCACGGCCCTGCAGCACAATGGTGGCCTGGGCAGCGCCGGATTTGTACATATTTTCCAGAGAAATTAATCAGTAACACACCCGGGGATTAACCGATGCGCAGAATGGACGGCGTCAGCGCCTTTATGCTCGAGCAGGAGAGCACCGGGGCCTATATGCACACGCTGAAAATCTCCATTCTCGATATATCGGAAATTCCCGGCGGCTGGGACTTCCGCCGCTTCCGCGAAAGCCTGGCCAGCCGCATCCACATCCTGCCATGTTCCGCTGGAAGTTCCTGAAAGTGCCCCTTCGGCCTGCATCACCCGGTGTGGGTTGACGACCCGGATTTCGACCTGGACTACCATGTGCGCCGCATCGCCTGCCCCGCCCCCGGCGACCGCGAGGCATTGTGCGACCTGATCTCGCAGGTGTACGCCTGGCAAATGGATCTCAGCAAGCCACTGTGGATGTTGTGGGTCGCAGAGGGGACTGGAAGACAACAAGGTCGCACTCATCACATTGATGCACCACGCCTACACGGACGGCACCGGCGCCGCTCGCCTGCTTACCCGCTTCTATTCCTCGTCCCCGCAGGATATCGAACCCACCATCCAGCCCTGGGCGGCAGAACCCCTGCCGGGGAAACTGGCCCTGCTGGGCCGGGCGCTCATAGACCTGCCTGTGACGCTTTCAAGTGCCTGCCCGGGATTGCCAGGGGCATCGTCAATCTGCGTCAGATGAAGAAAAAGTACGAGGAATCGGGGACAGAGCTACCCCCCAGTGTCGGCAAAGACTCCCGCGACTCACCGTTCAATGTCATGCTGGGCAAGGGCCGGACTTTCGTATTTGACACCTACGACCTGCAGGATATTCGCAGCCTGAGCAAGGGCCCTGGGTGTCACCATCAACGATATCTTTGTAGCGGCGGCGGCCGGAGCCTACCGCAGATTCATGGTGACTCGCGGATACGACCCGGATACGGGGCCCCTGGTAACCGCGATCCCCGTGGCAAAACGCCCGCCGGTGGAGGAAGACGACTGCATTGGCAACAAATCCACGGCCGACTACCTCGCACTGCCGGTTCACCTGGACGACCCCATGGCCCGCCTCAAGGCCTCACAGCACGCGGGTGACGTCATGAAAGCACATCTGGCTGAAGCGCAGGGGCTGGATGTCTCCAGCATTCTGGAGGTCACTCCCCCGGCGCTGTTGCACCTGCTGGACTGGTTGGTGAAGAAAAAAGAGGGCAAGTTCTCCGGCATCTGGGGTAACGCCGCCCTGTCCAACGTACAGGGCCCCCGGGACCCGCTGTACATGGGGCATATGCGGATGAGCAACTGGGTATCCATGGGGCAGATATTCCACGGCATGGCGCTCAACACCACGGTGTGGAGTTACGCCGGGAAATTCAACCTGTGCATCCTGGCGGACCACAAACTCCTGCCCAATGGCTGGGAACTGGCCGGTTATTATCGTGAAGCCTTTGCCGAGTATGCGGATCTGCTGGATTCCGGCGAGGATGGAGAAAGCCATCGCGCCAGATTCCGGGACTACACACGGTAGCGACGAAAATCAGCGCCTCATTCAGATTTGATTGATACTCCCCCGTAAATAGCCTATAACTAATCGATTCATGTAGAGTTATTCCGGAGCGATTAGATGAGAAGAATGGGCGGCGCGGATGCCTTTATGCTGGCGATGGAAACGCCCAGAGCCTATATGCACACCTTCAAGGTGGCTATATTGGACCCCTCCACCGACCCGGATGGATGGTCATACGAGAAGTTTCACCAGAGTTTCGAGGAGCGCGTGCATCTGGTTCCCTACCTGCGGTGGAAGTACGCCAAGACACCCCTGGGCATCAATCTCCCGCTATGGATAGAAGACGAGGACTTCAACCTGGATTTCCACATACGCCGGGTGGCCTTGCCTGATCCCGGCGACCATAAGGCCCTGTGTGAATTCATGTCTTCCGCCTACGCCTATCAGCTGGACCGCAGCCGCCCCCTGTGGAAATGCTGGATCGTCGAAGGCCTGGAGGGCGGCAAGGTGGCGACGGTTACCATGCTACACCACGCCTATGTCGACGGCGTGGGGGCCTCCTACGGCCTGGAACAGCTGTACCGGGATACCCCGGGCTACGTACATGAAAGCGTACCGCCGTGGACGGCACGCCCTACCCCTTCCTGGCTGAGGCGATTATGGCTGGGCATTGTCGATTGGCCGGAGGCGGTGCTCAAGAACCTGCCGAAGGTCGTAAAGGGGCTCAGGCAGAGAAAAGCACTGGAAAAACAATATGCGGACGAGGGCAAACCGCCGCATCCCTCCCCGGGCATGATGCGCCAGACCCCGATAAACGCTGTTTTGAGCTATGGCCGTACTTTTGTTTGCGACACGATGCCCATTGCGGACTTCAAAGCGGTTTCCAAAGGGCTCGGTGTAACCATCAATGACGTGTTTCTTTGCTGCGCGGCGGGTGCCATCAGGCAGTTGTTCCTGGATGGCCACTACAACCCGGATCAAAGCCCGTTGATAGCCGCGACGCCCTTCTCCGGCGACCGACCCGAGGGCATGGAAGGCCTGGGTAACTTTGTCACCATGGATTATTGTTGGCTACATACCGATATCGAGGACCCGCTGGAGCGTTTGCACGCCAGCCACAAGGCGGCCAGCGACATGAAGGTACACCTGCGAAAAAGTGCAGAGATGAACGCGGATTTCAGCGCCATTATGAAAGTCATGCCACCCTGGGCGGGACAAGCGCTCAGCTGGTGGCTGCGCGAAAAAAAGAAGGGCAGCCTCAGCCTGTTTGCCAATGTGGCCCTGTCCAATGTGCCCGGGCCGCGCAAACAACTGTACTGGGATAAGTGGAAACTGGACAACTGGTTTTCCACCGGCCAGGTCATCGACGGCACCTGCCTGAATATGACCATGTGGAGCTACTGTCAGAATGTCAATTTGTGCGTCCTGGCGGATAAGAAAGTGCTGCCCGATGGGTGGAAGTTGTATGGCTATTTCACGAAAGAACTGGCGACCCTGGTGTCATTGGTTCCACAAAGCGACGCACAGGAGAAGGTTGCATTATGAGCAAACTGACACCCATGGACATGGCATTTCTGCTACTGGAAAACAGCAGTCGCCAGATGCACATGACCGCCTATCAAATGTTTAAAGTGCCCGCGCGGCAAAAACACAGCTTTGTAATGAAAGTACTGAAAACCTTCCATGAGAGCGAGGTTGCCGACCCCTTCAATAAGAAGATCAAGTGGCTGGGTAAAAATGTGGCCTCCTGGGCAGAAGGTACAGCCGGACCTGAATTACCATATCAGACACGTGGCTGTCCCGGCACCCGGCACGCTACAGCAGTTCTACGAGCTCATTTCATTCCTGAACACGCCGCTGCTGGACAGAAACCAGCCCACTCTGGGAGTGCTACATCATCGACGGCATCGAGGATAATCACTGTGCCATCATGATTAGAGTGCATCACGCCCTGATAGATGGCGGCGGCGCGCTGAAGTTATTTCGCAATGCCATGAACGATTCGGCCCCAGCGATAAATCAATACGCGCCATCTGGACGCCCTCTGACAAAAAGAAGACAAGAAAAGAAAGCGCTCCCGGGCAAGTGAACCACAACTGAAACAGCTGCTGGCAAAATTTGCCAAACTACCCTCAGACGTCATGGGCGCCAGTACCGAGTTCGCCAAAATGGGCGCGCAGTCTCTGAAGTTGATGCCCAAGGAATCCGCCCTGCCCTTCGGCGCGAAAAAGACCCATATTCAATAATGTGGCGCAATCCTCGGCGAGGCGCTACGCCAATTGCGAAATACCCCTGGCCCAGATAAAAGCTATCGCCAAGAAGACCGGCACCACGGTCAACGATGTGGTGACAACGGTTATTGATGACGCCCTGCATCATTACCTGAAGGACCATAATAAAAGTATCGATGTGCCGCTGGTCAGCCTTATGGCGATGTCTATACGTACCGAGGGCCACAAGGCCTCCGGCAACCAGGTCAGCGTGGAGCTGGTGCCCATGGGGCAACCGACGGCCACCATTGAAAAGCGCCTGCACCAGGTCCATGACTCCATAAATCAGGTAAAAAACAGAAGCCAGAAATTGCCGACGGCTGTCAGGCAATTTTATTCGATGTTTCTTTTCGGCAGCGCCGCGATGTCCGATTTCTCATCGGCTCTTCAGGCAATACCCAGCGCCAATCTGATAATCTCCAATATGGTGGGGCCGCAGGAGCCCCTGTACCTGGGAGGTGTGCCCATGGTCGCGTTCCAGGGGCTGCCCATTGTGCCCCTCCCCGGCGGCGGCCTGAATGTCACCTTCGCGAGTTTTAACAAGGATATCTGCCTGGCCGTTGGGCGCGGCGCCCGAGGCGGTGGATGACCCCTACAAGTTGATCCAGTTTATTCTGCACAGTTTCGAGAAACTGCAAAATGCCAGCGGCAGGATCAAACCCAAGACCAGAAAAACAACGGCGAAGAAGTAATTCACGCCACCACACATTAAATTTGGAGAGCACCTTATGATTAAAAATGTAGGCTTGATGCTGAAACAAAGATCAGTTGTTTCCACCCACTCCGAGGCGTACGTGGAACCGTCGACGAATGTGCGGGCGACCTGGGCCGACCTGAATCATCTCACCAATAAGTGTGCGGATGTCATAAACGGACTGGTATTGAAACAGGGCGACAGGATCGCCCTTATTGATGCACAACAGCATTGAATTCACCACGCTTTTCTATGGCAGCCGCTAAACTGGGCCTGATTGTCGTACCCCTCAATACTCGCCTCACCGCCAGTGAGCTGTCCTTTATCCTCTCTGACAGCGGCACCAACGCGTTGTTTTTCGACCCGGAATTCGCCGAGACCGTAGACAGCATTAAAGCCGGCGATGAACACTCCCCTGGCGATAAAGACTTACCTGCAAACAACAGACGAGGGGCTGGCCGGGGGAAGATTCCCTCAAGTCCCTGCTGGCCAACGCCTCCGATGAAGAGCCGGAAATAAGCGGTGGCGACCAGGACGACATGTTCATAATGTACACCTCCGGCACCACGGGCATGCCCAAAGGTGTGGTACACACCCATGACTCCATCATGTGGGCCGCCCAGTGCTGGTCGAATACCGTTGACGTCCGCTACCAGGATAGGCTGTTATGCCCCTGCCCATGTTTCACGTGGCCGCACTGACCGCGGTATTGTTCTGCGCGGCGCGCGGGGTCACACTGGTATCGATGCCGGACTTCGACCCTTCCAGTGTGTGGTCACTCATTGTGGAAGAGAAAATAAATATTGGCGCTTCCGTGCCGGCCATTCTCAACTTCATGCGCCAGGTACCGGAGTTCGCCGAACTCAACGCACCTGACTTTCGCTTTTTTATCACCGGCGCCGCGCCCATGCCGGAAACCCTGACCCGCTTATACAACGACAAAGGGTATGGAGGTGATACAGGGCTACGCGCTGACCGAGTCCGGTGGCGGCGGCTGTATGCTGATGAATGAAGACGCCCTGCGCAAGATTGGTTCCGCGGGTAAAGCCACCATGTTTACTGAACTGTGTATACGCGATGAGCAGGGAGTGCGGCACAGCGTGGGTACCGGCGAAATCCTCATGAAAGCGCCACACATGATGAAAGAGTACTGGAACCGCCCGGAGGCGACGGAGGAAGCCTATGACGATGGCTGGTTCTGCACCGGCGACATCGCGGAAATAGACGAAGAGGGTTTCATATTCATCAAGGATCGCATCAAGGACATGATTATTTCCGGCGGGGAGAATATTTATCCCGCGGAAGTCGAGAACGTGATCCTGGCGCATCCCGCGGTGACAGAGGTTGCGGTGATAGGCCTGCCCGATGAGAAGTGGGGTGAGAGCACCTGCGCCATTGTCGTAGTGAACGATGATAAGGTCGATGAAGAGGCTATTATCGCCTCCTGCGAAGAAAAGCTGTCGCGC
>PVMK01138591.1_pt1 | contig 34192 bp, 36 predicted proteins | sample 1853481 | NCBI WGS metagenome assembly PVMK01 (sample SAMN08533507, study PRJNA380276) | Marine sediment metagenome, whole genome shotgun sequencing project. | reverse complement strand
TACGAGGTTGAGGGCACTCAGCTGAGAGCGATCAGTATTCAATAATGAATACCTGACGCGACCAGGCCGCCGCTTCCGCCGCCCCCGGGGCTCATGCCCTGAATCGAGGAACTTCGCCGGATGCGCCGAGTCTCATGCTTGATCTACACTGTTCATTGATTTTCGAATGAATCGGGAAAACCGCGCCGTGGGGCCAGGGAGTCCACAACCACAAGCCGCCCGGCCGAATCGTCCGGCGATCGCGCTGGCCGCCGCCGTATTGCTGGTGGTACTGGCCAATCTCGGTTTCGGCATGACCGCGACCGCGGCGACGAGCGGGGCCGGGCACGATATCGAGGCAGCGGTGGCGATGGGAAGCGGCCTTGTCACCGCAGGAGAAACCCGGCACGGCGATCCCGGCTGTCGCGACGATCAGAAATCCGCCGAATGCTCGTCTTGTCCGTCCTGCTCCGGTGCCCCGCCCTCCAGGGCAGGAGGAGACTCCGAGGTCATGAAGATTGTCCCGGCGCCAATGTTTCGCTGCCATTATGACGACGTGGTGCCAATGGGCATCCGCCGGCCTCCAAAGCTCTCCTGATCCAACAGATCACCCTCCCCCAATCGGGACCGGTGGTTTTTTCCGACTTCGCTTAGCAAGTGACCCCGGTCACTCTCCAAGTCAGGTGATTTCATGAAACAAAAACTGATGGCACTCGCCGTGTTACTTGCAATGTTCAGCGCGACAGCACCAGCGCTGGCTGAATCCGACTTGCAGGCCTTCAAACGCAAGCTTGCGGAACGTCTTCCCGGGGCAACCGTGGACCACGTCGCGCCGTCGGCGGTAAAAGGAATCTACGAAGTCGGCGTGGACGGGGGTGACATCATCTACGTGTCGGCGGACGGTCGCTATCTGCTGAGCGGTGTGATGATCGATCTGGAGACCCAGGAGAATCTTACCGAGCGCGTGCTCACCGTACGACGCGCAGAGGTCCTTCTCAGTGTCCCGGAAGCCTCCATGATCATCTACGAGCCCGACGGTGAGGTGAAACACACGATCACGACCTTCACCGATATCGATTGCCCGTATTGCCGAAAAATGCACAGGGAAATGCCTCTGCTGAATCGCATGGGAATCCGGGTCCGGTACATGCTTTTTCCGCGCGCCGGCGTCGCCTCTAATTCGTACCAAAAAGCCGTATCCGTATGGTGCGCCGAGGATCAGCAGGGTGAGCTGACCAAAGCCAAGTCCGGCGCGATCCCGGAGGTCCGCGAGTGCGAACACCCTGTGCGCGAGCACATGGCGCTGGCCCGGCGCCTGGGGCTGCAGGGCACGCCGTACACCATCACCGATACCGGGCGGGCCATCGGCGGATACGTTCCGGCACCCGAGCTATTAGAGTCCCTGGACAAAGACAAGCGGACGGCATCTCGTTGATGGAAGGCGCCGAACACATCCCGGCGCATCGGATTGCCAGCGGCCAGCGCACCCGCAAGCGGGCGGCTGGCGCAAGATTCTCCGCCCGGCTTCTACTGGCCGTGCTGCTGATCGGAAGCGGCGGCGCCCTCGCCGATCACGCGCCCGACCACCGGGCTTCCAGCGCGGCACCGGATTCCGGCTTCAATCCGTTGAGCATACTGCAACAGCTGACCGGCAACCGCGTCAACGAATTCCTCGACCCGGAAGTCGCCTATGTGCTGAGCACGGAAGCGCGCGACGCCGATACGCTGGTGGCACGCTTCGATATCGCCGACGGCTATTACCTTTACCGGGACAAGTTCAACTTTGCCATCACCGACGCATCGGGGGTGGTCCTCGGTTCCACGCAGCTGCCCGACGGAAAAATAAAGGAAGATGCCTACTTCGGCCGAATGGAGGTCTACTACCACGGCGTCGAAGCGGTGCTGCAGATGCAGCGCGCGACCACCGGGGCCGTCCCGCTGACCCTCGAAATCGGCTACCAGGGATGCGCCGATGCCGGCCTGTGTTACCCCGCCGATGACGAAGTCCGTTGCCCTCACCCTGCCCGCGGCGCCGGCGCAGAGGCAAGGGTTGACCGTCGGCCCGGGGGACCTTTCGGATTCCGCCGAAACGGTGGGTGAGCTGCCGGAGCAGGATCGCATCGCGCGGGCGCTGGCCTCCGGCAGCACCTTTCTGGTCCTGCTCGGATTTTTCGGATTCGGGCTGCTGCTGACCTTCACGCCCTGTGTGCTGCCCATGCTGCCGATCCTGTCCAGCATCATCGTCGGGCAGGGCGAGAGCATTACCACCCGGCGCGCTTTCTGGCTGTCACTGACCTACGTGCTGGCAATGGCGGCGACCTATACCATTGCCGGCGTGGTCGCCGGCCTGGCCGGTGCGAACCTGCAGGCAGTCTTTCAAGATCCCTGGATCCTCAGCATTTTCGCCGGCCTGTTCGTCGCCCTGGCCCTGTCCATGTTCGGCTTGTATGAGCTGCAGATCCCCGCAAGCGTGCAGACCGTTTTAGCCCGCCTCACCAATCGCCAGCAGGGCGGCACCTTCATCGGCGTTGGCATCATGGGTTTTCTCTCGGCCCTCATCGTGGGGCCCTGCGTGGCCGCACCGCTGGCCGGCGCACTCATTTACATCAGTCAATCCGGCGACGCCCTTCTCGGCGGCACCGCCTTGTTTGCGCTGAGCATGGGAATGGGCGTGCCGGTGCTCATCGCCGGCACCACCGGCGGCAAGCTGCTGCCCCGTGCCGGCCCATGGATGGCGAAAATCAAGGTCGTGTTCGGCGTCATGCTGCTGGGCGTTGCCATCTATCTTCTCGAGCGGATCATCCCGGAAAGCGTGAGCATGTTCCTCTGGGGCGCTCTCCTGATCGGCACGGCGGTCTATTTCGGGGCGCTGGATGCATTGCAGCCCCAGGCGAGTGGCTGGCGGCGTCTGGGCAAAGCGTCCGGACTGGTGATGGGGATTTACGGTGTGCTGATCATCGTGGGTGCCGCCGGCGGTGGCAGCGACGTATTCCGGCCGCTCAAAGGCTCGAGCTTCATGGCCGGCGACGGGGCCGCGGAGCGAAAGCTCGTGTTCAAGCGCGTCAAGGGGCTCGCGGGCCTCGATGCCGAGCTGCGAGTGGCAGCGGCCGAGGGCAAGGCCGTGATGCTTGATTTCTACGCCGACTGGTGCGTGAGCTGCAAGGAACTCGAGAGGTACACCTTTTCGGACGCGAGCGTACAGGCCGCTCTTGCCAATGTGGTGGTGCTGCAGACCGACGTTACCGCCAACGATGCCGAAGACCAGGCGCTACTACGGGCTTTTAATTTATTTGGTCCGCCCGCGATTCTTTTTTTCGGCGAGGACGGAAAAGAGCGCCCGCAATTTCGGATCGTTGGCTTCGTGAACGCAAAGGATTTTCGCGCTCACGCGACCAAGGCTGTCGCTCGTAGCGGAAACGCGGGCGTCGTTCGCGAGACCAAGAACGATCAAAAGAGCTTCAATTAGTCGGCCATCACTGGTCACTCACCCATCGAGAAGCGACTCCGCCTGGGTTTGCAGAATCGCGCGGTTCAGCTCGCCGAGATGGCGGTCCCGAATGATCCCCCCTCGATCGACAAAAACGGTAGTCGGTAGACCCACGCCACCGAAACGGCCGTGAATACTCTGGGTGGAGTCGATTCCCGTCTGCCGGTTCGGTGCATCGACCCAGATGGGATACGCGATGCCTATGGATTCCACGTAACGCCGGACCGCGTCCGGGTCTTCTCCCACATCGATACCCACGACGCTGAGCCCCCGTGACTCGTACTCTTTGTGTATCGCGTCCAGGAGCGGCATCTCGCGGCGGCATGGGGGACACCAGGTGGCCCAGAAATTGAGCACCACGGCCCGTCCTTCGAGATCCGAGAAGCGCACCGTTTGGCCGCTCAAATCCACCAGCGTGAAGTCAGGCACCCGATCGCCTGAGCGCAACACCTGGGAGCCCGTGAACATGTTCATGGTTCCCAGAACAGAGACGGCCAATACAGCACCAACAGCGTAACCGCCGCCGAGTACCCGCAAATAGGATAGCCGCTCGTTGACGGGGCGCTTCCATATCCGCCAGAGGGCATATGCCGCGCCGAACAGCAGACCCGAATAGGGAAGATAACCCGGTTGCCAGAAATAGAACGCGGTCCACGGCGCGGATCGAAACGCGCCCCAGGCCATCAGCACGAATCCCAGGCGCGCGCCGATGACACCCGACCAGGCGCAGCCTTCCGCCACGCGCTGGGCCCACTGTGCATCGAGTCCCATGCGAGCGGCTACCCGCCTCGAAACCCATACCGCTAGAAACAGCGACAGAATCACGACCAACGGGCGCGTGGGGATCAGCAGCGGCCCGATGCTGAAGCCGTCAGGCATAGGCAGAAATCACAAGGACGCAGTGTTTCAAACAATCGAGCTGCATTCCGCCCGCATCATCGCAACGTTCCCGGCTTTCTATTGCGTGCTGGCGCGAGACTGAAGCTCCCTTGTCAACCAGGCGGCATAAATCTCGTCCGACCACGTGTCTTGAAACCAGGCGATCAGATCGATGACGTCCTGGTCGCTTAAGCTTTGTGCGAACCCCGGCATGCTGCCGCTTCCACCGGGGGCGCCGAACTTGATCTGAGAGCCAAGTGCACGAATGGGATGATGCCAGGCGTGTGCCGTACCGTTGAGCGGCGGCGGCGGGAACTTGCCGTCGGCTCCCTTCTGTCTCCAGGTGAAGCTTCCCTGAGCCTTTTTGCCGTGGCAATCGGCGCATAGCCTGGCGAAGATGGGGGCCCCGCGGGACGCACCCTCGGCGGTGTACCAACGCGCCCCCACCGTTTCGGTTTTCGGCATCTCGGCGCTGGACCCCGCACTCTGGTCCTCACTGGTGCAACCCGTGAGCAGAAAACCGAACAGCACCAGCGCCCAAAGGAACGGGGAGCGTGTTTCGGCTGGCGATCTCACCGCCTTGGGCAAACGGGGCGCCGTTTGTCGAAAAATCGCCATCAGTCAATTTCCTCCAAAATCCATTCCATCCACCCGCCGCTGCCGCGCCAGGTCGAGAAGTCTAAGAAAACACGATCACTACGCGCACACCCGGCTCGTTGTCCTGCAGAGAGATGCTGGCATCGTGGAGCTTGGCCACCGCCGCACCCAGGCTCAAGCCGAGTCCGCTTCCAGGCGTAGAACGGCTGGCGTCGAGCCGGTAGAAGCGACGAAAAACGTGTACGCGATCCTCGACCGGGATCCCCGGCCCGGTGTCGCTCACGGTAAGGCGGGCGCTGCCATTCATGCGCTCGAGACGAAGCTCCACGACAGTACCGGCCGGCGTGTGGCGCAGGGCGTTTTCGGTAAGGTTCGCGAGCATCTGCGTGAGCAGCTCACGGTCTCCATTGACGATGATCCCAGCTTCGATACGGGCGTCGAGGCGCTTTCCTTCATCCTCAGCGACCGCCGCAAAAGCTTCGAACACGTTGTCGGCGATACTGCTCAGATCGGTGTTCGCGAAACGGGCCCGGCGAGCACCTGCCTCGATCTGGGCGATGCGCAGCATGGCCTCGAAAGTTTTCAAAATAGAATCAGTGTCCTCGATGGCGGCGTCGATGGCAGCCTCGTATTCGGCGGCGTTACGCGTCTTAATGCGCGATGCTTCCAGACGCTGGCGCATTCGACCGAGAGGCGTTCGCAGATCGTGCGCAATGTCGCTGGTCACATGCCGCAAACTTTCCATCAGTTCCTCGATGCGTGAGAGCATGCGATTGAGGCCCTCGGCCAGCCCGCCCAACTCATCGTGGGGACCGACGACAGGGATGCGCCGGGAAAGATCACCGTCAATGATTGCTCGCGCCGTGCGGTTAACCGCGTCGACCCGCCGCAGCAGCAGTACACCGATAATGATTCCACCGCCCAGCGCGAGGGCAACAGTCACGGCGAGAGCGATGCCGAAGGAGCGGATGATCAGCGCACGACTCTGACGCAGATCGGCTGTATCGTTGGTGACGAGCACATAAGTGTCCTCGTCCAGCCATTCACCTCGCCCGCGGAGCGCGCGCTCAGTATCGTTCGAGCCGTCGGCCCGCGGTGGCAACAGAAACTCCTGCCAATCCGTTCCAGCCTCAATCGCCGGCAGGTCGCCGGCAATCACATTGCCGGCGCGATCCCGCACCAGGAAATGAACCCGGCTGTCGGGTTGTTTCTCCACGTGCTGACGAACGAGCCCGAGCACGGATTCGCGACCGTCCTGCTCCAGGTCGTGACGCAGGACCTGGATCTGCTGCTCGATGCTCTCCTCCATGTGGCGTTCGAGCAGCGACAGCATCGACCAGTAGACCACCGCCAGCAGGACACCCATCACCAGCGTCGAGAAAGCGGCGAAAGCAAGCGCGTAACGCACGGGGGCCGTACGCGCCAGATCGAAAAACTTCATGGCGGATCAGTCCTGCGCCCGCAAACAGTAGCCGGCACCGCGCACGGTGTGGATAAGCGGCGCATCGAAGGGTTTATCCACCTTGGCGCGGATCCGGCTGATGTGGGTTTCGACCACGTTAGTGTGCGGGTCGAAGTGAAAATCCCACACGTACTCCAGCAGCATCGTGCGGGTGACCACCTGTCCTGCGTGGCGCATCAAGTACTCGAGGAGCCGGAATTCGCGCGGCTGCAAGTCGAGCGTTTGTCCATCACGGGTAACCGCGCGCTTCAAGAGATCCATTTCGAGGCCATCGACCCGCAGAACCGTCTCCGCCGATGTGACCGGCGGTCTGCGGGCGAGCGCATTGATGCGCGCGAGCAGCTCCGAGAATGCGAAGGGTTTGACCAGATAATCGTCCCCGCCCGCGTCGAGTCCGGTGACACGATCGTCGACACCACCAAGGGCGGTCAGGAACAGCACCGGCGTTTCGATACCGGCGGTGCGTACGGTTTTGACGATAGACAGTCCGTCGAGCTCCGGAAGCATCCGATCGACAACCATGAGATCGTAAGGCTCACCGGCGGCGAGGAATAGCCCGTCGCGTCCGGTGGCTGCCAGATCCACCGTGTGTCCGTGCTCCTTGAGCCCATTGGCGATATAGGCCGCGGTTTCGGCGTCGTCTTCGATGACCAGGATTTTCATATCGGCTGCCTCGTGATCGTCAATCTCTCATCTACGTGCACGGTGCACCCATACGGACCGAGTTTGGAAGAGATCTGTTTGGGGGCCGATGGCCGAAACTATACGAAACCGTAATACGGATACGTGCAGTGAACTTCCGCAGGGCTATCTAGACTACCATCCCCGGGATTACGGCAGACGGAAATCAGGCGTTGGGAGAGACCGAGCACGCGCCGACGTCGAGGGGCGACAGCGACCGCGGGGGCGCCTGGCTGGCGATGCTGCGCGGCTACCTCGTCTGGACGGTCGCCGCTCATCTCGGCTGGGAGATCATGCAGCTGCCTCTTTACACCATCTGGGCGGAGGAAACTCCGGGCTACATCGCTTATGCCGTGGCCCACTGCACGGCCGGGGACGTCCTCATCGCGGGGGCAACACTTGCCCTCGCGTTGGTGTTGACCGGCCGCGGCGCCTGGCCGGCCGAGCGATTCTGGCCGGTGGCCATGCTCGCCACTGTGTTAGCCGTCGCCGCTACCATCTACATCGAGTGGTTGAACACGAGTGTGCGACTGGCATGGGCATATACGGATGCGATGCCTGTGGTCCCGGTGCTCGGAACCGGTCTCACGCCGCTGGCGCAGTGGCTGGTGCTCCCGCCGTTGGGATTGTGGCTGTGCCGAAGCCGGCTGCTAACGTAGACCCCGAAACTCAGCGGCGGCGCGATGATTCTCGAGAAAGCATATGACCTTTGGTCCACTGTCGCACTCGCGATCGTCGCAACAGCTTCGATCACAAATCCAGTCAGCACATCCTCCGCATTGAGCCGTAAACTGATAGACTTCTCCTGACCGGCCGTCAAATAGGATAAAGGTAGGAAACATGGATATTACGCTGATAGTGATCCTGGTCATTGTTGTGTTGATTGTTTTTTATGTGATCGGTATTTTCAACAAACTGGTCACGCTGAAGAATCGGTTCAAGAACGCATTTGCGCAAATTGAAGTGCAACTGAAACGGCGTTATGACCTGATTCCGAACCTCGTCGAAACCGCCAAGGGTTACATCAAGCACGAACGCGAGACCCTGGAGGCTGTGGTCGCGGCGCGCAATACGGCGGCGAACCTGCTGTCGAGTGCGGCGGCAGATCCCGGCGACGCCGAGGCAATGAAGGCCCTGGCCAGCGCCGAGGGCAAGCTGGCTGGCGCCATGATGAATTTCAACATGGTGATGGAGGCCTACCCGGATCTGAAAGCCAGCGAAAACATGATGCAGTTGAGTGAGCAGCTGACCACTACCGAGAACAAGGTTTCCTTCTCCCGGCAGGCCTACAACGACCAGGTGATGGCCTACAACTCCTATAAGCAGAGCTTTCCGCCGACGTTCTTTGCGGCACGATTCGGCCATGCGCAGGACGCGGTCTTGCTGGAGTTCGAAGACAGCGCGGCCATACAGGCCGCACCAAAGGTGTCGTTCTAGCCGCATCTCCACACCCTGACATCCGAGCATGAACTTCTTCGAGGCACAAGACCGGGTTCGCAGAAATACGTCGAAACTCGTGTTCCTGTTCGCCCTTGCCGTGATCGCGCTGGTCATCATGACCAATCTATTGGTCATGATGACACTCGGATATATCAATAGTGAGCAACTGCAAAGCGGCGAGACGCTGATCCAGCAAATGGATTGGCGGGTTTTTGTGACTGTCAGTGCTGGCGTCGGTGTCGTCGTGCTCGTGGGTAGTCTGTACAAGATCATGGCCCTTTCCGCCGGCGGCAAGGCGGTCGCCGAGTCGCTGGGGGCGCGATTGATTTCACCAAACACGGACGACCTGAAGCAGCGTAAGCTGCTGAATATCGTGGAGGAAATGGCGATCGCCTCGGGCACGCCGGCGCCGCCTGTTTACCTGCTCGCGGACGAACAGGGAATCAACGCATTCGCGGCGGGGTTCACGCCCCGGGACGCCATCATCGGGGTTACCCAGGGGACTATCGATCATTTGAGCCGCGAGCAGCTGCAGGGCGTCATCGCCCACGAATTCAGCCATATATTCAATGGCGACATGCGGCTCAACATCCGATTGATGGGCGTGCTGAATGGCATCCTCGTTCTCGGAATGATCGGTTACTACCTTCTGTATTCCGCCTCTTTTTCGGGCCACCGGCGTGGTAGTGATAAAGGTGGGGGCGGCATACTGGCGTTGGCGATCGGACTGATGGTCATTGGTTTTGCAGGCACGTTCTTCGGGGGTTTGATCAAGGCGTCGGTAAGCCGGCAACGAGAGTACCTGGCAGACGCCACGGCGGTGCAGTTTACGCGCAATCCGGACGGAATCGCAGGCGCGTTGAAAAGAATAGGAGGCCTGCAGCAGGGCTCGAAAGTGGAGAACCCGGGGGCACCCGAGATCAGTCATGCCTTTTTTGCCCAGGGCGTCTCGGGTTTTATGCAGGCATTGTCGGCCACGCATCCACCTCTTGCGAAACGTATTCGACGGGTCGATCCTCAGTGGGACGGCAAGTTTGATCACTCCGATGCGATCGACCGGCCTCGAGGCAAAGAACAGGCCGGTAAAACAAAAACCGTGAGGCGGGGGCAGCTTGCCGACAAGGCCGCTGCGGTTGCCGTCGGTGCAGCGGTCGTCGACGTCATGAACGCGATCGATCAAATCGGCAACCCTGAGCAGGAGACGATCGATTACGCCCGCGCGTTGATATCGGAGTTGCCCGCTGCCGTCAAAGAGGCAGCCCGTGAACCCTACGGGGCCCGGGCGGTCATGTATTTCCTGGCGCTCGACAAGGGGCAAGCGGTTCGTGACAAGCAACTCCGGCAGTTACAGGACCATGCCGACAGGGATGTTTACACATTGACACTCCGGTTGATGCCGGCGATGGACGGGTTGGACATTAAATTCCGGCTACCTCTGATCGATATCGCCATGCCGGCGCTCAAGCAATTGTCGATTAGTCAGTACGAATCGTTCAGACGCAATCTGGTGGCGTTGCTCGAGATGGATTCCAGGATCGATCTGCTGGAATGGTCGCTACAGAAAATCCTGTTCACCCACCTGGATGGGCAGTTTTTCAAGCTGCCACACGTGAAAGCAGTCTATTCCCATCCCAGGCAGGTCAAAAACGAAGTTGCGATGTTACTTTCGGTAATGGCTTACGCGGGACAGCAGAATCAAGGCGATGTCGAAAAAGCGTTTGATTCAGCGCTGCAAACCCTGGAGCTGAACGGCCTCACGTTGCTCGCAATAAATGCGATCAGCCTGTCGAGACTGGACCTGGCCCTGGAGAAACTGGCGAGATTGAAGCCTCTGGCGAAACTCCGATTACTGAGAGCCTGCGTAGCCAGCATCGTACACGACCAGCGGGTGGCACCCGTGGAGGTGGAGCTTTTGCGCGCGTTCTCGGATGTGCTGGATTGTCCGATGCCACCTGTAGCCCAGGGGCGCTCCGCGTAAGTTCTGCGTCCCGGGCGCCTCGAGGTCCGGGCGTCCCCGACGCGTGCCGCGGCTCAACTTTTCGTAATGTTTCGGCAATCAGCCGGCGATCCGCCGGCTGCTAACGTGGGTACCGAAGCTCGGGGAGAGTCGACCATGGAGCAATCTGCGAAGAATCACCAGCACGGCCACACACGGCGTACGAGCAGCGGCGAGTCTCCGGCGAGTTCCTACATCTGCCCCATGCATCCGGAGGTTCGCGAGGACGGTCCCGCCGCCTGCCCCAAGTGCGGTATGGCGCTCGAGCCCGAGGCGCCAACGGCGCTGACGCGGACTCAGTACACCTGCCCCATGCATCCGCAGATCGTTCGCGACCAGCCCGGCGAGTGCCCCATCTGCGGGATGGCGCTGGAGCCGATGACGGTAACCCTCGAAGAAGAGGAGAACCCGGAGCTCCTGGACATGACACGGCGCTTCTGGGTGAGCGTGGCCCTGGCCGTACCGCTGGTGATCCTCGCCATGGGCGGGTTCGTCGGGCTTTCCTTCGACTGGCTGGCGACACCGCGCACGCTCAGCTGGCTCGAGCTGGTTCTGGCGACGCCGGTGGTGCTGTGGGGCGGCTGGCCGTTCTTCGTCCGCGGCTGGCAATCGATCGTCAATCGCAGCTTGAACATGTTCACGCTCATCGCACTGGGCACCGGCGTCGCTTACTGCTACAGCGTGGTAGCGACAGTGGCGCCCGGCATCTTTCCGGCTTCCTTCCGAGGCGCCCACGGCGAGGTGGCAATCTATTTCGAGGCGGCCGCGGTAATCGTGACCCTGGTGCTGCTCGGCCAGGTGATGGAGCTGCGCGCGCGCAGTCGAACAGGCGCGGCCATCCGCGCCTTGCTCGGCCTGGCGCCCAAGACCGCCCGGCGTCTGAACCCCGACGGCACGGAGAGCGACGTGCCCCTGGAGCAAGTGCAGGTGGGTGATCGGTTGCGCGTGCGGCCCGGCGAAAAAGTGCCGGTGGACGGTGTCGTGGTCGAAGGCGAGAGCGCGGTGGACGAGTCCATGATCAGCGGCGAGCCGATGCCGGTGGTCAAGCAGAGCGGTGACAAGGTCATCGGTGCGACGGTCAACGGCACCGGCGGTCTGGTGGTCGAAGCGCAGCGCGTCGGCAGCGACACCCTGCTCTCGCAGATCGTTCAAATGGTGGCCGCGGCGCAACGCAGCCGTGCGCCGATTCAGAAGCTCGCCGACGTGGTCGCCGGCTACTTCGTGCCCCTGGTGGTCGTGGCCGCCATCATCACCTTCATTGTTTGGGCCCTGGTGGGCCCGGCGCCGGCCATGGCCTACGCCCTTATCAACGCCGTGGCGGTGCTGATCATCGCCTGTCCCTGTGCCCTGGGACTGGCGACACCCATGTCCATCATGACGGCTACCGGTAAAGGCGCGACCTTCGGCGTGCTGTTCAAGGACGCAGAAGCCATCGAGATCATGCGCGAAGTCGATACGCTGGTGGTGGACAAGACCGGCACGCTCACCGAAGGCAAACCGCGACTGGTCGGCGTCGAAACCACCGGCGCAATGGCGGAGTCGGAATTACTGAGGCTCGCAGCCACCCTGGAGCGCGGCAGCGAACATCCACTGGCGGCGGCCATCGTCGCGGGTGCGCAAGAACGCGGCGTCGCGCTGGGCGAGACCACGTCCTTCGATTCGCTGACCGGCAAGGGCGTCACCGGCCAGGTGGACGGCCGGCGCGTGGCACTGGGCAACGCGCGGCTGCTCGAAACCCTGGGCGTGGACGCAGGCGCGCTCGCGGAGCGCGCGGAGCGGCTGCGCCGGGACGGTCAGACGGTGATGTTCGTCGCCGTCGACGGCCAAGCGGCGGGCATCGTGGCTGTGGCCGATCCCATCAAGGAGACGACCCCGGCCGCTATCGAGGCGCTGCACAAGGAGGGAGTGCGCATCGTCATGCTGACCGGCGACAGCGAGACCACGGCCAAGGCGGTGGCGGCCAGGCTGGGTCTCGACGAGGTGGTGGCCGGCGTGCTGCCCGACCAGAAGGCGGACACGGTGAAACGGCTGCAGGGCGAAGGACGCATCGTCGGCATGGCCGGTGACGGCATCAACGACGCGCCGGCCCTCGCACAGGCGCAGGTCGGCATCGCCATGGGCACGGGCACCGATGTCGCCATGGAGAGCGCGGGCGTGACCCTGGTCAAGGGCGATCTGCGCGGCATCGTGCGTGCCCGGCGCTTGAGTCGCGCCACCATGCGCAATATCCGCCAGAACCTGTTCTTCGCTTTTATCTACAACGGGGTCGGCGTGCCGATTGCCGCCGGCGTGCTGTATCCCGCGTTCGGGATTCTGCTGAGCCCCATGATCGCGGCAGCGGCCATGAGCTTCAGCTCGGTGTCGGTGATAAGCAACGCGCTCAGGCTCAATCGCGTCGAGCTGTGAGCCCGAGGTGCGAGCTGTGGGAGCAACGACGATGAACCGTACGACTGAAAGGCGACCACCCACCGGGGAGACTGGAGGTAATTAGAAGATGAAACACGGGATTTCATTGGTGGCGGTTGGGCACGCGAGCAGCCTGTTCCTCGTGATTACATTCAGTCTGTGTGTCGCTTTCGATCTGTTGTTCCCCGGCATGGCCATGTATGAAACATGGCTCAAGCTCTTGCCGGGCTTCGAGTGGCTTTCCTGGCAGAGCTTTCTACTCGGGCTCGCCGAAAGCTACGGCTATGGCTGGTACTTCGCACTCATCTGGGTCCCGTTCTACAACCTGGCCGTATCGCGGCAAGTAACCCGCTGAGCATCCAGGTTGTCGACTCGGCTTCAATCATCAAGGAGATAAATGTAATGAAATCCACGGCAAAATTTTTGGTCATTGCAATAGCGTTGGGCGCACCACTGGCCTTTTCTCACACGCTGCTGGCCGCTTCCGGTGCGACATCCCACCCGGCTGAGCCCCCCGCGGGCACGGGAATGGCGATGATGCCCATGCAGCAGCAGATGCAGGGGATGCACGATCAGATGGCGAAAATGCACGCCACGAAGGATCCCGAAGAGCGTCGCGCGCTGATGCACGAGCACGCGAACAGCATGCAGGGCATGATGAAGATGATGCATGGGATGATGGCGGGCCAGGGAATGATGGGCGGAATGATGGGTGGCCAGCGCGGAGGCATGGGGATGATGGGCGGCCAGCCCGGGGGCATGGGCATGATGATGCCGGGTCCCATGGGCACCCCCGGTGCCGGTAATCCCCAGGGGATGGGCCCCGGCGCCATGGCCCCCGACACCGGCGCCATGATGGGCCGCATGGGCATGATGGAGCAGCGTATGAACATGATGCAGATGATGATGGACCAGATGCTTCAGCAACAGGAGCTCATGCTCGAGGGGCAGAGTGACGGGAACAACTAATCATCTACGCCTCGGAGTGGACGCTGACGGTGGCCGGCGTCCCCGCGGAGGCGAACAGGATTGACCGAATCAAATTTCAATGGGGAAATCTATGATGAAGCAGATCAAAGCAGCAGCCTTGGCATCGCTAATAGCGATCGTCTCGCCACCGGTACTGGCGAGTGGCGATGAAGCGAAGTTCGAAGCGCTCGAACATCAGATCGCGGCATTACAGGCACGCATCGCCGCGCTGGAAGCTTTCCAGACCTTTACCTCCTTCATGCCGAACTTCTCCGAGCGCTTCCACGTGATGCACCGCGCCGGCGAAGCCGGCGACTGGGCGGTAGCTGCCCACGAGTTCCAGGAGATGAAGCGGCTGACGAGACTCTCGACCACAATCGACAACGAAAAGGGTCAGCTCATGCAGGCGATGCTGGCACCGAGCTTCGAGGCGGTGGAGAGTGCCATCGAGCACGGAAACCACGAAAAGTTCCAGAAGGCGCTCACCCAGACCATCGATACCTGCAATGCCTGTCACGCGGCAACCGGCAGCGATTTCGTCCAGGTGACACTCGATGCACGCGATTCTCTGAGCCTCAGGCACCCACACAAGCTCATGCGGCAACCAATGCCGGACGGCCACTCCCACGGCGGCATGCCCTCGGGCATGGGCGGGATGCAGGGCGGGATGATGCCCGCCGAGCCGGCCAGCGGCAAGCACCCCCACGAGCCGGGCACGCCGGCGCACAACGACTGATTTTTCGGGAGCCTGGAAATCGTCGCAAACGCTACTTTGCATTGGAGAGACGCATGAGAGCATCCAGAAGAAAAGCATTGGTCATGGCGATGGCATTGGCCGCCGCCGGCGCGGCCACGGCAGCCCCGGAGATTTATATCCCCCTCGGCGCCGCCAACAAGGTGCAGGTGATCGACGCCGCCACGAGACGACCGACAGCCGTGATCGAGAACGTCAGTAACGCACACGGACTCGCCGTTACCCCGGATCGGCGTTATCTAGTGGTGGGCTCTTTTACGGAAGTGGCTGCGGATGGCGACGACGCACCTCCGCGGCCGGCGGCCGTCTCGCAGGCAGAGCACGAGAAGCATCACGCCACGCCAGCGGCTTCTGGCGCTGCTACCGTCAACAAGAGCGTCGTGTACATCGTCGGCGCCGCGCGCGGGCGGGGCGGTCGCCGGATCGCCGTAGGCGGGGCAGTGCATCACGTGGCGGTGTCGCCCGATGGCCGCTTCGCGGTCACGACCCACCCCGGCACGGGCGGCATCAGCGTCATCGATCTCGAGACTTTCGCCGTTATCCGCACCGTCGAAACCGGTCTTGCGCCGAACTACGCAGTCTTCACCACGGACGCAAGCAAGCTTTACGTGAGCAACGCGGGTGACGGCACGGTGAGCGAAATTGATGTCGACGCCTGGACGGTGAATCGCCGCCTTGCCACGGGCCGCTCGCCGGAGCACGTGGTGCTGTCGCCCGACGACAGCACACTCTATGTCAACAACGTGGCGGACGGTAGTATCTCGGTGATCCCGCTCGTCGCAGGTTCCGCTGGGCAGACCTATCGAATAGGCAGTGCACCCCACGGAATCGACCTGTCCGATGACGGCGGTACCTTGTTCGCGAGCAGCCAGGGTGACGGCGAGCTGGTGGCCATCGATCTTGCCAGCGGCCAATTGCGACGCATCGCGCTTGCGCCCGCGCCCTATCACGTGTCCTCGGTGCCGGGCAGCGGAACCCTGCTTGTCTCGAGCCGGACCGAGAAACGCATCTGGGTCGTGGACCAGAGCACCCTCGCGCTGCGCGGCGAGATCGCCATCGACGGCATCGGCCATCAGATGGCGGTCATCGTACGCTAGCAACACCGCAACCTTGCAACGGCCAGCGCGCAACTCACCCGGAATGAATTCACAGGAGATCCACATGCAAAAACTACTGAAAGGCAAATTCCCGGCACTAATGTTCCTGGTGACATCCCTTTCCGTGCAAGCGCAGTCGGCAACCGCGCAAGGCGGCATGTGGGGAGACGGCTGGCACGACGGCTGGGGCTGGGGGCATATGTTTTTCGGCTCCTTCATGATGCTGCTCTTCTGGGGTGGCCTCATCGTTTTGATCGTCTTCGCCGTGCGTTGGATGAGCGCCGGGTCGCAACGAGGTGGCGATGGGCCGGCGCCGGGAAACCGGGCTCTCGAGATCCTCGAGGAGCGTTACGCGCGCGGCGAGATCGACAAGGAGGAGTTCGAAGAGCGCAGGCGCCTGCTCTCGAAGTAGGCCCGGTGGCAGCGCCGAGCGGGAACGCGACCTCGACGGTCCACTTCCACGGAGGCGCGCTAAACGTGAGGCTGTTCTTCTGGAATCAGAAACGACGTTATGGCACCGACCCGTTACAGACCAATTAGCTCGGCATGCACGCCTTGCTCGGTGGCAAGCGCGATGAATTCCGAGGAACCAGCCACATTCGGGTCGTATTCGATGACTATGAGATGCGGCTGATCGTCATGATACGCTGCGGCCAGAACGCCTTCGTGGGCCAGAAATTTTTCACGTAACGATTCTCTCGCCGAGTGCGGCAAGGTTTCGTCGATGTGAAGCATTACGTCGACCATGTCATTGCTCATTGCTCTGTACTCCATCTCGAGTGCTTAGCAAACGCCCCGAAAAGAATCCGGCCGTCTTCAGAAAAGGCAAGTGCGACCATTTGGTCTCAGAATCCTCTGATAGCGGCCTGGAGCTGGTCTCACGCCGAATGTCGGCACATGCGTTAGCTTGTGCTCGATCAACGGAGCATTTCCGGGACATTTCGAAAAGCTCAACCATCCGTCGTGCCGCGACTTCGTTACAGAGCCGCTCAGGTCAAGCAGTTCGTCCGTGACAAGCTCATCAGACACACAATATGTCGTCGAGTACGGCAAGAACATGACGGAGATCAAGCATTGGGTCGCCCTCGGGGGTGGCGCATGACTGCACACGCCGGCCCCATAGCTCAACTTTTTGTAATGTTCGGGAAATGCTGCCGTGAGGTCCGAACGCATAGGCTGAATATTCAAACAATCGTCCGGCGACGCTGGTAACCACCGGGTTTTGACTACGAGAGATGCCATTCATCGATACACCGATCGAGCATCACTTCCCGTGGTACGTGAGGCTGTTCTTCTGGAATCAGAAACGGCGTTACGGCGCGGTGCTCGAGCCGGCGAGACTCTGGGGGCGCTCGCCGCGCGTGTTCGCGGCGCTCGCGCTGCTCTACGGAGCCCTCGACCGGCGTTCCTCGCCCCTCGAGCCGGCGCTGCGCTCGCTGGTGAGCATACGCGTATCTCAAATCAACTGGTGCGCTTTCTGTGTCGACATCAACTCCGCCAATGTGCTCAAGCGGGGTGTCGAGCAAGCGAAGCTCGCGGAGCTCGCCGAGTTCGGAACCAGCACACGGTTCAGTGAGCGCGAGAAGGCAGCACTTACATACGCGGAAGCCATGACCTACTCGGACAGCCAACCGACAGCCATGCACTTCGAACGCCTGGGTGCCCACTTCGACGATGACGCGATCATAGAGCTGACCGCGCTGATCGCGTTCCAGAATCTATCGAGCAAGTTCAACGCCTCACTCGGCTTGGAGGCTCAAGGGTTCTGCTCGACGGCACCACAAACGAAAACAGATGTGAGGAGGTAGCGATGTGCCATCTGCTCCTGCTCGCACCCGTATTCGGGCTTCTGATTTTCTGGTTGTCACCCATCTGGGTTGCTGTGCCGGTCTATGGCGTGATTCTCCTGTTGTCGATACTGCTCTACGTCACCACCGTACGTATGATGCGCTTACCGCAGATCACCGGTATGTATTCCCTGCTGCAGCGACCGGGCGTAGTCATCCATGTGGCCGACCGGGGCCCGCGGGTACGCATTGGTGGCGAGATCTGGCAGGCGGCCAGCACGGACCAGTTAAAGGTAGGCGAGCAGGTGAAAGTCATAAAACAACACGGCATGACCCTGGAGGTAGAGCGTGTTGCCAGCCGACCGGTCCGCGGCGGGGAGATTGCGACGTAGAGCTCGTCGGCCGTCCTGGCAGCAAGCATTTGTCGCACTCGCGCCATGACCCCCTCCACTTCTCAGCTGCTCAAATGGCGAATCGCTCCAGGGGTCGTGATTCTGCTAGTGGCAGGCGCGGCATCGTGGTTTTATTTTCGACCGCCACCGCCCGCACCGGGAGTTCTCCAAGTCGGCGGCCGCGTGGAAGGCGACCTGGCAGCGGTGGGTTCGAAGTCCGGCGGCCGGATCGGCAGGCCAGAATATGTCGGAATCGTATGGCCTAGGCCATTTCGGCTGCTCGTAGCCCGGTTTCCTTTTCAAGCATTGCAATGACTTTGTCAGCCACCTGTCGTGCCACCGCTTTCCGTTCCGCTTCAGGAACATCATCCATCAGGAAAATGTCGCTATATTTCTTGTGCAACGGGAGGGTATCGATCTGGACCATTTTTCCGTCACCGATCAAATTTTTCAATATCCTGCCGTGGCACCTTAAGAAACAACCATCGATCATAATGGCTTGATCGGCTTGTTTTACCCACCGTGCCATGGACGAGTGAGGCACGACGAACGTTTCCGCATGGCAAGCGCGCGCGAACGACGGCACTTCCTGTGCCACTAGATTAGCGGCAAGTCGGGCAATTTCTCCTCGGATACAAGGCCCCTCACAGGAAAAGACGGGGATTTTCCTATTGCTAATCATCTGTTTTGCATAGGCCTCACCTGCAGGGCAGGCCCCTTTCACACCGTCAACCGCAAGGGAAAAATCTGGTGTTGAAGCAGTCATCGTAACCTCCATATTCTTACCTTCGATCAAGGTCAGGAAACTCAAGCATGAAATGAAGTTTCTAAGATTGATCTAGATCAGATTTTTCTGCCATATGTTGTCGTATCGTTGGTGTGATTTACGTGCCCGAGCCGGGCGTTTCAAATAATGCATTTCGGCACAGAGCCCCAAAGCTGAAGAGCAGGCTGGAAATTCAATCTCAGGAAATCATCATGGCTATTACTGTGAAGGAAAGAGAACTGGCAGCCGTCGGCATTTCGGTCGCCAGTGGTTGCAAACCCTGCACGAACTATCACGTAAAAGCGGTGCGCGAAGCGGGTGCATCCGATGAGGAGATCAAGCGGGCTGTGACCGATTCTCTGAGTGTGCGGAAGAGTGCGACGGATTTCATGAACACCCATGCCCTCGCTCGTTTGGGCCAAGAGGGATCTCACTGTGACGCCGACGGCCCTGATTCAACGAACCGCGTTAGGGAGTTGGTATCTGTGGGCGCCGCTTTCGGGGCCAATTGTACCTCAAACCTCGAGGCGCATCTTGCCATTGCCGAGACCGTAGGAATTTCTCAGGAGGAGATTGCGGAGATCGCAAAACTTGCTGCATTCATCAAGGAGCGAGCGGCGTCTCACGTGGAGCGCCTCGTCAGGATGCCGGAGAAGGAGTATCGGGCAACGGCTCAGCGACGTTCGGAAGCGGAGGCAGGCAACCGCAGCGTGTGAAACGTCAGTGATGAGTGGCAATACGTAGCACGAACTTCATGGCGAAACTAACCAACCTCACCGTGCAAACAGTAGAGAAGGATGACGACATTCTGCACGTCAGCCCTGTGGTGGAATGGCTACTGAATGAGGGATGGACCGTTACCGCCTCGACAACGCTGATTGAGGAATTGGCGGTTCGGCTTGTAACCCAAGGATTCCCGCTGTCGCGTCTGCTTTTGTTCATCCATACACTGCAATCGCAGGCAGCGGGCGTCAGATACATGTGGAACCGCGACAGTGGTTGCGTGGAGAGTTGGTCTGCACCCCACAGCCTCATGGAGACCGGGACGTTCCGAGACAGCCCCGTATTCGCGATTATTGAGGGCGTTAAAGCGGTCGTCCGGCGGCGACTCGACATTCCAAATCCCCGCCTGGACTACCCGATTCTGAAGGATCTACTAGCAGCGGGCGCGACAGACTACGTTGCCATGCCGTTAGTGTTTTCCGACGGCGAGACCCACGTGATCACATTTGTGACCGACAGACCCGGCGGGTTCACCGAAGTCGAGTTGCGCGAGACGAGAGACGTGGTAAGGGTGTTGGCGCGGTTGTTGGAGATACACGCCGTTCGCCGTGCTGCGAAAACCCTCTTGGATACCTATCTTGGCAAGCACACAGGTGAACGAGTGCTCCAAGGTCTCATCAAGCGGGGCGATGGTGAGGATATACATGCAGTCATCTGGTTCTGCGACCTCAGGGACTCGACGCCAATGGCAGACTCAATGCCGCGCATGGCGTTTCTCGGCGTCCTCAACGATTTCTTCGACTGCATGGCGGGGGCGGTTTTAGATCACGGCGGCGAAGTGCTGCGCTACATCGGCGATGCCGCATTGGCGATCTTTCCAACAGGGACATCCTCGTGCGGTACTCGCCGGGAGTGCTGCGATACGGTGACGGCCTGTCATGCAGCACTGGAGGCAGCGCAGGATGCGCAAGCCCGCATGAAAGTGCTCAACCAGAAACGTGCCCAGAGCGGGGAACCGCCGCTTCGCTATGGGCTGGCGCTCCACATGGGCGACGTGACCTACGGCAATATTGGCGTGCCCGAAAGGCTCGAGTTCACTGTCATTGGTGCTGCTGCGAATGAGGCCGCACGCATGGAGGGTCTGTGTAAGAGTCTGAATCAGCCTCTGCTCATTTCGTCTGAATTCAGGCGCTGCTTTCCGGGGAAAATGGTCTCGCTTGGCTTTCACACCTTGCGTGGTGTGAGCGCTCCCGAGGAGATCTTCACCTTGCCAGCGGATGAAGCTTGACGTCGTCTTGGCACCGGCATCGATAGATGCTAACGATCATAATTCGGTCGCGGACGGCGCTTCCGCGGAAGCGGCCATTGTCGACTTTGTCCTACATCGGTTATCGATTCCGGACACCCGTTCCCGGCAAGATCAAGGCAGATTCTCGCGCGCACGCACGAGGGCCCGATGCAGCGCGTCCCGCTGCGCGAACTGACCCTCTACCGCTGACACTGCAGCAGCGATGAAACGGGCAGCGACATACCCACCGATGGCATTGACGTCGGGGTCGTAACCATAGGCCTCGCGGAAGGCCGCCGAAAACGGCATGCCATCCATGGTCACGAGACTTTCGGGAGCACTGGTGGCGGAACGGTACACGGCAGAGCCCACCGGATCGACAAGGATGCTTTGATTGTCGTCGGGCACGACGCCGGCGGCCACGAGGGTTTCGGGCGCCGACACGCCGGTCAGAAAAACGATCTCGTCGCCATCGAACAATTCATCGAGCTGTCCGCGAACGGCTTCGGTGCCACGGCGACTGTCTATGGGAATCACGTAAGAATCGAGACCGCCCAGATGCCCGTCGGACTCTTCGAAAGCGTGGCCATCCCGCTCCCGGGTAGCGAGCAGAAAGCCATCCAAGGCCTGCTGGCCCCGGTGGGCATCGGGGCCTGAGAGAGGCGCAATGAAGCCCACATTGAAACCGTGCGCCCGAACGACGGTGACGTTCGCAAGCACCAACGCGGTAGCCAGTGCAATCCAGAGCCGGACAGTAGTGCTGCTTCGCACGGCAACCATCCTGCGCCACAAAAGCGCGTCGACTACTGAACGAGGCTGTCGTCGGTGAAATACCGCTGCTGTGCCCGGCCGAGTTTCAACTTCGCTCGCTTTTCGGCGACGGCATAGGCGTCCAACTGTGTGGTCATCCCGGCAACAGGCGCCCGCGCCTCACCGGGAACCGACTCGAGATCGCGACCCTGCGCTTTCGCGAGCTGTGCCTTGGACGCTTTCGTTATCGCATAGGGAATGCCCGTCATGGTTTCCGCCACGGCGCTGACCTGCTCCCAGCGGACGAGGCTCGACTGCTCTTCGGAGGTCACTGAAATCACCTGGCGTACGGCATCGGTCGCGGCAATCTCACCCTCGATCTCGATTTCGCCGGCACGGGGGTGCGCTTCCATGAACAGCACACCGTCTCTCCAACCCATCTTGATGGGTTGATTCACGATATGCACCGGCGTGCCAACCGGCACATCCGAAAACAAGCTGGCGATATCCTCGGGATACATGCGCACACACCCGTGGCTCACGCGCATTCCGAGGCCGTAGGGCTTGTTGGTGCCGTGAATCAAATAGCCACGGAACCCGATGCCCAGCGCATGACGCCCCAGGGGATTGTCAGGGCCGGGGGGCACCATCAGTGGCAGCGGGTCCCCTTCGGCCTCTGCCTCCGCGCGAATCGAGGCCGGTGGATACCAGGCCGGATCGGTGAGCTTGCTTACGACGCTGGTCGTGCCCATAGGGGTCTTCCAGCCCACCTGGCCGATGCTGATGGGGTGGGTGATGACCTCCAATGCAGGCCCGCCGCCCTCCGGTTCGGGGTAATAGTACAAGCGCATCTCGGCCAGATTCAGCACGATGCCGGTTCTCGGCGCATCAGGGAGCACGTAACGCGAGGGGATCACGATTGCTACGCCCTCCCCCGGGATCCAGGGGTCTACCCCCGGATTGGCGAGCTTGAGCTCTTCATAGCCGACGTTGAAGGTGCGCCCGAGATCGAGAAATGAATCTGCATGACTGGCAACCAGGCCCTGCAGGCGCCCGACGACGCTGCCGCCGTCCTCGGGCAGCGGAAATGTCGCTGCCGCCGCCGGCCGGAGAAACCCCAGGGAAGAGACCAGCAACACCACGAGCCAGGTGGAAATCCGATTCAGACACCTTGGATTCACATTGCTTCGCGCCGGCGTGGCGCGCGCATTTCGAAGGTGTCTCATGGTGTGACTAGACATCGCGGTCGGCAGCTCGGTTCAATGATGATAGCCCACCATAACATCGGCACCATGTGTAACTACACCCTGGGGTGCCACGAGCACGGCGTGGGTCATGGGCATGAAATCGTGGGCTCATATCGTACCCCCGCCGGCCCTTGACGCGACGCGTGCGGTGAGCCAGCGCCACCAACATAGCCCGCCGTTCAGGCGATGACAAGCGAGCCGGGTGACTCCCTGGCCGCTTTCCGGGCAATCGATTCGGACGCGTTTACGCCTGTATAGACGGCGAACTCCACGCCCCATCGCCAGTCATAAGAATGACAGGCAATTTAATCCCGGGAGCGGATTGCACCCATGAAAACTGAAATCATCGCCATGCTCGCATTTCCGCGCAAGATGATGGGCGGCAATATCCCCCTCGAGACCTGCGAGCACGCGGGAAACTTCTTGCCGAGCGACAACGGGTGCCTCGTTTGTGAGACGCGCCTGGAGTGCGAATGGCTCTATCGCAACGACGAATCCGCCGCCCTCACCGACAAGCCCCTGGATATCGTCGCGGATGCGCTCGGTTCGGCCGTGCTCTACGTAGACGCATGTGTCACCCGGGCAGGCCACGATGCGCGGGCGTGTCATTGTCAGGCCTGCGACTGGTTGCGGCGAGCGCGGCGGCTGCACGAGACCACCGAGCAGGTGCCGGAATAATCGCGATTGTCAAAACAATCCGTCGAGGGCGTTTCTTAGATTCGCTGCCGGAACAGAACCTGCCCGGACCACCACCCTGCCGGTGCGATTGTTTCTCAGAACGTTCCCCGGGGTTCCGGTGATGCCGATATTGGTCCCGTCGTTGTAGTCTTCCAGCACGCGCCCGGCGAACTTCCCCGACTCGAGGCAAGCGCGAAAATCGCCTGTATCCAGACCAATCTCTTCCGCCAACGGCAGCAGATCGTTTATGGGGAACCCTCTCCCGTTCGATCGGGTACGTTCGTAGATTTTGTCCGCGTAGCTCCAGAATGCCGCATTCCCACCCAGTGCGCCCGCGCACTCCGACGCTTCCGCCTGCTTCTGTGCGCCGGGGTTGTGAAATGCCAATGGAAAGTGGCGATACACCCAGTTGACCCGCCCATCGTAGCTGTCGACCACCTCTCTCGCGGTCACATGGAAACGCTTGCAGAACGGGCATTCGAAGTCCGAGTACTCGATCAGAGAGACTTCCGCCTCGGGGTTTCCGTAAATGTGATCCCGCTGGGGCGATACCGGGCGGATATTCTTCGCAAGGGCGGCCGAGCGCTGTTCTTTGCGGGCACCGGCCGCTGCCTGGGCCGCCCGCTGCTTGGCGATGTATCTTTCGATACCGGCGTTGATCTGTGCATCCAGCGCACCTTCTCGCATGAGATCTTTCATGACCTCGCGCTTGATTCGTTCGACCAGAGCCGCTTCAGCATCTGTTACCTTCTCCGACGACGCTTGCTGCGCGAGAACAACGGGTGTGCCCACCAGCGCACAAACGCCGGCAACGACAACGATACGACCTGCGCTCAGCAACGCGCCAAGAAATAATCCAGTCACTGTGTCTACCTCACCAAATCAGGTCCGCACAGTACACATATTTAGCCGGTGATGGGCTGCCTGCCAAGTCTGCGCACCGCACGGTAATGTGCAGATGTGCTCCTGGATATTGACCTTCTACTCCCTGGAACCCTTACAATTGCCGCAGAGAGGTAGATTCACCATGACGACGCGGCGAAATTTTCTCGGCAGCCTGGCGGCCGGCGGCGCCATGCTCGCGACGCCTGCCAATCGGGTTCTCGCACAGCAAGTGCCCGATCTCGTGCTGAAGCTGACGGCAGCACCGGCAGCGCTGCCGATCTTCCCGGGAACGCCGACGCGGGTGCTGCGACTCGACGGCGAGGTGCTCGCGGGCAGGCCGGATGCGCTGCGGGCGTCCGGCTCGTATCTGGGGCCCACCATCGAGCTCCGGCGTGGCGAGCGCGTACGCATCCACTTCGACAACCGCCTGAGCGAGGCCAGCATTATCCACTGGCACGGGCTCATCGTACCCGAAAGTGCGGATGGCCATCCTCGGTTCGCGGTGAATCCCGGAGAGCGCTACACCTACGAGTTCACGGTACGAAATCCGCCGGGGACCTACCTGTACCACCCTCACCCGCACGGCCGGACCGGCTTTCAGGTCTACCACGGCCTCGCCGGGATGATCATCATCCGGGACGCGGAAGAGGACGCAATCGGCCTGCCAAGAGGACCCTACGAGCTGCCGCTGGTGTTGCAGGATCGCGAAATCGACGGCGACAATCAGCTGATTTTTCGTGACACGATGATGACCCGCGTGGCGGGAGTGCTCGGCGACACGGCCTTCGTCAACGGCCGGCCGGATGTCCGGATCCACGTCTCGCGGCGGCATTACCGCCTGCGTGTGTTGAACGCATCCAATGCCCGGATTTTCAAGCTCGCATGGTCCGACGGCCGCCCCATGACCGTGATCGGAACCGACAACGGACTCATCGATGGGACCGACGGTCCGCAGCAGCGCCCTTATGTGATGCTCGGCCCGACCGAACGAGTCGAGATCCTCGAGGATTTCACCACGCGTCGGCCGCATGCCGAAGTGGCGCTGATCAGTGCGTCCTTCGACACCGGCGAGCGGATGGAAATGATGATGGGCGGCGGCATGAGTGGAATGATGGGCGGCGGGATGGGCGGAATGATGGGCGGCAATACGAACCAGGGCCGTCCGCCTGGTCAAATGGGCATGATGGAATCCTCCCAGGGCCGGGAGATGCTGCTCGCGCGTTTCACCATCGGCGCAGAACAACCTCGGCCATTGGCCGAATTCACGCTGCCGAAGGCGCGTTCCGCACCACCCGAGCCGCGCTTCGAGCTGACGACCCGCATAGGCTTTCGCCACATGCGCGGTTTCCTCAACGGACGGGACTTCGAGATGAAGGCTGTCGCCCGCGATGAGCGCGTGCCGCGCAATGTACCGTTGCTGTGGACATTCGAGCACGAAGACGGGATGGGCATGCACATGCCCCACCCCATGCACGTGCACGGCGTGCGGTTCCGAGTGATCGAGCGCCATCGTGGCCCCCACGCCCCGGCGGACGTGGCGGACGGCTTCGTGGACCAAGGCTACAAGGACACGGTGCTCGTATTTCCGGGGGAGCGCGTGCGGGTGGCGATGACGGCGAGCGAGCCAGGCCTGTTCATGTACCACTGTCACAATCTCGAGCACGAAGACGGCGGCATGATGCGCAATTTTTTCGTAGAGGCCTGAGTATCAGGACAGTGAGAATCACAGGGGGCGAAAGAACGGTGAGAGCTCGGCTGGTCAAGCTGGCATTCGCGCTAGCGGCGGGAACGTTGATCGGTGTGGGCGCCGCCGCGCTGGTCGCGTCGAGGATTGATGAGGCGCGAGCACCGGATATCCAGGGCATGTTGTGGCCGGAGCCGAAGGTGGTGCAGCCGTTTGCGTTGGTCGATCATCGCGGCGAGCCATTCACCCTCGAGCAGTTGAAAGGCCGCTGGAGCTTCCTGTTCTTCGGGTTCACGCATTGCCCGGACGTGTGCCCCACGATCCTGTCGATGCTCGACAAAGTCGCTCGGGAGCTCGGCAAAGAGCCCATGTCGAATCGTGACGTCCAGTTCGTCTTCGTGTCCGTCGATCCCGAGCGCGACACACCCGAGGTACTCGCCAAGTACGTCGGGAACTTCAACCCGGATTTTATCGGCGTGACCGGAGCGAACGAGTCGCTGACGTCGCTGACCCGTCAGCTCGGTATCTACGCGGAACCCGAACCTCCCGACGGCCACGGGAATTACTCGATGGACCATGGTACCCCTGTACTTTTGATCGATCCGGCCGGACGGCTCCTCGGGGTGTTTCAGTCTCCACGCGGCCCGCTCGACGTCGCCGAGCGATTTCGACAGATGCGCCGCTTCGTGACGGGCTGAAAGATGAGTAGCGCCTCGCCATGAAAAGCGACCTCATCTGGATGACGGGTGTCGCGAGCATAGCGGCGGTGCTGGGCGCGGTCGCCTACTGGATGCTGGGCTCGGTGAATCCTCTGGACGCGCCGTCGACGCCGATCGTCGTGGCGGGGGCTCAGAGTGGCAACGCGGCTGCCCCGAAACAGACGAGTGCTGCTGACGGTAAGCGGGACCTGACAGCGAAACCGTTCCAATTCGGCCCGGCGGGTGCCGATCCCGACGATATTGCCGAGGTGCGCTTCGTGGACGCGGACGGGCAACCCATGAGCCTCGCGGACTTCCGCGGCAAGCCGGTGCTGCTCAACATCTGGGCGACCTGGTGCGGACCGTGCCGGGAAGAGATGCCGACCCTCGACCGGCTGCAGACTCGGCTGGGCGGCCCGGATTTCCAGGTGGTGGCGCTCTCCATCGACCGCGAAGGCATTGATGTGGTGCGTGACTTCTACGCGGAGCTCGACCTGCAGGCGCTGCGCATCTATGTGGACACGTCGACCATGGCGCCGATCAATCTCAACGTGCTCGGCGTCCCGACGACGCTGCTGCTTGATGAAAACGGCTTGGAGGTCGGCCGCTACACGGGCCCCACCGAATGGGACGGTGAGGCAGTCGTGAGCGCCATTCGTGAGCAGCTGGGCGCCGCGTCGAATACACGATAAGCACTAAGTTGGAGAACCATCGATGACCCCATTCGATTTTCGTGGCCTTGCCGCTCGCCCGCTCGCCGCGGCTACGCTGATTATGATCGCCTACGCCGCGGGCGCACAGACACTGACGCTCGCCGATCTCCGTGCAAAGACGCACATCCACGGTATTGCCGTCGACCCGAAGGACGGCTCGCGCGTCTACCTCGCGACCCACCATGGCTTCTTCGTCGTCTCCGCCGACGGCCAGGCGACGCGCGTGTCCCAGGACACAAACGACTACATGGGCTTCACGCCTCATCCCACGGATCCTTCGGTGCTGTTTGCGAGCGGTCACCCGGCGGGAGGTGGCAATCTCGGCTTCATCGTCTCCCATGACGGCGGTCAAAGCTGGCGTCAGATCTCGACGGGCGTGCGTGGTCCGGTGGACTTTCACCAAATGGATATCAGCAAGGCGGACGCCAACGTCATCTACGGCGCCTTCGGCGGACTGCAGGTGAGCCACGACGGAGGCAAGAGCTGGAAGCTGAGCGGCCCGCTGCCCGATGGACTCATCGACCTCGCGGCCTCCGCCGTCGCCACCGACCGCCTCTATGCGGCCACCAAGGGTGGTCTTCTCTACAGCAAGGACGCCGGAACCACCTGGCGGCCGGCACACTTCCGCATATCGGCGGCGACGATGGTGCAAACCGGGCACAAGGGCGAGGTCTACGCGTTCATTATCGGACTCGGGCTACTGCGAACACTGGAACCCGAATTGCGCTGGGAGATCGTCAGCAAATCCTTCGGCGACCGCTATCTGCTTCACCTCGCAGCCGACCCCGGCGATCCTCGGCGATTGTATGTCGTGACGAACGACAAGCAGGTGCTCGCGAGCGCCGACAATGGCGTCTCCTGGGTGGAGCTGGGTGGTACGGGCAGCGAGTAGGTCTTACATCCGGCCATCGGGTGGGATCGATCGGGCGCCCTTATCATTCAATCACCCGGCATCGGCGCCCATGTGGTGCGTGACTTCTACGCCGAGCTCGACTTGCAGGCGCTGCGCATCTATGTGGACACGTCGACCATGACGCCGATCAATCTCAACGTGCTCGGCGTCCCGACGACGCTGCTGATCGATGAAAACGGGCAGGAGATTGGCCGCTACGCGGGTCCTGCCGAATGGGACAGCGAGGCAGTTATCAGCGCCATTCGTGAGCGGCTGAACGCTGCATCGAATACGCGATAGGCACCAGACTACCTATTCGATGACGGAATTCACGACCATCAACCCTTGGGTCGCCATTTCTGAATGCGGTTATTGGCGTAGTCCACAGCGAATACCGTGCCATCGCCGGTGATCGCAACGGCAATAGCCTTGTCGAATTGACCGGCCCCTGATCCTTTCGCCCCGAAAGCGGCCAAGAACGTACCGTCGGCCGCGAATTTCTGGATCCGGTTGTTATAGAAGTCGGCGACAAAAACATCGCCGCGCTCATCGACAGCGATGCCGGTGACGGTGGCAAACCAGCCGTTGAATGGGCCGAAGACATTCAGGGAGAAGGGCCCACCCCACTTGCGCAGGAATTCGCCGGTCACCGAGAACACCTGAACCCGGTCACCATAGCCATCGGCCACGTACAGAGTCCCACCAGGACCCAGTGCGACGTCGGTGGGGTAGTTGAACTCGCCCGCCCAGATACCGATCTTCCCGGTTTCACCCCACTGCTTGACGAAGCTGCCGTCGGCGCGCAGGTGCTGGATGCGTTGATTGTAAAAATCGGCGACAAACAGATCGCCGTTATCAGCGACGGCCACGCCGCCGGGAGCGTTGAGCTCCCCCGGGCCGTTTCCCCCACGGCCGATCCCACGGCGTGGTGTGCCGTCCAGGCCGAACACTTGAATGCGGTCGTTCCAGTAGTCGGCTACGTAGAGCTCGTCACCCGCGATGCTGAGATTCATGGGCCGCCCCAGTTGACCGGGCCCGTCGCCCCTGGTGCCGAACTGGCGTTTGAACCCGCCTTCGAAATCGAACACCTGTATGCGCGCATTGCGCGCGTCGCTGACAAATACCTCGTCACCGGTCACCGCGATGCCCGTGGGATCGTTGAATTGACCCGGCGCCGTGCCCCGCTCGCCCCAGGCCGTCACGAACACATAGCCCGGCTCCCTGGCTGTCGGCATCCAAAGCAGCCACACCGTTAGCGCAAGCAAAAGCAGCAGACCGGCCAGGCCCGAGAGAATCCTGTGCAGCACCTTCAAGCCCATTAAGACGCTCCGGCAGAGTCAGAAGTTGAAGCGAAAGCCAGCCCGGACAACGTAGTCGTTCTCCAGCGCCGTACCGTTCAGATCCTGCAGCGTCGGCAGCTGCACGCCACCCTCCAGGATCCAGCGCTTGGTGACGTATTGCAGTCCGGGGGTGAGGAACAGCGTGGTCCCTCCCGAGTTCGGATCGTCCATGCCGCCGACCTGGTTTTTGTCCTGGAACACGAGCCCCGCTTCGAGGACGCCATACACGAAGCCCGGTACGCCGGCGCCCAGGGTTCTCGGCCACAGCCGGTACTGGAGGGAGGCGTCCAGGCGCGCCACATGGCCTGCCTGGAAATTGTTGGCCGTGCCGTTGGCCCGGTAGCTCAACTGGCTATCGACCTGGAAATCCAGGGTCTGGTAGGTCACCACCGCGCCGCCAAAGACATCCCAGGCGCCGGAGCCGGGTTGCACGCCGGGCGGCAGCCGGCCAAAAGCGTCGCTCGCGTCGTCTTTGCCGGTGGGCGCCGTGACGCCCGCAAACGGGGCAACGCGGAAAGTGCGCCCCGGCTGGTCATCCTGGTACACGGTATAGCGACCGAACAAGGAGACATCCCCGAGTCCACTCGCGCTGCGACGTTGGCGCACGCCCGCCACCGTCACGTCCAGCGCCTTGTCCACAAACGGCAACACGCCGAACACGGCAAGCTTGCCGCTCACGCCATAGCCGAGTACCGAGATCGCCGCCAGCGCCCTGCGATCCCGATCCGCGCCGCTTGCGTCCTCGCCCGATTGAGCGACGACGAACTGCTCGCGAAAGACGAACTCCCCTTTGGCCACCGGCAGAGCGGTGTTGAAGGTGATCGGCGCGCCCCACGCATCGGTGCCCCCGCCGATGATCCCGATGACGGCCAGCACCAGCGCGGGCACGATCAGTGCAACCCATGGCACGCGACCGCGCACCCAGCGCATCTCACTCACTGCCCCGGGTTTTCTTCAAGGAGCGCAGCGTGAATCCCGCGTCCTTGATGGCCTGGCGCGCCACTTCCTCGCTGAGAGTCTTGCCTTCGGCCAGAGTGACGACAACCTGACCACTCTTGATATCGGTCTCGACGCTTTCGACCCCCTCGATGGCGCTCAAGGTTTTCTCGATACCGTAGGCGCAAAATGGGCAGGCAAGGCCATCGATCGCCAGGGCATATTGATTGCCGCCCGCAAATGCCGCGCTGCTCAGCGCCATCGCGAGCAACGGAATCCACAGGAACATTTTCATCTCAATTTCCTCGTTCTAGCCGGCTCGGAAAACGCCCCTCGATAGCCGTATGGCACAAAAGGCTCTAGGCTGTTGCGAATCCGTGCACCGGGATCTCTTCACATGCAACCCGACACCCTGACAATCGGTCGGCTGGCGCGCGCAGCCGGCGTCAACGTCGAGACGGTCCGCTACTACCAACGCCTGGGACTGGTAGACGAACCGGTCAAACCGGAAACCGGTTTCCGGCATTATCCTACAGACACGCTGGACCGCATCGTGTTCATCAAGCGCGCCCAGCAACTCGGGTTCCGGCTGGAAGAGATCCGCGAGCTGCTGGAGCTGGGCGACGGCCAATGTGCCGACGTGCGCAGCCGGGCGGAGGAGAAGCGCAGCCAGATCGAGGCCCAGATCCGGGATCTTCAAGCCATGGGGGCGACCCTGGACGAGCTCATCGCTGCCTGCCGCGCGGGCCGCGGGGACGCGCACTGTCCCATCGTCCAGACCCTGGCGCGGCGCCAATCGCGCTAAGACGATTGCCAATCTCCCAAGCCCTGATCGAGGCGCTTGACTCTGTACCTGGGTACGGAGTGTACACTTCGTGTTTATCCGAAGGCAGGAACCGCCCCGATGACGACACACACCCTCCGTATCACCGGTATGACCTGCGATCACTGCGCGCAAACGGTGCAGACCGCGCTGAATACCCTGCCGGGCGTGGATGCCAGCGTTTCCCTGGCGGACGGGCTGGCGCGGGTCGCGGCGGCCCACGACGTTGCCGCAGATGCACTCGTGAAAGCGGTGGAGCAGAGCGGCTTCGGCGCGCACCATGCCGATAACGATGACGATGACGCGCACGCGTTGACCGGCGGGGGCGACCAAGGGCTGCAGGTGGCCGTCATCGGCAGTGGCTCGGGGGCCTTCGCCTGCGCCATCCGGGCCGCCGAGGAAGGCGCCCATGTAACCATCATCGAGTCCGGCACCATCGGCGGCACCTGCGTCAACATCGGCTGCGTACCCTCGAAAGTGATGATCCGCACCGCCCAGGTGGCGCACCTGCAATCGGACCATCCTTTCGACGGCCTGGATCGGCCAACGCCCGTGATCGACCGTGCCGCTCAGGTCGCGCAGCAGCAGGGGCTGGTGGAGGCGCTGCGCACGGCCAAGTACGAATCCATCCTGGAATCCAACCCGAACATCGCACTGATCCGCGGCCGGGCCCGTTTCGCAGGCCCGCGCAAGCTGGTGATCACCCGGGCCGACGGCGCGACACACACGCTGGAGCCCGACCGCGTCCTGATCGCCAGCGGCGCGCGACCTGCCATCCCGGACATCCCCGGACTCGCCGAAAGCCCTTATTGGACCTCCACAGAAGCCATGGTGGCGGAAGAAGTGCCCGGACATCTGTTGATCATCGGCGGCTCGGTGGTCGCGGTGGAGCTCGCCCAGGCGTTCCGGCGCCTGGGCGCCCAGGTCACCGTGCTGGCGCGCAGCACTTTGCTGTCGAAAGAGGATCCCGCCCTGGGCGAAGCACTGCTCGCGGTCTTCGAAGGCGAAGGCATCCGGGTCCTGACCCATAACGTGCCCACCGCCGTCCGCCACCGGGATGGCCATTTCGTTCTCGACACGCCGGCGGGCGAGATCCAGGGTGACCGCCTGCTGGTGGCCGCCGGCCGGCGCGCCAATACCGACGACTTGGGTCTGGAGATCGCCGGGGTGACCCTCGCGGCCAACGGCACCATCGTCGTCGACGATCACATGCGCACCTCGGTGGAGCACATTTACGCCGGTGGCGACTGCACCAATCGGCCCCAGTACGTCTACGTGGCGGCCGCCGCCGGAACCCGCGCCGCCATCAACATGACCGGCGGCGATGCTGCCCTGGACCTGCGCGCGATGCCCAGGGTGACGTTCACCGACCCGCAAGTGGCGACGGTGGGTTTGACCGAGACGCAGGCTCAGGCGCGCGGTCTCGACACCGACAGCCGCACGCTGACCCTCGACAACGTGCCCCGCGCACTGGCCAACTTCGACACCCGTGGATTCATCAAGCTGGTGGCGGAGCTGGGTAGCGGACGCCTGCTCGGTGCCCACATCATCGCCCGCGAGGGTGGTGAGGTGGTGCAGGCGGCGGCTCTCGCCATCCGCGCGGGCATGGGCTATCAGGATCTCGCCGATCAGCTGTTCCCCTATCTGACCATGGTCGCGGGCCTCAAGCTGTGCGCCCAGACCTTCACCAGGGACGTCAAGGCACTGTCCTGCTGCGCCGGATAGGTGGAACGGAGGCGACATGAAAGGTTCGAGGCTGATTCCGGCGCTGCTGATGGTTCTCGCCACCGGCATCTCGCTGCTGCCGTCCGGGCGCGCCCTGGCGCAAGGCGTGGCAGGGCTCCCGGTGGCGGCGCCGGATGCGCCCTTCGAGAGCCAGGCACGGCAGTATTCCATCGCCGAGTTCAAGGGCCACAAGGTCATGCTCTGGCTGCTCTCGACCTGGTGCCCGAGCTGCAGCGTCGGGATGCAGGCGCTGGTCGAGAAGCAGCCGCAACTGCAACAAGCCGGGCTCACGATCTTGGCTCTGAAAAACTACCGGAACGGCGGTTACCCGGGGCCCTCGATGGACGCATTCGTCGAGCAGTTTGGTGGCTCGCTGCGGCAGGCGCCCAACTGGATATTCGGTGACGCCTCGCAGAAACTGGCCGCCGAGTACAATGCCCGCAACTATCCCGACATCTATTTTCTCATCGACGAGCAGGGGATGGTGCAGGCCGTCAACGGGGCCCCGTCCGCGACTCTGGACACCATCATGAGCTTTGCGGCGGGCAAGTGACATGAAGCCGATTATTCCCGCAATTAAGACGGTGTTCGCGCTTCGGCCTTACCCCCTGATCGGTGGAATCAGCTTCGCCGGCTTTCTGGCCTTTTACCTGTTTACCCTGCCATCGTCGTTCACCGGTGGCCGCATCGGTCTGGTGGCGTTGCGTTATCTCGACGTGAGACTGAGCGTCTTCTCGCTGGTGATGGCGGCGCTCATGGCCCTGATCGTGCCATTCGCCGTGTACTTGTATCGCCAGGGATTGGGCGTCAGCAAAGCATCGGCCACCGGCGGCGTGGCCGTGGGCCTGCTGACGCCGATCCTGTGTTGCTCGCCGGTGCTGCCCATCGCCATCAGCTTCGTTGCCGGCGCTTTTCCGTCGCTGGTGGGATCTTTCGGCTGGGGGTTGCAGGGCTTCATCGCCACCCACCAGAGCGAGTTGTTCCTGGCGGCCATCGCATTACTGGTCTTCGCCCTGTACCAGAACGCCAGGCGCGTGCAGGCGGGCGTCGCTTGCATCGGCATTCGTGGCACCCGGTCGATTGCAGGCAGAAAACGATCAGCAGATTCGCTGGACAAT
>PVMK01122395.1_pt1 | contig 34198 bp, 33 predicted proteins | sample 1853481 | NCBI WGS metagenome assembly PVMK01 (sample SAMN08533507, study PRJNA380276) | Marine sediment metagenome, whole genome shotgun sequencing project. | reverse complement strand
AAGAAGATATTGTTGCCAGGTGGGGTGGGGATGAATTTGTAGCCATATTACCACAAACTAAAAACGAAGATGCTATAAGAATTTCAGAAAGAATAGAAAAAAATTCAAAAAATATTTTTATTGGAGATGTTCCCATAAGCATTTCTCTTGGAATTTCAACTAAAATAAAAGTATCCCAAAATTTAGATGAGATAATAAAAGAAGCAGAAGATAGAATGCGCAGAAGGAAAATGCTTAGAAAAGAAAGTGTGCATAGCGCTATGATTCAGTCTCTTAGCAGAGCCCTTCATGAAAAAAGTATTGAAACTGAAAAGCATACTACGCGCTTAAATGATTATGCTATGAGATTAGGAGAGGCGATAGGATTATCAGCAAGTGAAATTGACGACCTTTCACTTATTTCAGTTTTACATGATATTGGAAAAATAGCCATTGCAGACAGTATCCTGTTAAAAAAAGGAAAGCTTACTAGAAGTGAATGGCAAACAATGAAAAAACATCCAATGATAGGTTATAAAATTGCTTCATCTTCAACACAGCTGGCTCCTATCGCCAAAGGCATACTTTACCACCATGAGTGGTGGGATGGAAGTGGATACCTGGAGGGTCTAAAAGAAACGGAAATCCCCTTGATATCTAGAATAGTTTCTATTGTAGATGCGTATGATGTTATGAGAAGCGGAAGGCCTTATAAGCAGGCCATGAGTAAAATAAAGGTTATTGATGAATTAATAAAATGTTCAGGAACTCAATTTGATCCGAATCTGATTGAAAAATTTATTGAAATTATAAGAGTTCTAAATAATATTAAGATAAAAAAGTAAAATTACATAAACCAAGTCTAGTACAAAAATATCTCTATCTAAACCAGTAATTCTGGTTCCAGCTTCATTCGCTATAGCCAGTCAATTTATACAAACAATTTATTATGTAAGTATAAAATTAGTTTTAATTGTCTCTAATTCGTCTCTTAGACCAGTAAATTCATCAAAATAAAAAGTTCGAAACATGTCAACTAGGGGGAGCCAAACATGACGATTCGAGGATGTCCACCAACAACGGGGGCGACCCGCTCTCTAACAGCGGTTCTTCGCCGACAACCTATTCTAAAAATAAAAGAATATTCTTTCACTATTCTTTCGTTTATCTTTCATTAATAATATAGGTTTGAGATCTACCACCGCCGACTTTTTTAATCAAACCTTGTTTGACCAGTTTATTCAAATCTGAAACGGATTGAGTTCTACCAAGGCCAACTAATAATTGATATTCAGCAGCTTTTAACCTTTTATGTTTAAGAAATAAAGAATAAGCTTTTTTTAAGCGATGATCCAGGTTAGTGTCAGGAACATTGGCCTGAAGGCGTTCAGTAGCTTCAATATAAGTAGTTTTAAGACAATTCAGCCAGTATCCAAGCCAATCTGTCAAATCAATATTTTCAGGAATATCATAAAAAAGGTGTCCCTGATGCTTATTTAAGTATTTATAATAATCAATTTTATTTTGCTCATGTACTTTTTCTATAGAAGCATATCTGGAAACTGTAAAACCATGTTTATCCAGAATGAAATTAGTAAGAAGTCTGGAGCAGCGGCCATTACCATCCATAAAGGGATGAATTGTAACAAAATAGTAATGAAAGAATGCTGCAATAATTAAAGGGCTTGCATTATTTATTAATGCATCTTTGGTCCAGGAAAATAATTTTAACATCATTTTTGGAACATCTGCTGCTTCAGGTGGCATATAGACTATATTACGGGTTTTAGTATCTTGAATAACATTTTGCGCCTGCCGGTAATAACCTTTTAGTTTTCCCACTACAATTTTATCCATCAAAAAAGAATGTATTTTTAAGACTAAGTCTTTATCAATTTCTTTTGCCAGGGTTTTATCCTGGCTGAGAAAATTCCGGGCTTTCGCATAGTTTATAACTTCTTTGATATCTTTTTCATATTTAATAATATTTTTACTTTTTCTATCTGTTACAATCATTGTAACTTGCTTGTAGGTCAGCCTGTTACCTTCTAATTTGGTTGAATAATGGACAGCATCAATGCTTGCCAGGGAATTAATATGAATATAGTCCTCAGCAGATACATGGCTTGCATTTAACACCCCCTGGCTTTGTGAAATATCATTAAGCAGGGAGAGGATTCTATTATTTATTTCATATTTAGGATTAATATTTTGCATATAACTATTTTACTATTCTTTCGCTATTCTTTCAATAATCTTTCGGAAATTTAAATTCGACTAAAATTTTTAACATATTGTATTTCAAAATAGGAATACAATGTAATTTGTTATCAATATCGATCAGCCCGCCGATTTTGACGATTCGAACTCCCATCAGGTACTACAGGGGCTCTTCAGGATGTCCACCAACAACAGGGGCATTCCATTCTCTAACAGCATAGCGCTTTGACTCCAGGACCGTAAATATAAAATACTGGAAAGTATCAATAATTGAGTTCACTTCAATATCTGGAATAAATTACTATAATCATCTGTCCATAAGTGAATATCAGTTCTATAGTCTTTCATTTGTATGGCCCGGTCCAAGATTGCCGGAACATGAAGAACGCTGGAATCGGCTGAGAGTAGCATCCAATCTGAAGGTAAAGTCGTTGTGCCATTACCGGGGTCGCTGATAAACTGGCGGGCCAGTTCCAGATGGTCGGCAAGAGTCCATACAACTGGTACAAAATCCAGGAAGCGGTTCGAAATATTTATTGCCAGGACCCCATCCGGCTTAAGATGGCTTAAATATATTTCAAATGCCTGTACGTTCAGTAGGTGAACCGGTATCGATCCGCTATTAAAAGTATCCAGTACAAGAATATCGTAATCCTGCTTATCACCAGCTGCCAGTTCCTGTTCTAATGATATGCGTGCATCTCCAAGTATGACTTCGACCTCAGCATGGCTGTCTGCCATAAAGGTGAAATAATCGCTTTCTCCCTGGGCCAGCTGGATCACAGATGGATTGATTTCGTAAAACCTGTATACATCACCAGGTTGACCATAAGTTGCCAATGTGCCGATCCCTAATCCGCATATACCCACTTTCATCCCTTTCCCGCGATTAGGATGGTTAATAATTGCTAAACCTACACCACTCTGGTCACCAAAATAGGCAGTAGCAATTCTGCTTTGTGATTGTTCTTTAAGTTGAAAGCCATGTTTTGTGTTTCCATGGATAAGCAAATAAGCAGGCGAAGGCCAGTCTTTTTCATCCAATTCCCTCACCCGGACAATACCATAAAAATTCCTCCATGATCCTAGATCTTTTACAGAAACGGCATCAATATATTTATAGGCTACCAGGCTGGAAAGTATCACAGCGCCGATGACGAACACATAATTAAGCATAAATCTCTGCCTGGTTTGCGAGGTTTCTTTGTCAAGTATCATCACGGTTAACAGCAATAAACAGCAAAGGACAAATCCAAGAGGCAGTTCCCAATAACCATTAAATATATAAGGTGCAATAAAATTCACAAAAATACCGCCGATTGCACCGCCAACTGCAACCATGAGATAGAATGATGTCAGATATTCGGGATGTGGACGCAAACGGTAGAGCTCGCCATGACAAATCATACAGCATACAAACAAAGTCAATAAATAGACTAATAATTGCCAAATAATACCAAACCAGACAGTTTGGCCCAATATTAGCGCCATGCCAAAAAGCATCGTTACCACAAAAAGTAATATCAAGTAAATCTGCCTTGGATACCATCGCTCACTTGAAAATGCCAGAATAAAAGAAATCAGGTAAACTGCTAATGGCAATATCCAAAGAAGTGGAATAGCTGCTACATCTTGTGTGATGTGATTAGTTGTAGCCAGCAATAAGATAGATGCGCATGTGCTTAGAGCAATCCACAAGATTTTGGACCTTTTGTCAGGTCTAATTATTACTTTTGGTTTAACCGGGACGGGATCCCGGCCTAAAACAGTTTTCTTTCGCATGATCTTTACTGTTCCATAAACAATCAGCAGCACAAATAAAACATAACTAAATGACCAGATACGCCCCTGCATTGAAAGTGAAATATATGGCTCCACAAGCACAGGATAGCTTAGCAGTGCTAACAATGATCCGGCATTCGAGAGTGCATAAAGTCTATATGGGGACCTCAAAGGGTATATTTGGTTGAACCAGGCTTGAATTAATGGACTATTTGTAGAAAGTATGAAAAATGGCAGCCCAACTGATACAAACAGTAACTCTAAGATTTTCCAGACTGGGAAGTCCGGTGTGACTGGTTTCCAGCTTTCGCCAGGAGTAATGGGTGACGTCCAAATAATACCAAGTATTATTAACACTACTAGAGAAGTACCCAGTAAAACCAGGTGCATGATTTTTTTATTATTTACCCTTCTTATCAACCAGTGAGCGTAGGCATATCCACCAATTAAAAGCACTTGAAAGAAAAGCAGAACCGTGGACCATACCGCAGGTGTACCACCAAACCAGGGTAGAATATACTTGCCGATCAATGGTTGAACTTGAAAAAGCAAAAAAGCTGAAATGAAAATACAAATCGAAAAGTAAGCCAGATGAGCCTCCTCTTACCTAATTTCTATTTTACTTTAAAAACATAAATTAAAACTTTTGAATTTATTTAAGTCAAACAGATAAATAATAATCTATATTGATTAAATCTATTACTATTTTATCACAACAAACAGTCTGGTCTTATATAAAATCATTGATTCCCTCTGAAGGTAATAATTATGCATAATTTTTGAGAAATTCTTTCTAATTGTATATAATATGACTATTAATACTATGGTATTAGTAGTATATTATAAGAATTAACTGGGAATGTTTAGAAAGTATTATTTATTAACCAGTACATTTAGAAAAATACATAGAAAGGATAAAAAAATGAAAGCAGTTGAGAATAAAAAAAAGAATAAGAAAAAAAAGATGGCAATTGCAGTGATGAGCGGTGACCTGGACAAACTATTTGGAGCTTTTATTATAGCCACAAGTGCAGCAGCATCGAACATGGATGTTACCATGTTCTTTACTTTCTGGGGGCTAAGAGCAATTAAAAAAAATGGAAGGACCGGAAAAAGCCTTATGGGTAAAATGATGGGCGTTTTGGAAGGTGGAGATATTAATAAAGCAAATCCCAGCAAGTACAGTATGGGGGGTTTGGGAAGATGGATGTTTAAGAGGATGATGAAGGCCAAGAAAGTAGCAACCCTTCCTGAACTCAGGCAAATGGCGCTTGATCTGGGAGTAAAATTATATGGATGTCAGATGAGTATGGATGTAATGGAGATACCAAAAGAAAGCCTTATAGATGAAACTCTTGAATGTGTTGGAGGAGCATTTTTTGTCGACAAGGCATTGGAAGCAGATGTTCAGTTTTTCATTTAATTATACTTAATTTTTAAAATAGAGAGTCAAAATAATTATCTCTTATAATAGAAACTTGAATTATTAATTTGATAAATCTTTTAAAATCATTAATTCTATATAATATATTGAAATATTAATAATAGTATGGTATATTTTACTTAGATATATTGTTATTATTGTTACAATTATGTTTCAATCCGTAGAATTGCTCTTTAAAAAATTATTTTAGTTTAAAAGACATAAATATTTTTAAAACTTATTTTTATAGTAGGAGAAAAAATGGATTTAGCAGCATTTTTTAGGATAGCAATACCCATGGCGCTTGCTTTATTTTGTGGAGGGCTAATTTTAACAATCATAGTCATATTTGTAGGAAATTCCTTTTTTATCTTGAAAAATTGTTTTAAGAAAGAGGAAAATATAATAGAAGACTATGAAGGATCAAGCAAGTATAAAAATCTAAACCATGGAAGAGAAAAAAGGTTAGACAGAACTCTGCCAAAAGCAAGTTAGTGAGTCTGGAGTGTTACTGATTATTTTTCTTAAAAGTATAACCTCATAGCCATATTTATCCGCCCAGAAATTAAAATAAATTAATTTGTAATTACTGTTACATTATAATACAATAAATATTGTAACATGATTTACAATTGATTTTTCAAGTTACCTGGAGTCTGGCAAAGATACCGGAAATCTATTAAAAAAAATGTAATGATTTATACAGGTACTATATTTAAATTATCATATTACATGGCGGTGTAAAATAAAATGGATGAAAATATTAAAACTATCATTGAAAGCTACATAAGTTCATTTGAAGAGAAGAATGTAGAAAAAATATTATCATATTTTACAGACGATGCTTCCTGGATTGCGCCCTCAATATAAGATTCAGGGTAAAAATGAAATAGAGGAGTATATTCTTTGGTTGTTTAAAAATATTGAGGATATAAATTTTATCAATGATGGGATAGGTATAATGGTTAATGAGGATAAAGCTGTTTGCCAAAATATATTTGAAGCTAAAATTGGAGAAGTTAAAGTAAAAATACCAACTATGTTTATTTTTAGATTGAGGAATAATAAGTTCAGTGATCAATGGATCACAAACAATTGGTTTGAGTTTACCAAAAATAGTCCTGCAGAAACGGTTATAGATGAGATTGGAAATATTATGCACATGGGGTGGAGCAGGGATTACAGCAATTTATAAATATTTAATAATATGATTTTAAACTATTAACAGAAAAGCATTAGTTTTAGGTATCAACCAATTACTTTGCTAAACAGGAGAGGAGATTATTGTGGCAATATTCTGTAATAGAGAAATAATAGATGCATTAAAAAGTATCAGGTTTCCGAAAAGTAAGAAGGACATACTGAAACATATTGATAGTAATATCAGCGAAGCTTCCATGATCGCCTTTAACAAACTGGAGAACAAGATCTACAATGGTAATGATGAGATATGTGAGAACATTAAAATAGTTTGTGATCTTGAAATAAGAAGTGCATTAATGGAAATGGAGTTTCCTGTAACAAAAAATGATATCTTAGACTATGTAAGGTTCAGGAATCATTCGGATTTTGTAGTAAGCTCTCTTGAGGCTCTCCCGGATAAATATAAATTTGAAGGAATAGCAGATATTTGCAGGTAATAAATTACCCAATGTATTTTATTTTTAATTTTTATTAAAATATTTCAATACAATTTTTAGATGCAAATCACTCGAAACATCTATTCCCCAGGATGTTTTTTATTGTAAGGCATCCGATAATCCGGAAATATTTTTTCAATCAGTGGATAAAAAAGATTATAAGAAGTAAGGGGCATATTAAATGCCTGCATGATGTGATACCGGGGATATTTATTTTTAATTCTTATAATTAAAATAATATTTAAAGTATAAAATAATGTTAAAATATTATTAAAGTAATTTAATTTTATTAACTTTTTAAAAAAGACCTAAAAATGATAATATCTAGGACAAAGGAAAACTAAGGGGAAAATATGAGAATATTAGTAGTAGAAGATGAGAAAACAATTATTAAAGCTCATAGGTAAAAGACTTAAAGAAGAAGGGATATGCTTATGATCTTGCAAGTGATGGAAAAGAAGGATTAAATTTCGCTGAAGCAACTGAGTATGATGTTATACTCCTTGATATAATGCTTCCCTCCGTTGATGGTTTTACAATAATTCAAAAACTCAGGGCCAAGAATATTAGTACCCCGATAATAGTATTAACAGCAAAAAGCGCTGTCAAGGATAAAGTTAATGGTCTTGATTATGGTGCTGATGACTATATTACAAAACCTTTTTCTTTCGAAGAACTAATAGCCAGGATTCGGGCTATGTTGAGGCGGAAGTTGGATGAAAAGGAAACTGTTTTGACTTGTGGTGACCTCACTCTTGATTTAATCTCAAGGGAAGTTTACCGTAATAATAATTCTATTGAACTTACAACAAAAGAATTTGCCATCCTTGAGTATTTCCTCAGGAATAAAGGCAGGATCCTTACAAAATCCCAAATTGCAGAGCATGTATGGAATTATGAATTTGATTACCAGTCTAATATTATTGAGGTTTATATTAGATACCTGAGAAAAAAAATAGATGATGATTATGAAAAAAAGCTTATACATACTATTAGAGGTGTAGGTTATAAAATTAAATAGTACCATAAATAATCTTTCTATCAGAGCAAAGATAGCAATTCTATTCGTTTTCCTGTTTTTAGTCCTTAGCATTACATTCAGTCTCTTCATGTATAATTATCTGTCAGAAATATTATATCAAGTCGAAGAAGATATTATTGAAAATGAGATCTCATATGTAGTAAGTCATCTTGTAATTAAAGAAGAAAGTAATGATGGCCAGTATTCTCTTGGAACTCTTGAACTTTTAAGTTCAAAAACCAGGTTAATCATATTTGATTTATCAGAAAATATTGTATTCGGTGAATCAGAATCAGAAAACATCCCAGCTCCGGTTGATGATGAACAATTCGGAAGATTGACTACAATGGAAAATGAGGTACTGATCTATTATGATGAACCCATTTATTTTAGAAGTGAAAATATTGGATGGTTGAGGATCAGCCGTTCAGTATCCCATATCATAAAAACCCTCACTAATATAAAAATAGTTATATTTACAGCTACTCCCATATATATATTCCTGGCTACACTGAGCAGCTTGTTTTTAACCAGCAGGGCGCTAAAACCAATTGATTCAATAACAAAGACAGCAATCATGATAGAAAAGGGAGATTTATCCAGGAGGATCATTACATCAAAAGTAAATGACGAAGTGGGTAGACTGGCCGGGACCTTTAATAAGATGATAGAAAGAATTGATAACTCATTTAAAAAAGAGAAAAGATTCACCTCAGATGCTTCCCATGAACTAAAAACGCCTATTTCTATTATTTCAGCCACAGCAGAAGAAGCACTGAATAGAAGCAAAGGTGAAGGAGATTACAAAAAAGCGCTAAAGACAATTATTCAAGAAAGTAAAAATGTAAGTTTCCTGATATCCCAATTACTGTTCCTGGCAAGAAGTGATGAAGGAAAGGAAAGTTTAAATCTGGAAAAGATTAATCTGACATTGATAGTTGAGAGTATTGTAAAACAACTTAAAAATAAGGCAAAAAAGAAGGATATTAAAATATCAATAAATTTTAGACAGGACTTCAAATTAAAAGGAGATCAAACCCTTATTACCATACTTTTCTTAAACATTATTAAAAATTCTATAAAATATAATAAAAATGGCGGATCTATAAATATTAGTTTGTCTAAGAAAGATAATAATGTAAAAATATATTTTGAAGATAGTGGAATAGGGATCTCAAAGGAAGATCTGCCATATATATTTAACAGGTTCTACCAGGTAAGTAAAGCAAGGACTGGCAAAGGCTCCGGTTTAGGCCTTGCAATATCAAAAGAAATCATAGAACTTCATAATGGGCAAATAAACATCAAGAGTACAATAGGGAAAGGTACCCGGACAGAGATTTTGCTACCGCTAAATTAAGCGAAGAAGCTATTTTTAGCTAATATTCCAGGTCATTAATAATTCATAATACATGTCTATAATTCTCACCCATCCATAAACTTATTAACCTAATGAGATTAATTAGATATATTAAAAAAAATTAATTTTAAATTAATCAAATTTTAATAATTCTATTGCATAATTGATTTTTAAGATTAAGAAATATTAATGAAAATTTAATTAATTTTAATGAATTATTAATTAATAATTATTAAACAATATGAATGGAGAGGGGGAGTTATGTTTGGTTTAGGATGGCAAGAGCTGGTAATAATACTAGTGATCGCCCTGATTATTTTCGGTCCAAAAAAATTACCGGAACTCGGAAAATCATTAGGACAGGCAATTAGTGGGTTCAGGGATGGTTCCAAAAAGGCAACGGAATCCGTAAAAAAAGAAATAGGAGAAATTGAAAAAACACTGAAGGATAGTGTCGCACCAGAAGAAAAGGCAGGCAATTAATAGACTTGCAGAGTATATTTTTTTGTTTTAATTATTTTGAATTCAATGGTTTTTATTGCATTTAATCCATTAGGTCAACAGATGAATGGAATTGAATGCCTCGGAAAGTCAAGGTGAAATAGTAAAAGGTTCATTTAGATTATTGGTAAATAATATTTAAAGGAAAGGAAAGAGAGGTGAGAGAGTTGTCAATAGATACTAAAAACAATGTTGTTTTACGGATGATGGAAGATCTGGAAAGAGCATTACAGAAACCTGTAGAAGATAGAAGTTGGGGTATGGTTATTGATACTCAAAAATGCATAGGATGCAGTTCTTGTGCGATTGCCTGCAAGGCTGAAAATGTCACACCTGTTGGGGTAAGTTATATGGTGGTCTTTGATGAGGAGATCGGTACCTATCCTAATATAACCAGGAAATTTATAGCCAGGCCCTGCATGCAGTGCGAAAAACCATCATGTGTATCAGTTTGTCCGGTAAAAGCTACTTACAAGAGACCTGATAATGTGGTAGTCATCGATTATGAGAAATGCATAGGATGTAGATACTGTATAAATGCATGTCCTTACGGAGCGAGGTATGCTGATTTTGGTGAGTACTATACAGAAGGTACCCCGGAATTAATGGAATATGAGAAAAGAGAGTTTTACGAGTATGAAGGAACCAGTATAGGCAAGACCTGGAAAAGGGAAAAAACAGCTGTGATCAAGAAGTCACCTATCGGTAATGCAAGGAAATGTTCCTTCTGTATTCATAGAGTCAATAAAGGATTATTGCCGGCATGCGTAAATACCTGCCTGGGAAGAGCGCTGCATTTTGGTGATCTTAGTGATCCTAAAAGCGTGGTCAATGAACTTAAGGCTAGTAATAGTACGTCGAGATTAAAAGAAGAATTAGGAAATGAACCACATGTTTACTATCTATCTTAGGAGGTGATTTGAATGGAAAAGAAAGCGTCTAAATCTTATTGGGTCTATATGGGAATCCTTATTCCTATAACCCTTATCGGAGTTTCTGCAATAGTAATCAGGTTAGTCGAAGGTCTTGGAATTTCTAATATCAACAGTATTGTTACCTGGGGATTATGGATATCGTTTTATATCTTTTTTATAGGAATTTCAGCCGGAGCATTCCTGCTCTCTACTTTAGTTTATGTTTTTGGATTCAAACAATATGAAAAAACTGGCAAAATTGCAGTGTTTACAGCCTTGCTTGCACTTCTGGCTGGCCTGGGGTTTGTTTCAGTTGACCTGGGGCATATAGAAAGATTTTTCTATGTGTTTATCTCACCCAGTGCTACTTCAGTTCTTACCTGGGTTATTTATTTTTATACTGCCTATGTTGTTTTACTGATTCTAGAATTAGTATTCTTACTGAGAAAAAAAGCTTCTCCAGGCAGAATTAAAGGAGATAAAAAAGTTATAAAGATATTAGGAATCATTGGTATTCCAATAGCTCTTATAGTACACGGTGGGACCGGAGCGGTTTTTGCTGTGACAAAAGGCCAGGAATACTGGTTTTCAGGACTTTTCCCACTAATATTTATTATTTCAGCTTTAGCTTCTGGTGGCGCTATGATAGCAGCGCTTTATGCGTTTCTTGGTAAGAAAGATCCCAAGCATGCTGTTACAACCAGCGGGATTGCAAAAATAGCAGCCTGGTTTCTGATTTTCGATCTTGCTCTTATTTTTCTTGAATTTTTAGTTACCAGGTATGGTGGAATACCCGATGGCCTGAAAGTATTAGAAACTATTATAGCGGGACCTAACTGGTGGATATTTTGGATTATACAGATTCTTATAGGAGTTATTATTCCATTGATCATTATATTCAGCCCTATCGGCCGCTCACCAAAATGGATAGGGGCAGCAGCGATCTTTATAGTGATAGGAGTAATAGGAGTCCGTTGGAATATTGTAGTTCCCCAACTTTCTGTTCCCAGTTTTGAAGGGATCACAGAAGCCGTCAGCGATTCAAGAATAACAACCCAGTATGTTCCCAGCTTGATCGAATGGGGAAGCAGTCTTGGAATTCTAGGCATTTTTACAATTATATTTAGTCTGGGATACCGGGGACTTCCATTAGTTAATTCGGGAGAGAAAGGAGAAGTATAAATGAAAAGTAATAAGAAAAGTAATAAAATTACCAGAAAAGATTTTTTACTGACATCAGCTTTTCTTGGTAGCGTTGGTGCTGTAGCAACCAGCTGTAAAAAAGTAAGCGATAAGCTTGCAAATATTTCAAATAAATATGATGAAGATAAGGATTTTGTCTATCCATTGAGCCAACCGGAAAATATCATTTATTCTGTTTGCCTGCAGTGCCATATATCCTGTGCAATGAAAACTAAATTGCTGGATGGCATGCTGGTCAAGGTTGACGGGAATCCATACAGCGGGCAGAACATGATCTTTAATCTTGATTATGATCATTCGCCAATAAATGCTGCTGGTATTGATGGGAAGATCTGTCCGAAGGGACAGTCAGCCGTACAGACAAATTATGATCCTTACAGGATTATTAAGGTCCTAAAAAGAAGTGGTCCCAGGGGTTCAAACAAATGGAAGACCATATCTTTTGATAATGCGATAAATGAGATCGTAGAAGGCGGAAAGTTATTTTCTGATATCGGTGAAGATCAGGATATTGAGGGCTTCAAGGATGTTTTTGCTATTAGTGACCCTGATGTGATGAGTGAATTGAAGTCTGATGCATCAAAAGTCAGCAGCAAGGAAATGACTGTTAATGATTTCAAGAAAAAGCATAGCGGCCACCTGAATGGAATGATCGATCCTGACCATCCGGACCTTGGACCAATTAATAATCAATTGGTTTTCATGAATGGTCGTATTGAGCATGGACGAAAAGAACTTTCAGCGAGATTTCTAAAGGATGCTTTCGGATCGATAAATTGGTTTGACCATACATCTATTTGTGAGCAGAGTCATCATATTGCCTATGAAAGAACCACAAGGAAATATACTGTAGATAAGGAAGCAGGCACTGGAAGTTGGAGCAGTGGGAAAACGCATATGAAACCAGATCTTTTGAATTCTGAATTTGTTATCTTTTTTGGAACAGGTGCTTTTGAGGCTAATTTTGGGGTTGTTCCCATGGCCGAAAAAGTCACAAAGTCCCTGAGAGAAAGGAATTTCAAATTCGCAGTAGTCGATCCAAGATTTTCCAAAACTGCGGCAAAGGCAAAATGGTGGGTACCCATAGAACCTGGAAAAGATGGCGCATTTGGCCTTGGGATGATCAGGTGGATCATTGAAAATGAAAGATTTGATCTAAGGTTCCTGGAAAATGCTAATAAGGCTGCTGCAAATGCAGACGGCGAGACTAGCTGGACCGACGCCTCATACCTGGTAAAGATTGAAGGCGGGAAACCGACAAAGTACCTGAAAGCGGATGAAGCAGGTGTTGGAGAAGGTTACCAATTTGTAGTTTCACGTGATGGTGTACTTTCTGCTGTAACCCCGGGAGACGATGAAACGGCAGTTGAAGGAGACATTTTTGTTGAAACTAAAGTGGAAGGCATACTGGTAAAGACCTCTCTGCAAATACTGAAGGAATCTGCGTTTTCCAGGAGCCTCGGTGACTATGCTGACCTTTGCGGAGTAGACCAGGGTGTTATCGAAAAACTGTCAGATGAGTTTACATCGCATGGTAAAAAAGCAGTAGTTGAGTTTTACAGGGGACCTGTACAGCATTCCAATGGTTTCTATAATGCCCAGGCATTGATCCACCTCAATCTTTTGATAGGAAATATAGACTGGAAAGGCGGTCTTTCAAAAGGTGGAGGACACTGGCACGAGTTTGGTGATAAAGCTCACGGACCATATGAGATAGCAAAACTTCATCCTGGCAAGCTCGGAAATTTCGGTATTAGAGTAAACAGGGAAAAAGTGGATTATGCAAAGACAACACTTATTGATGAAGGTTATCCGGCAAAAAGGCCATGGTTTCCTCTCAGCAGTAATGTGTACCAGGAGATTATCCCGTCTGCCGGTGATGGATATCCTTACAATGTTAAGATCCTGTTTAATCATATGGGAGCCCCGACCTATTCCTGCCCCGCTGGACATAAGCAAATAGAGATACTCAAAGATGTTAAGAAGATTCCTCTATTTATTTCCAGTGATATTATAATCGGTGAGACCAGCATGTATGCTGATTATATATTCCCTGACCTTACCTTTATGGAAAGATTTGCCACTCCTCATGTTACACCTGATGTGCAAACAGTGACAAGTAAAGTCAGACAGCCGGCAGTTTCACCGGCAACAGAAGTTGTAAAAATTGATGGAGAGGAAATGAATATTTCCATGGAAGCGATACTACTCGCCATTGGGAAAAAGCTAAATCTTTCAGGGTTTGGGAAAAATGGATTTGCTGATGGGATGGACCTTAAGCGTCCCGAAGATTATTACTTGAAATTGGTAGCCAATCTTGGTTATGGAGACAAGGCCGAAGCAGAGGATATAGTACCTGATGCCTCCAATGAAGAGATTGAATTATTCAAACAATGCCGAAGATTTCTTCCAAAGACAGTTTTCGACTATGAGAAGTGGAAAAATGCTGTAAAACCAGAGGATTGGAAGAGAACAATATATGTACTCAACAGAGGTGGCAGATTTGAACAGTTTGCCAAAGCATATAAAGGAGACTATCTGGCACATCAGTTTAAAAATTCATTCAGGTTCTATCTTGAAGATGTGGCTAAGGTCAAGCATACAGGTACTGGGGAGAACTTTTCCGGTTATCCAATCTACAATGAACCGAAAGACTCCGGAGGAAATAAACTGAAAAACAATGGTTATGACCTGCAGCTTAATACCTATAAGGAGATCTCCCATGGACATACCAGGACTATTTCAAATTATTGGAATCTTTCTCTTATGGACGAAAACTGGGTTATGATCAACAGCCTTGATGCAAAGAAAAAAGGACTCAGGGATGGCGATATGGTAAAGATTACTTCCATTTCCAATCCTGATGGGATCATTGATCTTGGAAATGGTGAGATTATCGATTTGACTGTCAAAGTCAAAGTAGCCGAAGGAGTAAGACCTGGTGTAGCAAGTGTGTCTCATCACTTTGGGCACTGGGCATATGGAGGAAAAGATGTCGAGGTTGACGGGATATCCATTAAGGGAGATAAAAGAAGGATTAAAGGTATCACTCCAAATCCTTTAATGCTGATCGATCCTATTTTAAAGAATGTCGGAATCAGCGACCCTATTGGAGGAAGTGCATCATTTTTCGAATCCTTTGTTAAATTAGTTAAGGTTTAATTTGTAAAATGCCTTTTGAGTGGTGGAAAACTTTAATAAAAGAAGTAAGTGTAAATGGGGAAAATTGCCTCAGGAATTACAATAATACAGGGTGCAATAAATGTGAAAAAGAGTGCACTGTTAAGGCAATTTCCCTAAATACTGATGGTATTGAAGTGGACCATGGAAAATGCAATCTCTGTGGAGCTTGCAGTGGTGCATGCCCCACAGAGGCTATTCCTGTAACTTTTGAACCCTATGGATTTTTAAAGGACCGGGATTTCATTTATCTTTGTCCTAAATCACTGGGACAGGATTACTCATACTGTCTTGGCTGGATGAGCACTGAACATGTTTTATTCAAAGCATCTGGAAGTGAGGTGGAAAGAGTCATCATCTCACCTGGAAATTGCGGTGATTGTATTCCTGGAATAGATAAGATCTTAAGAAAAAAAGTCAGGCTAAGCCGGCAGTTTATTAATAACTTTTCCAAAAGAAAGGATATTATCTATAGGCCTCAGTCGGATGGTCTTCTGGAAAGAAGTGAGGTAATCACTTTTTTTAAAGAAAAGACTTTAGAAAATTTAAAGGAACAATTTTCTAAAACTCTGCCAGGTAAGATATATTTCCGGAAAAAGAGACTTCTGCTGTCAGCTCTTAAGAATCTGGGAGAAGTAAAAGACGATAAGATCAAAGCTGCGATTTCTACATGGTCAGAGGTAGAGATAGAAAAAGAAAAATGTGATTATTGTGGTATTTGTTCCAAACTTTGTCCATCAAAAGCGCTTTTTACTCATTTGGATGATGAAAAGGAATATTTACTCCAGAAACCTTCGAAATGCTTTAAATGTGGATTATGTGAAAAGATCTGTCCACAGGAAGCTATCAGTTATAAATCTTTTAACAGTATAAAAACTTTTGTAGAGGAAAAAAACAATTTTTTGATAAGGGGTAAGAGTAAAAGATGTTTAAGCTGTAATAGTATGTTCCTGGACAGGGATGAAGAGACTTTATGCACTAATTGTAAAAAATCCGGGGAAATCAAGAAAGATATCAGGGGAATCCTGGAATCCATAAGTAAATAGAAAAAATATGCTTTAAGATATAAAATAAATAAAGAAAAATATAATTTATAAAATGAAAAAAGGCGGCATATAAGATGAATAAGTTTATATTATCTGTAATCGGCAAAAGCGGCAGTGGCAAGACAAGGCTGCTGAAAAAACTTATTCCCGAAATGGTAAAAAGAGGCTATAAAGTGGGAAGTATAAAGCATACTCACCATCATGACTTCGAAATAGATAAACCCGGTAAGGATAGCTGGGAACATCAAAATGCAGGGAGCAGATTCTGTTGCAATATCTTCAACAAAAAAGTTTGCTTTTATTAAAAAAATGGACGAAGAGATGCCTGTCAAAGACATAATCTCTAATTGTTTTAGTGATGTGGACCTGATATTGGCTGAGGGTTTTAAGGGAGAGGATTTTCTTAAAATAGAGGTTTTAAGAAATATTAAACCAGCTGAACAAGTTTCACAATTTTCATTATCTTCACCACTATTACTGGTTATCAGTGACATACATTATGAATTACCTGTTCCAGTTTTCAATTCCGGGGAGGTGAAAAAGGTAGCAGATATTATAGAAAAAAAGATGAATGAGTTCTATAAGAATCTGAATATTGAATATTTGTGCTCAATGGTCAATTAGTCCTGAGCAGTAAAATAATTAAAAATTAAATATTTCTCCGACTTAAATCCTCTAAAGCAATTACCTGATACTGATTTATATATTGCCAGGAGATTTGAGCGAAAGGGTTGATTTGGAAACGAAAAAGCCTCCCGATATTGGAAAGGAGATCATGGATAGCTATATAAACGCCAGCATCTCCTTGCTGGTTTTTTGTATTTATAGATGAAGTTAATAAAACAGAGTGTAGAATTTGGTTCGATGTCAAAATTAAATAAAAATATGTGTAAAAATATTGAAAATACCAGGACAAAAGTATATAGATATGGCCTGGTCCTTGTAATATCCTTAATTATTGCATTTATATGTATTTTCTTATTATCCTGCAGCGGAAATAATAATTATGAAAAAGTGTTACTGGCTACCACTACCAGCACCTATGATTCCGGACTGCTGGATGAATTGATCATAGGATTTGAAGAAGAGTCTGTCTACAGAATAATCCCAATTGCTGTTGGTACAGGTGAAGCCCTGGCAATGGGAGAAAAAGGTGCTGTAGATATTATTCTTGTGCATTCCCGGCAGGCAGAAGATAGCTTTATGGAAGCAGGGTTCGGGGTTAACAGGAAAGATGTTATGTATAATGATTTTGTAATAGTGGGTCCCAGGGACGACCCGGCCGGCTTAAATGGTCTTTCTGTAATAGAGAGTTTAAATATCATTTCAGAAAAAGAAATATTATTTGTTTCCCGGGGAGATAATTCAGGCACCCATATAAAAGAATTGCTTTTATGGGAAGAAACCGGGATCAAACCTGCGGGAGATTGGTATATCGAAAGCGGCCAGGGTATGGGGTTTACACTTGGAATTGCTGATGAAAAACGTGCCTACACTTTAACCGATCGTGGAACTTATGTTTCTTCAATTGATTATTTGTCATTGGATATATTAATAGAAGGAGATAAGATCCTATTTAATCCTTATGGTATTATCCAAATAAATCCTCAGAAACATAAGGATTTGAATATTAATCATAAAGGAGCATTAGCTTTTATTAAATATATTACAGGGCAAAGAGGACAGGAAATTATAGAAAATTTTGGTATGGAAAAATACGGCCAGCACTTATTTTTTCCATACTCTTAAAAAACGGGGTTATATATGAATATTATTTGGGACGGCATTAAACAGGCAGCGGTATTATTATTTACCGGAAACAGGGAAGTTTACGGGATTCTCCTGATGACTATCAGGGTTTCCGGATTATCTTTAATATTTTCAATACTTATTGGTATTCCTTTAGGAATCGAGATCGGATTAAATAAATTTCGCGGAAAGAATCTGGTCATGACAATAGTAAATACAGGCATGAGTATCCCACCTGTGGCAGTAGGATTAATTATTACATTGATAATCTGGAGAAGCGGTCCACTTGGTAATTTGGAACTGATGTATACTCCTACAGCTATGATAATAGCCCAGATCATTATTGCTTCCCCCATAATTACCGGAATCACTATAGCTGCGGTACACCAGGTAAGCGACAAGCTTATCCTGCAAGCTAAAACACTGGGAGCTAACAGGATCCAGATGCTCTGGATATTATTAAAGGAGATCAAATTAGCTATCCTGGTTGCAATATCAGCCGGTTTTGGAAGAGCTATTTCAGAAGTAGGAGCAGTATTGATAGTTGGTGGAAATATAATGGGTAAGACCAGGGTCCTTACCACAGCTACGATCCAGATGATGAGAATGGGTAAATATGATGTAGCAATTGCACTGGTTGTTATCTTGCTTTTATTATCATTTGGGATAAATTTATTAATTAACACTATTCATAGAAAAGAAGGGATCCCATGGATGCCAAGATCTTAAAAATAGCTGATTTAAAAAAAGAATATGAAGGCAATTTCAAATTAAATATCCCTGAACTATATTTAGAGCGAAACAAGATCTTATCGCTTATCGGGCCAAATGGTTCCGGAAAGTCTACCCTGCTCAAATTGATAGGTTTGCTGGAAAAACCTGATGAAGGGAGCATTGTTTTTAATGGAGAAAATATTTCCGATAGCAGGGCAGACCACATAAGAATAAGAAAAGAAATGGTTATTGTCTTCCAGGAATCAGTACTTTTTAATACTTCGGTCTACAATAATATATTAATGGGCCTGAGAATAAGGAAGATAAACCTTCCTGAAGTGAAAGAAAAAATGGATTATCTGATACGAAAACTAAAAATTGAAAAACTTCTTAACAGGAGTGTTAAAAATCTTTCAGGAGGGGAAAGGCAGAGAGTCTCCCTGGTCCGTGCTCTTGTTTTGGACCCTCAGCTGCTGCTGCTGGATGAACCCCTGGCAAATATTGATCAACCGTCCAGAGAGGACCTGAGGGAAGACCTGTTCGAGATCCTTAAAAATTCAGGAAGATCGATAATTTATGTTACACATGACAGAAATGAAGCCCTGGTCCTTTCTGATGACATTGCGGTGATAAATAAAGGCAGGATAGAGCAGTTTGGTTTGAAAGAGGAGATCTTTAAAAGACCAGTTAATGAGTTTACTGCAAAGTTTGTAGGAGTGGAGACATTGATCTCCGGAACGGTAAGTGAATGCAGGGGAAATGTATGTACTGTAAAAATAGGTAGTAATGGTGATAAAGCTTTTGTATCGGACCAGGCCCAACCCGGATCAAAGGTAATGCTGGGTATCAGGCCTGAAGCAGTTATATTATACAGCATTAACCTGAAGCCGCAGGAGTCTTCTGCAATGAATTTATTTATTGGCAGGATAACCGAAATAAAAGATATCGGATTATCTAAAAAAGTTAGTATTGACTGCGGATTTGATCTTATTTCATTTGTTACGGAAAACTCGGTAGACAGATTGGGTCTTGCCGTAGGAAAGAAAATATACGCTGGAGTCAAGGCGAGTTCAATTCATATGTTTAAAGATTAATATAATAATAAACCGGGTGCAATATATATGCAGAAGAAATTAATAGATGGATATGAAAGAAAAATAGATTATTTAAGACTTTCTATTACAGACAGGTGTAATCTGAGATGTACATATTGCATGCCTGAAAGCGGAGTTGAATCATTAGACAGGGAGCAATTGCTTACTTATGAGGAATTGATAAGAATATTAAAAATATTGGCAGATGTCGGCATAAGGAAGATAAGACTGACTGGGGGAGAACCACTTCTCCGGAGTAATCTTATATCTTTGTTGAACAGCATAAATAAAATTAAGGGAATTGAAAATATTTCACTTACGAGTAATGGTATTTTATTAAAAAAATATGCTCATCAACTTTACGGTGCCGGAGTTAAGGGACTTAATATAAGCCTGGATAGTTTGGACCCCGCGAAATATAAAACAATCACAAGGGGAGGAAGTATCGATAGGGTGATCCAGGGAATAGATGAAGCATTAAGGGTAGGTTTTGAATCTGTAAAGGTAAATGTAGTGCTTACAAGCTTGATAGAAAAAAAAGATATAATTGATTTTATTAAGTTTAGTATGGAAAAATCAATTATTGTCAGGTTTATTGAGATGATGCCTGTGACGGGCTTAACAGCTATTGAATGCAATAAAAATATTTTAACTCCCGGTGATCCAAAGCTTAAGGTAAAAGATATCTTTTCCATAATGGGTGAATTTGGAAACTATATCAAGGAGGAGGAAGCTGTCGGATACGGTCCTGCTGTTAACTATAAGATGCCGGAGGGTAAAGGTAAAATTGGGTTTATACTTAATGAAAAGACAGCTTGCACTAATTGTAACCGCATAAGGCTTACACCCCGGGGTGGTATTAAGTTATGTCTCTTTTCTTCTCAGGAATGGGATTTGAGGGAAAGTATAAGGGGTGGATGTTCTGATGGAGAGATCAAAAATAATATTTTGGACCATATTAAGGTTAAGCCTATAAATAGGGAACACGAGCAAGCAAATAATAATGAAGTGTCCAGGGTTTCTCATTATATGAATACGATCGGGGGCTAAAATAAATTAAAAATTGATATTTAATATATTTTTAAAGAATTTATTTAAAAGAATAACTGATTGGAGAAATTGGATCATGAAAAGCGAAGGAAAAATAGAATCAATAAATATTAGTAAAGACAAGGGCCAAAAAAAAACGCGGGTAGAGGAAGTTTATATAAATGAAGATGGTATAGAGGGAGATGGACACAGCGGGAAATGGCACAGGCAGATCAGTTTACTGTCCAGGGAAAGCATCCAGCAAATAAATAAAAAAGGAGCAAATGCAAAGGCCGGGGATTTTGCTGAAAACCTGACGATTAGCGGAATCGATCTAAAGAAAATAAAAATTGGGGATATTTTATCTATTGAGGGTAGGGATAAGATTGAATTGATGGTGACTCAAATTGGCAAGGAATGCCATAATCCATGTAATATTTTCCATCAAGTAGGTTACTGCATAATGCCCGAAGAAGGTATATTCTGTAAAGTCATAACAACGGGAAGGATTAAAACAGGTGATAATGTATATCTTTAGTTTTTTGCATCGGGCAGTACCTAAAAAACAGCTCCGGTATTTAATAATAGACTTTTATTGAAAATGGCTATTAAAACTAATATTATACATCATTTATTAATAGCCTCTACAATATTTACTTAGATCACTTTTACAAATAAATTATAAAATTATATGCAGCGCAGGACAAAATATGATTAAATGAATATTAGAAATTATAATTAAAATAATAATTATAGATATTATCTAAAAAAGGAATTTTAATGAGAGTGCTTATTGTAGAAGACGAAGTTTATCTTTTAAGGATTCTAAAAAAAAGATTGAAAGAAGAAGGTTATGCTGTAGACACTGCAGCAGATGGTGAAAGCGGCAGGGACTTTGCAGTTTCTGTTACTTATGACTGTATAGTCCTGGATATCATGCTGCCAGGTAAAGATGGTTTTACTATTCTTAAAGAATTAAGAGCAAAGAAGGTAAAAACACCTGTTCTGATCCTGACAGCTAAAGACACGACAAATAATAAAGTCAAGGGACTGGATCTTGGAGCAGATGACTATCTTGTAAAACCATTTTCCTTCGATGAATTTTTAGCAAGACTCAGGGCACTTCTAAGAAGGCAATCTAAAGATAAAGTAAATGTATTAGAAATTGGAGATCTAAAAATTGATAAAAATACGAGGACTGTGAAACGTGGTGGAAAGATCATAGAGCTCACCTATAAAGAATATGCAGTTTTAGAGTATCTATTAAGAAACAAGAACATAGTCTTAAAGAAATCCCAGATCGCAGAAAATATATGGGATTACAGTTTTAATTATTCTTCTAATATTGTAGAAGTATATATAAGATATTTGAGAAGAAAAATAGATATCGGCTTTGAAAAAAAGCTTATTCACACAATCAGGGGCGTTGGATATGTGATAAGGGAAAAATGAAGAAACTAACCATAAAAGCAAAAATAACAATATGGTTTTCATTACTTTTTTTATTTCTACTGTGTATATCAAGTTTCTTACTGTATCTCGCAATATCTGAGATTTTATTCCAACAAGAAGAAAAAATAATAGTGGATGAAGCTTCTCATTCAGCCTCACACCTGGTTTCTAGTACTGATGAAGAAGAAAACATCCATATATTTGAACCACATGAATTGGTGACTGCAGAAACAAAGATCACTATTTTTTATGAGGATGGTGAGATCTCAACAAATGAAATGGATCCGGCACTGATCGAACTACCAATACAAGGTGGTACTATAAGAGAAGTAGAAATAGAAGATAATATATGGCTTGTTTACGATCATCCGGCCTCTGTCGATCAGGATATTGAATTGTGGGTAAGGGTAGGCCGTAATCTTAATAATATATCAGTTGTCCTTAAAAATATAAGAATCTTTATATTTGCTTCTATACCTTTTTTCCTGGTTTTCACAATTGGTATTAGTTATGTCGTCACAAACAAGAGCTTATCTCCAATTTATCAAATAATAAAAATAGTAAAAAATATTAAAAGAGGCAGTATTTCCCAGAGACTGGAATTATCCGGGTTTACCGGTGAAGTGGGAATTCTTGCTTCTACTTTTAATGAGATGCTTCAAAGGCTTGAGGATGCATTTACAAGAGAAGCAGAGTTTACCTCTGCTGCCTCCCATGAACTCAGGACACCAATAACCGTTATTATGGCCCAGGCCGAAGAACTTTTATCAGGAAATAAAATAAATAGTGATCAAAAAAATGCGGTAAGGGTAATATTAAACCAGAGCAAGAGGATCAGTTTATTGGTCTCACAATTGCTGACCCTGGCTAGGGATTATCAGGAAGAATTTAAAATAAACTTTGAGATCATAGACCTTGGAACACTTATCGATGATATTGTTGAAGAAATGAAGTTAGCTGCAAAATCAAAAAGAATAAAGATTATATTTGAATCAGGAAAGACTATAAAAATAAGAGCGGACCAGGTATTGATAACAACACTTATTATCAATCTTATAAATAATTCAATTAAATTTAATAAAAAGAATGGTAATATCAAAATTGTTTTATCAGAAGAAGATAGTTTTGTAAAAATTCAAATTGAAGACAGCGGGATAGGGATTGCAGAAAAAGAACTGCCACTAATATTTAAAAAGTTTTACAGGGTTGATAAAATAAGAACCGGGAAAAGCTTTGGTCTGGGTCTATCGATTGTAAAGTGGGTCATAGATGCTCATAAAGGACATATTGTGGTAGATTCTAAAATAGGTATTGGAACAAAAGTGATAATACGCCTGCCTGTTAATATTTGAATTGATATAATGGTCGATCTAATTATATTTTATTTTTAGTTCCTGGAAACTGATAGCTCTCTTTGTTTTTCAAGATGTCTTTCAACCAGGTCTTTTAAAGTACGGGATTCCAGGACTTCCATATTACATCTGCCCATTTCTTCCCAGATCTCTTGTGTGACACAAAAATCGTATCTCGGACAGATTTCCGGATTATCAATACATTCTACAGGATTCAATGAACCCTCTAATGCGGTAATAATATCACTCAACCTTATTTCTTCCGGAGGTTTTGCAAGAAGATAACCGCCGTGTGCACCCCTTGTGCCCATTATCAGTCCGGCTATCTTCAAGGGTAATACGAGCTGGCTAAGGTATTTCATGGAAATATCCTGTGATTCAGCTATTTCCTTTAACAGGGTAGGTCCGTTACCATCTCTTAGACCTAATTCTAACATCATCCTGGTACTGTATCTTCCTCTGGTCGATATTTTCATTTCTAGCACCTTTCAAGCTATGATAAGCTCTTAAATTATATATTAATGTAAACATTAAAATATTTTAATGTTTACATTATATGCTTTTATTTGAATCAATAAAAGAGAATATTTATTAAAAAAGATTAGTGGCTAAAATTGTATAGTATTGGAAAGTGTGCAGGGTGTCCTCCTGAAAGGTAAATCATTTATTATAAATAGCAGCATAGTTTTGTTTCAGGTAAACAATAAGGATCCGGGGGCGTTCTGATATTTCAATATATTATTATATTTTGGACCGGAAGTATCATTTGTATTAATAATCGTCTCTGGTAGTATGGAGGCCGGGAGATAATATGATATTTAAACAAATTGAGTCCGGAGGCGACAGAAACTATTCGTACCTTATTGCATCTGAAGAGACTATGGAAGCAGCACTCATAGATCCTTCCCCGGATCCCCTCAAAGTTTTAAATCCAGTAAGGGAAACAGGGGTGGAAATAAAGTATATTATTAATACTCATTCACATTATGATCATTCCTGCGGGAATGATAAATTTAACGAAGTCGGAAAAGGGTCACCTGTTACTTTTATTAATTGTACGGATGAGACAAGAATAAGAGATGGCGAAACCATAGGACTGGGAAGCCTTTATCTTGAATTAATACATACTCCGGGACACACAGAGGACTCAATATGTATAAAAGCAAAGGATAAGCTGATGACAGGGGATACCCTTTTCGTCGGAAAAGTAGGTGGTACCTATGGTAAAAAAGATGCAAAAGCAGAATTTGAGAGTTTGAAAAAACTCATGCTCCTTCCTCACGATACTCAGGTTTGGCCAGGTCATGATTATGGAGAAAAACCATCTTCGACTATTGGATTTGAACTTAAAAACAATCCCTTCATAAAGAGACTTGACGACTTCAATGATTTCTTGTGGTTAAAACAAAACTGGCCAAAATACAAACAAGACCATGGAATAGGATAATAATAAGTCCGTCAGCGGGATCTATATTAAGGAGAACATGTTTTCTACCAGAGATGAGATGCACTGTTATTGTGGATAGTTTTTAATATAAATACAGCATTAATGACATTATTGCCGGTTATTGATCGAAATGATAACAAAAATAGCATTTGACAAACGAATATATAGAAATTATACTCAAGATTCTCTTTCGTTTAATGATATTTTGCTAAGAGTAAAGGTTCTACTGTTACCTCTTTAAAAAAATATTGTCAAGCTTAGGGAAATAATATTGTTTTAAGGAGGAAAGAATGGAAGGCAACAAGCTATATGTGGGTAATTTTAAGTATGCTACCACAGAAGAACAGCTTGAAGAATTATTCGCTGAACACGGACAGGTTGTTAAAGTAAACGTGATCGGGAATAAAGGTTTTGGTTTTGTCGAAATGTCAGACAATGCTGGAGCAGAAAAAGCAAAAGAAGCATTAGACGGATCAGATTTAGACGGCAGGACATTAAGAGTTGATGAAGCTCGTCCACAAAAACCAAGAACTGACGATAGATACTAAGACATAAAAATCGGTATATGAATTATAGAAATATAAGCCATATACCGATTTATTTTTTACACTTGACCTATCTTAGCTATTTAATCTGATAATATACATTCAAGTATCCAGCAGAAACAAGCATGGTTCAGGTCATGTTGGATCCTTAAGCATTATTATCATATTTCCAGATATACTCTTTAAACTCATAATATTTCTTGAATCCAAGTTTACAGTAAAGATGATAACCCATATCAGACGCCTGAAGGACACCAATATTATAGCCAAAAGTTTGAGAAAACTTAAGTGCATATGCGACCATGGAAGCACCTACTCCCTTTTTTCTCCAGTCTGGTACTGTAGTAATATTGTCCAATCCAGCAGCTTCTGAACCCATAAAAATAGCAGAGGTTGCGACAGCTTCTCCATTTACGATTCCTGTAAATCTTACCCAGGGTTGAGTCTTGCAGTATCCAAGCGATCTCTCAAATCGATATATACTGGAAAAGTTTTTACCATTTTCATTGAAACCTTTAAGGCAGGTATGGACCCATTTCTCAAGTTTTTTTTTATTATCGACTATTTCTATCTCAAAACCATCAATATGCTTGAAATTATTTTTTATATCCCGGATCTCAATTGCCATACTCATCATGTGGTCATCATATTTAAAACTATTTTCTTCCAGGACGGCCCCTATATTATGGGGTCTGGAAGATGGACCTATTAGCCAGAGGAGGGATGTCTTTTTTGATCTTCCGAATTTGATAAGATCCTTGATCTGCTTTTCAAGATCCCCGGGATCAAAATTATAAAAAATAACACAATTAAAAAAAGGAAGAGGAATATGTGAAAGAAATTTTATGATATTTTCATTATCAGTAAGACTGGTTCTCCGGGACCTTCCATAAAATCTTATTTGTTCAAAGAGATTCCTCTCTATTATTTTTATTATTTTATTATCCGGAAGCTCTTTTATAGATCCCAGCATCAAACTCCCATATTTAGTACTTTCATTGCTCTCTCAGTAAAATAGGTTTAAATAGCCAAAAACATAATAAGGCCCAAGATCCTCAATATGCAATCGATCATCGATTACCTGACTATAAAAGGTATGGCTATTGCGATTGCCCCGATAAAGACAACGGTCAGGATAAATAGATTGTACCTGGTATTGTAATTTAAGAGCAAGGATTTGTCATAATAACCGGATACTTTCTGGTCATCATACATTTTTATGAGGCCGCCGATGAGTTTGCCGCGGGTCTCTTTCCCCTTCAACAGGCCGATTATGACTATAACATTTACAACTATCACTAACGCAACGAGTATAAACATGACAATAAATAGATCAACTTCATCTCTGGAATTTCCAGCCATACCTGTGTTTACCCCAAGGGCAAGCAGGTTTAGAAAAATTGCTGTAATGATGAATATGATATCGGTGCGCGTGTTTTGATGGAGCTCTGAAATAATGTGTTTATGGACTTGCTCGAGCATTTTAGATTCCTCCTCATTTGAATATAATTTTTAGAAATATATACAATATGGAATCATTATAGCAATTTAAATCCTTTATATGTATATATGCCTGGTAAGAAAGTTTGAATGTATTTTTCAGAAAATATAAATTATCATAGAATAATATTATTGTCCTAATGTAATGGATGATCTGTTTTATATAAATTAATTATTAGCTCATTTAATTTTAAGCAGGGAGTAAAATTGGAAATTGAGAAGAAAAAATACTGGCTTTTATTATACGGACTGATACTTGGCATAATATTCGACATCCTCTTCTACAATAAAACTCTGGGGATATCTTATCTTATTTTTATATTAGTGATAATAACAGTCATTATATTGATCTTCCTTAAAACCTATAATAGCCTGGAAAAGAAAGCCTGGGTGTGGGTAGCACCAGCGATATTTCTATCTATTACATTTTCCATATATTCAAATCAAATATTGAAGATCTTAAATTTTATGATCATCCCGTATCTTATGATTATGCTTATTGCTTGTGTCTCAAAGTTAAATAGAGCAGACTGGGCTGATTTAAGATTTCTGGCAGATTTTGCCAAAAGGGTATTTGTCCCGCTAAAGTATATACATATACCCTTTATTACATTTTTTAGGATGACAGAGGGGAAAGAAGGAAAGAAAGGAAGGATAATTACAAGGATAGCCCTGGGCTTGATCATATCAATACCCATACTGGCTTTGATAATCTGGCTTCTCTCATCTGCTGATATCATCTTTAAAGATATGTTTCTTGATATTCCTGTCTCAAGGATCATAAAACACTTTTTTGTGATATTAGCAGTCTCGATCTATGCTATCTGTTTTCTCTGGTCAATACTTAAGTCTTATGACGAAGAGAAGAAGCCGTCCTATTCAAAGATAAAGTGGAAAAAGTTTTTGGATCCGGTAGTGCTGATAACTATTATATCCTTATTGAATATTGTATATACTGTTTTTTCAGTGATCCAGTTTACTTATCTTTTTTGGGGGAGAGACTTTTATACTTCCTTCTTCATATACCTATGCCGAATATGCAAGGCGCGGGTTTTTCGAACTTGTAGCAGTATCAGTAATAAATTTTATAATCATTTTAATAGCAGTTTCTTTTATCCGAAAAGAAAACAGGAAGGTTCATCTGGCAAGCAAAGTCTTGCTTTCACTTTTAGTGGGTCTCACTTTTGTTCTGCTTATATCAGCATTTTACAGAATGGTCATTTATGAAAAGGCATATGGATTTACATATCTCAGGATTTTTGTTCAGGCCTTTATGGTTCTTTTGCTTTTTCTTTTTATTATAAACATTATATATATCTGGTACACAAAACTACCTATCATAAAATCATATTTTGTGATGACTTTGATGGTTTATATGGTTCTTAATTTTTCCAATGTGGACCGGGTGATCGCCAGAAATAATATTGACCGCTATATTGAAACAGGGCAGATCGATGTGGAATATCTAAAGGGTCTTTCATATGATGCTATTGGTGAGATGCAAAGACTGGTGGATATTGATCTAAAAAGTAAAAGTCCAGGAATCAGGCCGCAGGATATTAAGGACGAAATACTGGTATTTTTTAAAGATAAAAAACTTGAACTCGAAACTCAGGAGCACTGGCAAAGTTTTAATATCTCAAGATACAAAGCATCCCGGGTCATCGATAAATATGTAGAATGATCCCAGGATATTTTGCTGTTTGCCCTGGATCTATTCACCTCTCAATTTGGGTGAATTAAACCAGGATCCGGCAATCTCTATTTTGTCACCGGTTTTTTGAAATGAGATTGTCACCACTACATCTTCTGTCTCCCTGGAATATCTTGCATTATAAGCTATCAAGATATAGCCGCTCTCTTTTTTGGCCTGATCAAGTTTTTTTGAACCTGGTTCATATATGCCAATGATACCCTCGATCTGGTCGACAAAGCTAAAAAACTCCCCCTCAGGTAAAGCTTCCTTCATTTCTTTACTCAGGTTCTGGGAGAAGCTATTAAAATCCCTATTATTTATAGCAATAAGATAGTCCTCAGAGGCCCTGGCTGAAAAATCAATATATTCCTGGTCCACCTGATTTGCTGAGCAGCCGATTACCGGGAGAATAAAAACCAGACATACTATAAAGAGAAATAGTTTAATTGTTTTATTATTTGTCATTTTTATTCCTTTCGTCATTATTTAATTCTATAAGTTATGTTGTGTAATGATAATTATCTCTCATATTCTATTTTAAAGATCACTTAAAGGTATACCACATATCAATATTGAAGAAATGCTTTAGTTCTTAGACTTGATCATAAATCGAATCAAAATATTTAAGCTCATTACTATTACCGCACTCAATACCTGTAGAATATGAGATATTTCCTGTCATGTCTAATATATTATTGGAAAAATGGCCATTCTTCAGGTAGCCTGATATGAGTTCATAAATTTATCCGCTTCATCAAGAGCCCTGTCATAAAGGTCCCAGAATGATTCATTCGAGCTGTAGCCTGCATTGCATGGATGTATCCATTTGCGGTGGTCAAGGTTCAAATAGTCCATTCCCTTCTTGAGCCTGCGAGGGATCATGGAAGAAGTTATTTCATCCCGGGTGCCCATTATTAGTTCCAGCAACCGGTATAGTAAAAATTTTAATCCTAATGGATCGTAAAGATTTTTTAACACCGAGGAGATATCATGAATAGCCGAGGTCACCTGTTTAGGAGTGATCATTGTATTGTATACTTTGTCCAGCATAGAGACATAATAGTCTATAAGGACAGGCTCAAACCTTTTCCCTGTAGAGATGAGCTCAAAACTTTTAAAACTCACAGGAGCGATCCCTCTCTTTAATAGTGAGAAATAGTCTATAGTGCTTTCAAGTCTCCTGTGATGATTATAATATTTCCTTGTAGCTTTTGTCAGGCCATTGTCTATGCCTGCGCTATAGTGGATCAATGGATGGGTTTTTCTATCAAGGGAGTAGTGACACAAATAACCTGCAAGATAGGTCAAGAGATCGTAAAAGCCGGTACTTCCTCTCAGACCATCAAGATAATCAAAACTATTTTTAAAAAAAGTGTCGACCAGGTTTTCATGCATTATAGTGCCAAGTTTTTCGACACCGTCATATTTTATCCAGGGTTTTGCCTTATAATAAAAGAATATGTCAGGACCCTGGCACCCAGGTAGAAAAGATCGATCCTGGAAGATATCTCATTTTTCAATATCCGGTCTTTTATATTCCTTAAAGTATCTTCCGCAAAAAAGCTATGCGTGATAATAGCCGGCAATTTATCAGCCTCCTTATATTTTTATCTCTACCCGGGATTTCAATATATTACTATATTGACAGTTAAATATTTATTACCAGGTGCCAGGATTAAATTATATAATCATTTTGCCAATAAAATAAATATAATTTATGAATATAGTTTAAATATATTGATCATGATCAATATATTAGCATGGCTTAAAATATGGCATATTGAGCATAGGAATACTTTTTATTATTGGATTTACACTGCTTCTCAGGACAGGTAGGACGGACCAGGCAAATCAAACTAATGATTCTTAAACCCTGGATTTTAATTTGATCTTTAAGTAAAAAGGGATAAGGATTGTGGACAAAAATAAAACTCCAAGTAATCTTTTACCATAGTTTGCACCTTAGGTTAATCAACTCCTTGGAGTCCTAAATTAGAACTTTTCTAAGGGACTTTCCAAAATCCGGTTTACTATTTAAGCTCTTTCAAACTTAGATTTTAACTAAATTCTAGACGTTGCCTTCTGTTCTAAAGTAATATTTAATCTATCAAATCTTCAAAAATTTGTCAATAGTAAATTGAAAATATTTTTAATTTTTTTAAAGATCCGGCAAGTTTCTTGATCGTTTTCACTCCGTAATTATAATAAAAAGAAAAAATAATAATTCGCTGAACCAGTGTTTCTATTTTTATTGATCAGGAGAAGGAATAATTTCAAACATTGATGAATATTTATAAAAACATTGAAAATAATTAATTCGATGATAGGATATTATTACCAAAACCATAGTGTTTTGGAGGGCATAATAAACCGTTTATGACAATATAGTTTAATCGGTCCTTATTGTGTAAATTATTAATAAAAAAAAGGTTTTAATGAAAAATAGAAGTATAACTAATAAGATTATTATGGTCGTCGCACTCATCCCTTTACTTGTGCTTTCTTTCGGATATGGTTTTGCCTGGGCTTTAGAAAATAATTTTTCTTCAAATGATTCTTCATTTGATTTTATACTGATGCTGGACGAATCAGGCAGCATGAAACAAAACGATCCTGAAAATAAAAGGATAGATGCTGCAAAACTGTTCATAGAGTTAAACGAGATCCTGACAAAAGGGAATAGGGTGGCAGTTGTCGGGTTCGGGGAGAAAACAAATATATATATTGAACCTTCAGAGATCGTAAAAAATAAAACCGAGATCATGGAAGCAATTTCCAGTATTAAAAGCAATCAGGCACTTACCGACATGAAGCTCGCCCTGGAAGATGTCAAATCTATGCTTGATGAAAGGGTAAAAAGAAACAAGACTATAATAATATTCTTAACAGATGGGATCTCGGCGTAGATGATATACCCATACCTGATGAAATAAGGGAAGGTGACGATAGGCCAAAGGAAAAACCGGAACCGCCTTCGAGGGATGATATAAATGCAGACGAGAACAGTAATGGTACAGCTGAACAGGATGTCGTCCTGGAGGAACCTGTAACCGGGGATAACAAGGTATCCGAATCAGAAGATGACCAGATTGATTCCAAACCTGATACTGCTGAAAGTAGGATGGAGGAATATCTTGAAGAGTATAAAGAAGAATTATTAAACCTGTGTTATGAATACCAGGAAGATAAAATGCAAATATTCCCAATTGCTTTCACCGGTGAGGCAAATATAGAAATACTTGAAAAAATAGCCACCATAACCGGGGCAAAATTATGGAGATCTGAGACAGCATCAGACATAAGGAACATATACCTTGAGATTTTTAAATATATCACCAGTGTTTTTATTTTCACTGATAAGCAGCAGGAGGGCGAGAAACTCATAGGCTCAATACCTGTACAAGGCTATGTCGGTAAATTAATTGCTATTTCTGTATCAAATGAGGATATTAAAAACCCTGACATTAAGATCACTCCTCCGGATGATGCGGAACTGCAGGATATCCGTGAAATAAGGGATGATTCATATGTGATAAATGTTATAGAGGAGCCGGTACAGGGTGGCTGGGATTATGAAATAAACGGCGATCTGGTATTTGCTCTCGACCTTGTTAGGATGAAACTTCTTGATCCGGTAAAAGCAGTGTACTTTATGGACTCAAAGATCCCTATCTCTGTAGAGCTCTCAGGAATCGAGGAAATATCGGGAGAGATAGATCCATCTGATTTTGAGTTATCCTTTAAGGTCAAAAATCCTGATATGCCCGCAACAGGGTGGATGGAACTTACTGATGATGGAGTAGAAGATGATCCTGTAGGGGAAGACGGGATCTTTAATGACATGTTCGATCAATTATCAGGACCAGGTGATTATCTGGTAGAATTATTAATCGAACACAAACCGACAGGTTCTAGCTCACTTAAAGAAACAGTATTTACAGTAACTGACTATCAACCGGTATTAAAGGATATATTCTTAACAATCGAAAACAATATAGTTGCAGGCTCTCCTACAAAAATATATGCAAATTTTGAGGATTCTACTGAAGGCGATTTCAGCTATACTTTATCAGGCCCCGATGGTGCCGGTATTGGTGGAGAACTTCTGGATAATGGAGAGATAATAAACGGTGACCTGGAAGCTTCAGATGGTATTTACAGCGCCATACTTGAGGAACTGGAGGAAATCGGGGATTATCAGATCGAGATAAAGGGGGAATATGAGAGTAGTGAAGGTTATGAACTTACCCAGGTACAGGAATTTACCATAGGAAAATATGTCTTGATCGAAAAAATGGAAGATATTCTGGAGATCAGAGGGAAAGAGCCGATCCTTGGATTTAATATCAGGATGGAATCGATATACGACCAGGACCTTACCATAGGTCCGGACCTTCAAATGGATTCCGGAGGAATGATAAAAAGTATTGAATTAGACAGTAAAATTTTGGAATCTGGAGCTAAAAAGGATGTTGGACTTAGAGTATTTTTAAAGGATGATCTTGAAGCGGGGGAGTATTCTATCACCATTCCCCTTATGATCGGGGGAGTCTACAATATTGATACTTCTGTCAGTTTCTCCTATGATAAAAGTTCTTTCACATTGGACCAAAAAACATTGATAGGGTTAATACTGATCTTTGCCAGCCTGATCCCATTTATATTTTTACTATATACGATCATAAATACGCGTAAACTGGGGATCAACTTTAAGAGCCCCCGCATAATAGTGGGACTCATTATATTCATCCTGCTTTTTATTATTGGTTTTATTATGTTTTTTATTTGATCCAGCCAATTGGTTTTAAGCATGTGGACATACATTAAAATGAATCTGGTAATATCCCGGTAAATATTGGTATGATGTTAGATTTTGAAAGAATTTTCTAATAAAACTTTTTAAATTGCTTCAATTCCATATTTATTATAATACTAATATGCTATAATTATTTTTAAATTTTGTAGTAATTATCGGCCAATAAAAGGTGGTAATCCGTTAAAAATATTTGCCTGATATTTGCTTTTTTACTGCAAATAATTAAAAATTTTACGAATATCAAATTATGGATGAAGAAAAAAAATTCTATACCATTGAGGAGACCACTGAAATACTTGGGATCAGTGAAAAGGAGATCCTACAGTTTATCGAAACCAAAAAGATACCTGTATTAAAAGTAGGTAGAGCTTTGAGGATCAGTGGAGAAAATATCCATAAATTCCTTAAGGGGGCAGGAGAAATGTCTCTAGTTGGGGAAACAGAAGTAATTGATGTAGACTTAAAGGAAGTATTTTCCCCTGACTTGATCGAAGATGAAGAAGTTAAGGAAGATGAAGAGACCGGTGATCTTTCA